>JABLTM010038064.1_pt1 | contig 28980 bp, 29 predicted proteins | sample 7160121 | NCBI WGS metagenome assembly JABLTM01 (sample SAMN14651224, study PRJNA627086) | human gut metagenome | isolation source: feces | host: Homo sapiens
CCGGTTCGGAGGGGGGCTTGTGTAAACCTACTGTAGCAATACAGCAAGGCGACACTTGCCTACCCTACGTGTTCGCAGCAGCAGAAATTTACACGATGATACGTGATTATCCGCACAAGGTGACTGTAAAAATCGCAAGCATCGCGGCATCGGCAGCAAGTGTAATCGCTATGGCTGGCAATACTGTGGAAATGTCCCCGACCGCACTTCTTTTTGTGCATGATCCGTCCACAATCGCAATGGGAAATACCCGCGATATGGAAAAGACGATTACCACACTGAATGAAGTCAAGGAGAGCATCATCAACGCCTACGCTGCAAAAACCGGACTGTCACGCAGTAAAATCTCAAAGCTGATGAGCGATGAGACATGGCTGAATGCAAGAAAGGCGATGGAGCTAGGCTTTGCCGATAAGATTCTCTTTGACGAAAAGCCTGAACCGGAAAAAGAGGAAGAAAACAAGCCTGAGAAGCCCGACAAGGAAGGCGGTGACGAGGACGGAGATGAAAAGGAAAAAGACAAGAAACCGTTCACACTGGACAACAACACCCTGTGGCAGTATTCCACCCGTATCATGGGACAGACCATTCTGGGAAAGATCAGCGATTCCTGTAAAAACGATGGCGCAGACCAGACCAATAGTGGCAAAGCACCTGACACACAGAAACCTTCCGAGGAAGGGCTGACCGCACCGACAGTTACAGTGCCGGATATGCCTGTGATCGGCATGGACGGTAAAACCACAGACGGCGCAATGCCGTATGAAATTCTGAAACAGCAGCTTGCATTTTTGAGATAAGGCTGGCTGTATTTTTATGCGACACCGGATTTTATCCGGAGAAATGGAGAAAAGATATGAGCAAGATCATGGAACTTCGCAGTAAACGTAATACCCTGTGGGAGCAGACAAAGGCATTCCTCGAAAAGCACCGTGGTGAGAACGGTCTCGTGGAGGCATCCGCAGTTGAGCAGTACAACAAAATGGCCGGTGAGGTGCAGGCTCTCGGTGCAGAGATCGAGCGTCTGGAACAGCAGGCAGCCGTGGATGCGGCACTTTCCGCACCGACCAGCAAGCCGGTCACCAATGCACCTGGCGGTACGAAGAAGCAGGATACCGCACCGACTGCAACGGACGAGTACAAGTGTGCGTTCTGGGATATGATCCGCAACAAGGGCGATCAGCTTGCAGTCCGCAACGCACTCTCTGTCGGTGAGGACACCGAGGGCGGATACACCGTTCCGGTCGAATTCGAGCGCAGACTAATTCAGGCACTCGAGGAAAACAACATCTTCCGCCAGATGGCAACGGTCATCAAGACTAACAGCGGTACCCGTAAGATTCCCATTGCCAACGATACGATGGAAGCGCAGTGGATCGATGAGGGAGAAGAGATCCCGGAGACCGACACCAGATTCGGTCAGACAACCCTCTCCGCATATAAGCTCGGTACAATGATCAAGATCAGCAATGAGCTTCTGCACGACTCCGCTTTCGACCTCGCATCGTATATCGCTGCACGTTTCGGTGTGGCAATGGGCAATGCCGAAGAGCGTGCATTCTTCACTGGTGACGGTGATAAGAAGCCTCTCGGTATCCTCGATGAGACCGGCGGTGCGCAGCTCGGTGTGACTACCGCATCCCAGACTGCTATCACTTTTGACGAAATTTTCGACCTCTACTACAGTCTGAAATCTCCCTACCGCCGCAACGCTGTATTTGTCTGCAATGAGACCATTCTCCTGCAGCTCATGAAGCTCAAGGACAAGAACGACAACTACCTCTGGAAGCCTTCTCTCGACATCGCAAAGCCGGATACACTGCTCGGTCGCCCCATCCGCACTTCTTCCTTCATGCCCGCAATCGCCAAGGGTGAGCGTGTCCTCCTGTTTGGCGATATGAAGAACTACTGGGTGGCAGACCGTCAAAACCGCACCTTCCGCCGCCTCAACGAGCTGTATGCCCGCACCGATCAGGTCGGCTTCCTCACCACGCAGCGTGTGGACGGCCGTCTGATCCTGCCGGAGTCCGTGAAGGTGCTGAAGATGGCAGGTACGAAGTCCAACACCACGGGCAGCGGCACGACTGGCGGTAACACCGGCGGCAACGGCTGATCGGGAGGTCAGCCATGAATCTGATCTCACTGCCTGAAACAAAAAACTATCTTCGTGTTGACCATTGTGAGGATGACAAGCTCATCCTCACTCTGATCGATACGGCACAGCGGCTCGTAATGGATGTGGGGCGCATGACTGAAAAGCAGTTAGCGGAAAATGAGGAAACCTCCCGGCAGGCTATGCTGTATACTGTTTCGTACCTCTATGAAAACCGTAATACTGCTGATTATCATGCATTGACGCTAACTTTGCGTGCGCTGTTATTTGCACAGAGGGAGGACATCGTCTGATGGAGATCGGTAAACTGAATCATCGAATCGCCGTCCTTGAAAATCATGTCAAAAAGGATGCTATCGGCAATCACAAGGCTCAGTGGGAGGAGGTGTTCTCCCTCTGGGCTTCTGTGACTGTATCCAATAACGGTGCTTCTGAGGAGACGGATACCGGCGTGACCAGAGCAATTCAGAAAATTGAGGTCATCATCCGACAAACTCCGCAGACAAAACGCATGGCTTCAACTGTGTACAGAATCCGTTTTGACGGTCTGGATTATGATATCAAGGGCATTGTTCCCAACTATAGCACACAGGACTATATGAAGCTGATCTGCGAATCCAGAAAGGCAGGTGCGAAGGATGACTTCTATTGACGATATGACCGCCGAAATCATGAAAGGGCTGACGGAGTATGCCGATCTTGCCGATGCGGAAATGAAAAAGGCTGTGCGGAAAACAGCGACAACAGTCAAGAACGAGATATCCGCCAATGCACCCGTAAAAAGCGGGCGGTATAAGAAAAGCTGGGTCACCAAGAAAACAAAAGAGAACAGCCACAGCCTGGAAATGACGGTGCATTCCAAAAACAGATATCAGATTGCACACCTGTTGGAGCATGGTCATGCAAAACGCGGCGGCGGCAGAGTTGCGGCGATTCCGCATATCGCCCCTGCGGAAGCGCACGGCGAGGAAATGCTCACGCAGCTTATCGAGGAGGCGCTGTCATGACCTATGAAGAAATCAATGAAACGATGCAGGAGATCGGGATGCCCTTTGCGTACCACCATTTCGCAGAGGGTGAAAGCCCCGATCCGCCCTTCACATTGTTTCTGTCTCCCGGCGAGGATACCTTTTCCGCAGACAACCTGATGTACCACAGTTTCAAAGAACTGCACATTGAATTGTACACGGATGAAAAATCGCCAGACACGGAACAGCGTGTGGAGGAAGTCCTCTTGCAGCACAACATTTATTACACAAAATCAGAGGTATGGATAGAGTCTGAAAAGCTCTATGAAGTCCTCTATATCATGGAGGTATGAAAAAATGGCACTTCAGAAAAACAAAGTCAAGTTCGGTCTGAACAAGGTCCACTATGCGAAGATCACCGCATGGAGCGATGAGGGTGTGCCCACCTTTGCAACTCCGGTGCGCCTGCCCGGTGCGGTGTCGCTTTCTATCGATGCCAACGGCGAGAATGAGAACTTTTTTGCCGATAACGGCGTGTACTATGTCATCAACAACAATGCGGGCTACGAAGGTGACCTTGAGGTGGCGCTCATCACCACTGATTTCGCCACTACGATCCTCGGTGAGCAGCTCGACAGCAAGGGTGTTCTTGTGGAGCGTAACGATGCCGAGACCTCGCAGTTTGCACTGCTCTTCGAGTTCAACGGCGACAAGAACCACATCCGTCATGTGCTGTACTGCTGCTCGGCATCCCGTCCCTCGACCGAGAGTTCCACTACGGAGGAGTCCACTGAGGTCAAGACGGAGACTCTCTCGATGAAGGCAACGGCACTTCCTGACGGCCTGGTGAAGTCCAAGACCTGTGAAAGTACAGATGAAACCACCTACAACAACTGGTACAATGCGGTCTATATGCCGACTGCGGCAACCACCAACAACAGCACCGGCACACGCTCTGCATCTACAACCAAGAGCAGTAATGCCGCAGCAACCACTACTGACTGATTCGGAGGAGAAAGAATATGGCTATCAAGAAAATCATCACTGTTGACGGCATCGAGGTTCCTTTCAAGGCGAGTGCAACCCTGCCTCGCCTTTATCGTACGAAGTTCCGCAAGGACATCTTCAAGGACTTCTCTGCGCTGAAGACATCTGTGGACGAGAGCGATGAGGAGAATTCCGGTCTCGGGATCGAGAGCCTTGAGGTGTTCGAGAATATCGCATGGACGATGGCGAAGCACGCCGATCCGGAGAATGTTCCCAACAGCCCGGATGACTGGCTCGAACAGTTCAACTGCTTCTCGATCTACGAGGTGCTGCCGCAGCTTTTTGAGCTGTGGGGTATGAATCTGGAGACACAGGCAGAGTCAAAAAAAAATCTCGCCCAGTTGACCGCGAGATGACAACGCCGCTGTTCCTTCTCCGATGTGTGCAGATCGGGCTGAGTCTTACTGACCTTGATCTGCTCACAATCGGAATGGTCAACGAAATGTTTATCGAAAGGGACAATGATGAAGCGACTTACAGCTACAAAGCGACTCAAATCGACATGGATAAATTTTGAACCGTTCAGCAGTCTGCTGCGGATACTCCTCGGACTTTCAATTTACTCCTTCGGTGTATACCTGACGATCTACGCCAACATCGGTCTTGCGCCGTGGGACTGTCTCGCTGTGGGGATATCCCGTCATGCACCGCTGAATTATGGCAGTGCTATGGTGGCGATATCTCTCACGGCTGTCATATTACAGCTACTCTTGCGTGAGCGCATCGGTTTTGCAACGCTGTTTGATACACTGCTGACCGGAAATATCGTGCAGTTTCTATGCGATTTATCTCCCTATCCCGAAAACCACAGCGTATGGCTTGGCATCGCATTTATGCTTTTCGGATTTCTGTTTATTGCTCTGGGAATGTATGTGTATATGTCCGCGGAGATGGGCTGTGGTCCGAAGGATGGTTTGCTGATTACCATTGGAAAGCGGCTGCCGAAGATACCGATAGGTGTGGTTGAGATACTGCTGTTTGCCTTCGTTACACTGATCGGCTGGCTGCTCGGCGGCGCTGTAGGTATCGGTACACTCATTTCTATCTTCGGTGCGGGTGCTGTGATGCATCTGTTTTATATGCTCATTCATTTCGAGCCGAGGGAACTGAAACACAAAAGCATAGCCGAAACACTGCGCGGGAGATAGCATTATTATACACCAGCGCATAGGCTTTGTCCACCTACCACAGTTGGTATTCACTGAATTCCGTGTGTAACACGATCCTCGACCTCAGCTCTTTTGCCGTTATTGAAACGGTCGAGAGAGCCTACGAGGTAGCCGGTAATGCGGCGGACTCTGTCAAACGGGATATCTGCAAATTCGTATTTCAGGTCTACAAAGTCGCCGTCCGGTGTGATCGTCATTTTATTGATGATCTTATCCGGATACATTTCCTTTGCACGAGCGATATATGCGTCAATTTCCTGCTGCGGAATCTGCTGTCCGATTACTTCTACTTTCATTTTATATTCATCTACAAGTTCAATTTATTCATAGAAAGTCCCCACCGGGGGTACAGAGGTGGTAGCATCGCCCGGCAGGGACTATATCTATTATAATGTATACCTCGGAAAAAGTCAACTGAAAATGGGAGGTGTTTCTATGGATGAAATCTGGAAACCAATCCCCGGATATGAAGGATATTATGAGGCGAGTAGCTGTGGGAGAATCAGGAGTGTTGAACGCTATACCAGAAACAGGTGGGGTGGGTACACGCATCGAAAAGCGCAGCTAATGAAGTGCCGAATAGTAGCAAACGGCTACGCTCATGTAAAGCTGACTAAAAACGGGCAAAGCGCGGAACCGTTAGTTCACAGGCTGATTGCAGATTCTTTTTTACCGAATCCCACCGATTTACCACAGGTTAATCATATCGATGGTAATAAAACAAATAATGCTGTTTCAAATCTTGAATGGTGTACTGGATCTGACAATCAGCTTCACAACCGACGAATATTGAAAAGAATATGCGGAAAGAAGCATAAACCTGTTATTTGTCTGGAAACTGGAATTTGCTATGAAACTGCACACCATGCCGCCCGCGATATGGGGCTAAATCCTGCTGGCATTTACTATGTATGCGAAGGCAAAAACAAGCATACTCATGGACTTCATTTCTCATATATCTAGCCATAGACTGGGGGGTGATGCTATATGGCAGGCAGAATTAAAGGGATCACAGTTGAAATCAATGGTAACACAACCGGTCTGCAAAAAGCCTTACAGAACGTAGATAAGAACATCAAGAACACGCAGACACAGCTCAAAGACGTCGAAAAGCTGCTGAAGCTCGATCCGAAAAATACAGAGCTGCTTGCTCAGAAGCAAAAGCTCCTCGGAGATGCTGTCAAAAGTACAAAGGAACGACTGGATACCCTGAAAAAAGCCAGCGAGGAAGCCGCCAAAACCAAAGACAACTATGATGCTTGGAAGGCAAAATACGATCCGATCAAACAGAAGATCGGTGAGACCGAAAACAAGCTGAAAGAACTGAAGGAACAGGCGAAAACCGCCGATGAGCAGCTTTCCAAAGGTGAGATCTCTCAGGAGAAGTACGATGCCTTGCAGCGTGAGATCAAGGAAACATCTGACGAGCTGACATCTTTGAAGCAGTCCGCTAAGGATGTATCCGATGAGTTTGGCAACCCGATCAGCCCGGAGCAATACGATGCCCTTCAGCGTGAGATCATCGAGACCGAGCAGGAGCTTCAGAATTTGCAAACGGAGGCAACCAAATCCCAAGAGGCTCTTGTGAAAATCGGTCAGGCGGGAGAAACGCTCGAAAAGGTCGGCGGCAAAATCGCCGATGTGGGCGAGACACTGACTACCCATGTGACTGTACCTGTTCTCGCCGCCGGTACTGCCGCTGTGAAAACGGCATCGGATTTTGATACTGCCATGAGCAAGGTCGCCGCTGTATCCGGTGCGACCGGTGATGAGCTGCAAGACCTGAGAGATAAAGCCCGTGAAATGGGTGCAAAGACAAAATTCTCCGCATCCGAAGCCGCAGAAGCCATGAACTACATGGCAATGGCAGGATGGAAAACGGGAGATATGCTTGACGGTATCGAGGGTATTATGAACCTTGCGGCGGCGAGCGGTGAGGATTTGGCTACCACATCGGATATCGTCACGGATGCTCTGACCGCTTTCGGACTGACAGCCGCTGACTCCGGGCATTTTGCTGATGTACTGGCGGCAGCAAGCTCGAATGCGAACACAAACGTCAGCATGATGGGTGAAACCTTCAAATACTGTGCGCCTGTAGCAGGTGCTTTGGGTTTCTCCTGCGAGGACACTGCCGAGGCGATCGGTCTCATGGCGAACAGCGGTATCAAGGGTTCACAGGCAGGTACTGCGCTCCGTTCTATGATGAATGCGCTTGCCGGAGAGGTAAAATTCTGCGGTGATTCCTTCGGAGAGATCGAGATCGCTACTACCAATGCAGACGGCTCGATGCGTGATCTGAACGATATCCTTGCAGACTGCCGGGTGGCATTCTCACAGATGTCGGAATCGGAACAAGCATCTGCGGCACAAGCACTTGTCGGCAAAAATGCAATGTCCGGTTTTCTTGCAGTTATGAACGCCGCACCCTCAGATATTGAGAAGCTGAACAGTGCGATCAGCACTTGTTCCGATGAAGTGGACGGCTACAACGGCGTTACCGAAAAAATGGCCGCTGTCATGCAGGACAACCTCGGCGGTCAGCTCACCATTCTGAAATCGCAGCTTGAAGAATTAGCCATTTCCTTCGGTGAAATTCTTATGCCTGCGATCCGTGCTATCGTTAGCAAAATTCAAGCTCTGGTAGATAAGCTGAATCAAATGGATCCGGCGACCAAAGAAACGATCGTCAAAATCGCTCTGGTAGCCGCTGCACTGGGTCCGCTTTTAGTCGTTGTCGGCAAAACAATGGTCACAGTCGGCAAGCTCATGCAGTTCATTTCCAATCTGCCGACCATTATTGCAGGTGCAAAGGCGGCATTCAGTTCGTTCGGTGCTGCTATCGGCGGTATCTCTGCGCCTGTGGTCGCTGTCATTGCGGTTATTGCCGCTTTGGTGGCGGCTTTCGTGCATCTATGGAAAAACAATGAGGAGTTCCGAAATAAGATCACGGCGATCTGGGAGCAGATCAAGGGTATTTTTCAGGGCTTCTGTCAGGGCATCGTAGACCGTCTCAACGCTTTAGGCTTCGACTTTGAGAACATCGGCGAGGTCATTAAAGCTGTATGGGAAGGACTGTGCAATTTTCTTGCGCCGATTTTTGAGGGCGTATTTCAGCAGATTGCTAACATCTTCAAGGCGGTAACGGATATCCTACTGAATGTGTTGGACATTTTTATCGGTATCTTCACGGGTGACTGGGAAAAAGTCTGGAACGGCATCAAGGGTATTTTTGTAGCGGTATGGAACTTCCTGAAAGACACGCTCCAAAACTATATGAATGTGCTGTGTAACATTTTCGGCACAAGCCTTGACGAAGTGAAAGAGTTCTGGGTGAATGTCTGGAATGCAATCAAGAACTTTTTTGTCGGTATCTGGAACGGTATCAAAAACTTCTTTACAGGTGTCGTAAATGGCATTGCAACATTTTTCACCAACATCTGGACTGGCATCAAAAACTTTTTCGTCGGCATCTGGACGGCAATTTACAATGATGTAAGCACCAAAATAAACCTTATAAAGAGCGTTATTACTGTTGTCTGGAACGCCATTCATACAGCGATCACTACAGTCATGAACGCTATCTGGTCGGTCATTACAACTATATGGCAGACGATTTACGACATTATTTCTCCGCTGCTTGAAGCGTTCCGTTATCTGTTCGAGACCATTTTTCAGGCAATTCAGATTCTCATCGGCATGGCAATGGACTGGATTCACGAGAAAATCACTGCTATCTGGAATGCTATCGTAGCTTTCCTGACTCCCATTTTGGAGGGTATCCGCGACTTCTTCCAGACCATCTGGGATGCGATCTACACTACAATCAGCACGGTGCTTGATACGATCAAAAGCGTAGTAGAGAGTGTGTGGAATGCGATCAGTTCCTTTATATCCACGATTCTGAACGCTATCTGGTCTGTTATTTCAAATATCTGGAACAGCATCAAGACGACCATCACAACCGTCATGAACGCCATCAAAACAACAGTCTCGAATATCTGGGAGAACGTGAAATCCGCTGTATCTCAGAAGATCACTGCGATCAAAACAACGATTGTCAATGGCTTTAATGCGGCGGTCAGCTTCATCAAGAACCTTGCATCTGAGGCTTTCTCTTGGGGCGCTGACATCATCAACGGTATTGTGAACGGTATCAAGAGCTGCGTCAACAAGGTCGCAGATGCGGTCACAGGCGTGGCGAATAAAATCAAGTCATTCCTGCACTTCTCCGTGCCGGATGAAGGACCTCTTGCTGACTTTGAATCTTGGATGCCGGACTTTATGCAGGGCTTGGCTGACGGAATCAACGCAAATACCAGCGTGGTAAACGATGCAGTCAACAACTTTGCAGGCGGACTTGCCGAAAAGATCAGCAGCGTGATCCAAAGCGCACTGTCCAATGTGGTCACTGCGGTGCAGGGCTTTATGACGCAGGTCTTTGATACGGTCAAAACAGTCTGGTCTAATGCGAATTCAGCAATTGATGCGACCATGTCGCAAATCAAAAACAGTGTTACTTCCGGCTGGAAAACGGTTGTGGCTGTGATTACCTCTGCATTAGAGAACATCCGCAAGATAATCACCACGACATGGAAAGCTGTATCTTCTGTTATCGACTCCGCTTTGAACGGTATCAAAAAGATCGTGACTGCGGTCTGGACGGCACTGAAAAACCTGATTCAGACCGGACAGCTTGACATCAAATCCGTCATCACTACCACATGGAACGCCGCAAAGGATGTGGTAAATACTGCGCTGAACGGCATCAAGTCTGTTGTGACTACCATCTGGAACGCTATGCCGGATATCGTGCGGCAGCCGATGAATCAGGTCAAAGAGGCAGTGCTGTCTATATGGGATAACATCAAAAGCGGCATCAATGACAGGCTCGGCGGAGTGAGAGATGCGGTGACGGGTGCCATGAACGCTGTATATCAAGCTGTTATGGAAAAGGTCAACAGCTCGTGGTCGTGGGGACGCGACCTGATGCAGAATCTTATCAACGGTCTGAACTATATGCTTGGCAGTCTCATCAATACTGTTGCGGATGTGGCACGAGCAATCAGCGATTATCTGCATTTCTCTGTTCCTGACAAGGGGCCTCTTTCCGAGTTTGAGAGCTGGATGCCGGACTTCATGAAGGGACTGGCACAGGGCATCAACAAAAGCAAGAAGTATGTGGAAAAGGCTGTGTCCTCTGTAGCCGATGCGATGTCGTTGACAATGCAGTCTGGCTTTGATATGAAGTTTGACGGCATTTCGGGCGCAATGCTGGATGCCGGCAGCGGCGGTGTGGTCAATAACTACTACAACAACGACAACAGCCGGACAGTGAATCAGACGAATAACTCGCCTAAGCCGCTGTCACGGCTGGAAATCTATCGACAGACGAGGAATGCGCTGAATGTGTAGCAATTATTATTCATCTTTCTCAGAATAATCTACATCAATTACGTCCTCATCATCTTTCTTGTTATCATCGTCTGTATCATCATCTAATATTGGAATATCATGTCCTTTAATGTTTACACCTAAAACTGCAGCAGCACCAATTAACGCTAATCCAAGTAATCCAACACCGGTTTTAAAGACACCTTTAAGCCATTTTTTATTTTCAGTGTCCTTTGCTGATATTTTATCAGCAACTTCAATCATTTTTTTGGTAAGCTGCATTCTCAACTCAGGAGTAATATTGTCTTGCTTTAACTGTTCTTTTATGGATTCTAATACTGTCTTATAGGCATCGATGACGTCCTTCTGTGATGCACTGTTACTCTTAAGAATATTATCGCACATCACATTAAGGTGGTCTACAATGCTGACAGCATATTCGGCGTAAGAAGGAAATTGATTAATAATAGCGATTGCAACTTCCTTATCCATCTGAGGAATAAGAGAGACAAATTGCATGATTTTGTCTTTAGACATATTACGAAAGCTTTTGATGTTAAGTGCCTTTTTAACTTGATCTTCAGAAACCAAATACTTCTTTGCCATAATGATCCTCCTTCTTGTTTGGAAACAGACCTTTTTACTATTATAGCATAGCAATCCTGAAAAAATCAAGGGGGTGCAACCATGTTTTTCAAACTTATCCTTGAAAATGCCAACGGCGACCGGGTGGACATGACCACGACCGCTAACCAGTATATGACCTCAAAGGTGGAAGGGCTGTCTCCGCCACCCGGCACGATCAGCACCTCCAGCTACGCTGGCATGGACGGCAGCTATCTGAACAACGCCTTCATCGAAAAGCGGAATGTTGTCATTTCCTTTGAGATGCGCGGTATCGGCGTAGAAAAGCGCCGTCATCAGCTCTACAAGGTAGTGAAGCCGAGCCGCTTTATCAAGGTTTACTACAAGACCGCAGGCATTGATGTGTTCACAACCGGCTATGTTGAAACCTGCGAGGTGCAGAATTTTGAGATGCTCACAACCGGGCAAATCTCTATTCTGTGTCCTGACATCTACTGGTACTCCACGGAATCCGTCATGGCGTACTATTCGCAGATCACCGGTGCATTCACATTCCCGTTCCCAACGGAAAGCAACCCGGAGCCCTTCGTTCTCGGCAAATACAACACCAACAATGTCATGGAGATCATCAATGACGGCGACGAGACTGGCTTCACGCTCGAAATCGAAGCCCTCGAAGATGTCCGTTCGCCTACGCTGTACAATGCGGATACAGATGAATATTTACAGATCACAGGCGATCTGCAAGCCAGAGACATTGTGACGATCACCACCAAAACAGGCAATAAGACTGTGACACTCGACAGGGGCGGTGTCAAGACGAATATCATCAACCGCCTTGTTTCCGGCTCGACATGGCTGACGCTGCGTGAGGGCAAGAACCGCTTTTATCTGCGCGGCACGGGGCTTACAAAACTGCGAGTGAAGATCATTCACACAAATGCGTATCTGGGGGTATAACGATGCAGATTGAAGTTTACAAGATGACAGCAGAGGACGATGCTCTCACGATCACGCTGGAAGCCATCTGCGACACCTTTTCAAGTCTGCTGTGGGATATTGAATACTACAAGTTCGGCAGCTTTGAGGTGTATATCGCCGCCAATCCGCAGAACGTGGACATCTTCCAGCCCGGACGCATTGTCGGCAGAGATGATGACAACCAGCATTTCGGCATCATTGAATCTGTGCAGATCAATACCGATGTGGAGAACGGCGACTACCTGACAGTTAAGGGCAGATTCCTCATGTGCCTGTTGGAACGGCGTATCATTCATCCGACCTACAATGTGACCGCAGAAAAGGCATATTCTGAGATTGTCCGAGAGGTCGTCACGCAGAACACGCTGCTGAATGACAGCCGGAAGATTCCCGGCTTATCGCTCGGCACAGTATCCGGCACCTGCTGGGAGCAGACAACCACGCTGCAAATTTCCTATGCCAATCTGATGGAATGGATATACACCATCTGTGAGAAGATCGGCGGCACGGCGAATATCCGGCTTGTGAAGGATACCGGTGAGCAGTACCGCATGGTATTCGATCTGGCACAGGGAGAGGACAGAAGTCTGATGCAGGAGGACAACCCTCACATCATTTTCTCGGACGCATACAGCAATCTGCTGTCCTTTTCCTATGCTTCTGACAGTAGTATTCAGCGCAATTTCGCATATATCTTCGGTCAGGGCAAAGGGGAGGAGCGAAAGCGTACCACATATTGTGTTGGTGCAGAGCCGGCATATCTTGACCGATATGAGCTGTATGTAGATGCGGATGATATTTCCGAAACAGAACAGGTCGAGGGTGAGACTGTACCGATCCCGGAGGAGCAGTATATCGAGCTGCTGAAAACAAGAGGCTCGGAACGGCTGGAATCTCCCAAGACGGCATCGGAGTCCGAGATTGCAGCAAACAGTACGCAGTATGTTTATAACCGTGATTATTATGTCGGTGATTATGTGACTGTGGAGCATAAACGGTTCGGCATGATACAGCCCTTCATTCAGCTCATCGGTATGATAGAGGCTTTCGACCAGAACGGGCGCAGTCTAACGCCCACATTCAAAGAGGGGTGATTTTATGGCTTTTCACAGCGGATTTTTCAATTCAAAGAACCTTGACCGCACCTACACAGCGGAGAATTTCAATGATTATCTGTCCAGTATCATTTGCAACGGCATTCAGGATAACTACGGCGACTGCTTTAGGCTCCTTGCTGCAAGCAGCGGTCTGAAGGTATCGGTCGGCAGGGGTAAGGCATGGATCGATGGACACTATTTTATCAATGATGCCCGATACAGCATCGACCTGTCCGAGTATCAGGATGAGTCGCTTCCGCGCTATGTCGGCATTGCGATCTATCTGGATACTACAGAATCCGTCCGCAGCGTGACACTGAAGCTCTTTCCCGGAACACCGGCAGAAAGTCCGCAGCTTCCGTCTATTCCGCAGGACGAGGATCATGTGCGTCTGCTTATGTATGCCGTGTGTCTGAATCCGGGTGCAACAGAGCTTTCCGAGCGTGACTGGTACGACTACCGCGAGGACAGGAATGTCTGCGGTTACTGCCGTTGTATCCTCGGCAAGTGCAGAGTAACGGAGATGTTGGCACGGCTTGCACAAATCGAAGCGGATATGCAGGAGTATAACGAGACTGTTCAGGCTTTGACTACACAGGTTGAAACCTTACAGACGGAGGTCGATGATATCATCGGCGGTATTGTGGAGATAGGCACTTGCGGCGAGAATATCCATTATGTTCTTTATGAAAACGGAAAGCTCCTGCTTCACGGTACAGGCGAGACCTACGATTATGAGATCGGCAGATCGCCGTTCTGGGAACGAGAGGATATCCGTTCGCTTGTGATCGGCGAGGGCATCACAGCAATTGGTACCAGTGTGTTCGAGCGATGCTACAATATGGCAACGGTCACATTCCCCAGTACACTGACAACCATCAAAGCACGTGCATTCTTTATGTACACGCAGGGTGGTCTTACCTCCCTGACGATTCCTCCGACTATTACAACAATTGGTGAGAAGGCGTTTGTTGATCAGGCATTGACTTCTATCATCATGCCTGCAACGCTCACTACGCTCGGCACCTATATTTTTGACGGCAGTGACACGTTGACAACTGCAAGAGTAGAATGTTCCGAAGTGCCGGGATTCTGTTTCGTATGGTGTTCAAACCTGCGTAACCTTACCCTCAGCCATAATGTGACGAAAATCGGCTCTCACTGGATCAACTACTGCAACAGCCTTACTCAGCTTACCTATGAGGGAAGCCTTGATGAATGGGCTGCCGTTGTAAAGGGCGGCAACTGGGACGGCAGAGGCGGTCAGGTTGATGGCACACTCAAAAAGGTCATCTGCCTTGACGGATATATGCAGTATGATACAGAAACGAAGGAATGGACGGAGGTGCGTGAATAATGTGGAAATTCCTTGTGAAAAACCAGAGCATTGAGATTCTGGAGCGAGAGGTTCTCGCAGATCATCAAATTCAGTATGTGCAGTTCAAGTTCACATTTGACGGTGACTGGAAACGGTATCATAAAACCGTGCAGTTCAGCCAGTGCGATGAGGTGTATTCCGTTGTTTTGGGAACTGACGGCACAAGCTGTTATCTGCCTGCGGAGCTTCATGTGGGCGCGGTGAAAATGGGCATATACGGCTACGATACCGCATCGGATACCACTGTCAGAGCGACAACTGTTCCGGTAACGCTGAATATCCGAGAATCCGGCTTTGAGGGTGAAGAACCTCCGATTCCGCCGACACCGGATCTTTATACACAGCTTCTGAAACGCATCGAAGATGCAGAAAAGGGGCTTGACGGCAAAAGTGCGTATCAGATCGCGTGTGAGCATGGGTATGTTGGTACTGAGGAGGAATGGCTTGCAAGTCTCAAAGGTAAGGACGGTGTTTCACCAGATATGTCGGAGTATCCGAAAACAACCGAAGTGCAGACCATCGTGGAGACAGTTATCCAGCCTGTTGCTGAAGAGGCACACAGTCATGATAATAAAGCAGTTCTTGACAGCCTAACACCGGAATTATTCACAGAGTTGTATGAGCTGCAGCAGTTTGAGGACAAGACTGTTTATGATATCCAGACAGTCAATGAGGAAATTCTTAATTTGCAGCAGTACAAGCATAACCATAACAATCAGGCTGTGCTTGACCGCATTACCAAGGCAATGATCTCTGCAATGGAGGAGTACGGTCCTTTCGAGGACTGGACAAGAGAGCAGATCCACACGCTCTTTGAATCCGTCAATAACTTCTCCAATACCGCCCACACGCATGAAAACAAAGATGTGCTTGACAGCATTACAGAGCAGTATATCCGTGATCTGACTGCATTTCAGGCATCGACCGCAAACGTTCTGCACGGATTGGCCACAGGACTGAGCGAGGTATCCGCACAGGCGCATTCTCATGCGAATAAGGCGATTCTGGATTCTATCACACAGGAAATGCTCGATGACATTGCATCCATCTCGACTGTGGTCGGGCAGGCGCACTGGCATCATAATCTCACAACGCTCAACGGTATCACAGATTCCAGCGTTTCCCGCTGGAATGAAGCATACACCGCCGCAATGAACCTGAACGAGCGCGTGGGTGTCAATGAGGGCGTTTTTGAACGTTTCAAGACGGAAATTCTCTATGATATGGAGGGGGCAAAGACCTCTATCACGGAAATCAGCACCCATCTGGCGGCAGTGGAAGAAGCACTCTCCGGTGTAGAGAACGCACTTGCGGCAATCGTGGAGGTGGGCGAATGAGCATTGCAAATTATCTGACAGCTCTCGATGAACAGCGAGATGCTTTAGCCCGAAATCTTACTACGATGGGTGTATCCGCATCGGAGACAGAAAAACTGAATACTCTTGTGCCGAAGGTGCTGCAAATTCCGCAGACCAAGCCGGATATCACGCTGTTTAAGGCATCCATTGACACACTCCACGATTATGGCGAGAAAATCTACACCTTCTATAATGACGGCTATCGTTCCCTTGCGGGCTTTGCGGAATCCTATCCGAATTTCTGCTCAGAGGAGAACGGTTATGCGCTGTACTACAATCAGCCGGACTTCAACTGGGGCGCAACCATTTATACGCAATGTGTCACACCTGTTGCACTCACGCCCTCAATGTCCATTCTGTTCAGCTATCGCTCCGGTGCTGCGGATGTGGGTGAAATGTGGCTTGTTCCGAAAAATGTGGGTAATCTGTCTCCGGCAGAGACCGCAAGGTATATCCACGAAACCATCATGGCAGGACAGACTGTCTCTATTCCGTTCAACTGGCTGCAAACGGGTGATAACTACACCACTGCTCTGCTCGACTGCGGAAACATAACAGCTGGTGACTATTACCTTGCGTGGAAAGCAGTCAGCGATAATACACATCCGTATATCCGCACCATTAAAATTCTGGAGGAAACATCATGAAAGAAAATATCTGTACTGCCGCCGGAGTGATCGGCGGCTTTTTTGCGGCACTGCTCGGCGGCTGGGATTCTGCTCTCATCACGCTTGTGCTGTTCATGGCAATTGACTTCACCACAGGTCTGATTGCTGCATCTATGGGCAAATCCAAACACAGCAAGACCGGCAAGCTCAGTTCAAAAGCAGGCTGGGTAGGACTTGCAAAGAAGTTCTGCATTCTGCTCATGGTTGTGGTCGCCGTCCGCATGGATATTCTCATCGGTACGACCTACATCCGCGATGCGACCTGCATCGGATTCTGCGTCAATGAGCTGCTCTCAATTATTGAAAATACGTCTTTAATGGGCATCCCGTATCCACCTGCAATCAAGAAGGCTATTGAGGTTCTTCAGAAACGTGCATCGCATATTGATGATGAAATTCAGGAGATGATCGACAATATGGAGGAGGATAAGAAATGAGCAAGACCTATGAATATTCTGATAAAACGCAGCTTTCCCCGCATTTCAATGCACGGGAGTTTCGCTGCAAATGCGGCAAAGAGCATGATTTCCAGATTGCCGATGAGCTGATCGAGAAGCTCGAAAAGCTGTATGCTTCCCTCAATTGCAGTAAGATCATCGTGACCAGCGGCTATCGCTGCGTCACTCACGATAAGAATGTCGGCGGCAGCGGTACCGGTCAGCATACCCTCGGTAAGGCCGCAGATATCTGCTGTTACGGGCAGGACGGACAGCCGATTTCTTCCAAGGTGGTCTGCTGTAAAGCACAGGATATCGGATTCACAGGCATTGCAAACATCACCGCTGCCTATCAGTACACGCATGTCGATGTTCGTACCGGAAAGAAATGGTACGGTGATGAGGTCCACGGCAACAACTCTGTGACCGATGACTTCTACAAGTATTTTTCCACATCGAACAGCGGTAATAGCCACAAGAAGGGTGCTACTATGAAAGGCATTGATGTAAGCGTACACAATGGCAATATCGACTGGAACAAAGTCAAGGCTGACGGCATCGAGTTTGCGATACTGCGTGCGGGCTTCGGCAGACTGGAAAAGCAGAAGGATGAGAAGTTCGAGCAGAATTATGCTGAAGCAAAGGCGGCAGGAATCCCCGTGGGTGCCTATTGGTACTCCTATGCGATGAGTCCGGAAGAGGCAGAGCTTGAAGCCAATGTGTTCCTCAAGGTCATCAAGGGAAAGCAGTTCGAGATGCCCGTATACTTCGACCTTGAGGAGAAAAAGCAGTTCGATCTCGGCAAGGAAAAAGTCTCTGCTATCATGAGAGCATTTCTTGAAAGAGTGGAGTCCGCAGGCTATTTCACTGGTCTCTACGGCTCTGCATCCCCCCTGTTTACCCACACAGCCGATGATATTAAATCCCACTACACGATCTGGCTTGCGCACTGGGTGGATAGGACCAACTACAGCGGTGCCTATGCGGTGTGGCAGTACAGCGAAAAGGGCAAGGTGGACGGCATTTCCGGCAATGTTGACCTCGATATCTGCTATAAGGATTTCCCGACCATCATCAAGGGCAAGGGGCTGAACGGCTGGGGCAAGGCGGCGAATCCCACGCCTGTACCTGATCCTGAGCCGACCGCAGACAGCAAGACCGCTACTGTGACCGTGCAGATCGGCAACGAGACCTACAAGGGTACGATTGTAAAGGCGTGATTATCTTCTCACGGGCAGAGGATGTTCTCTGCCCGTTCTTTTCATATGTATCAGCAAGTCAGGAGGTATGCTATGACAGATTTACAGAAAGAAAAAATCACAGAACTGCGGAAAAACGGAGAGTCTATTTCTTCAATTGCAGAAAAGATGAATCTGTCTGTCAATTCGGTGAAATCGTTTTGCAGAAGAAAAGATGTTTCACCTATGAAAGACGGCTGTAAACGATGCGGTCAGCCTCTTGTCAACACACCTGGACACCGGCAGAAAACGTTTTGTTCTGCTTCCTGCCGTCAGAAGTATTGGCGGGAAAACAGCAACCTTATAAAGCATATTTCGTTTGTGTCGCTCATTTGTCCCGCCTGCGGAAAGACTTTCTCCGACTACAAGGGACACCACAGAAAATATTGCTCACACGCTTGCTATATCGGCCATCGCTACGGAGGTGCAGCAAATGGAACAGAATGATTTTAAGTATCATGTCACAATGAGTCTTGTGCGAAAAATGGCGAAACAGGGCTTGCTGACCGCTGATGAATACGCCGTAATTGATACAAAGATGAGGGAGAAATACCGCCCTAAAATCGGCACAATATTTGTCAAAATACCGTTGACTGAACCGAAATAAGGCGGTAATATGGTAGCTGATAAACGAGGAAGGAGGTCTGCTATATGGCAGAAAAAGCGCCCAAAATCACGAAAATTGAGCCTTCTATCGCAAGTCTTCCAATAAGAAAGCGGGTTGCTGCTTATGCCCGTGTTTCGATGGAAACTGACCGCCTGATGCATTCCTTGTCTGCGCAGGTCAGCTACTACAGTGATCTGATCCAAAGAAACCCCGAATGGCAATATGCAGGGGTATATGCGGACAGTGCGGTTTCCGGAACAGGTATTTCCAATCGGCAGGAGTTCAAGCGGCTAATCGCAGATTGTGATAAAGGGCTTATCGACATTGTGCTGGTAAAAAGCATCTCACGCTTCGCAAGAAATACTGTAGACCTGCTTGAAACAGTGCGCCATTTGAAGGAAATCGGAATCGAAGTGCGATTTGAAAAAGAGCATATCAGCTCCTTTTCAGACGGCGGAGAATTGATGCTTACCCTGCTTGCAAGTTTCGCACAGGAGGAGTCGCGCTCAATTTCCGAAAATTGCAAATGGGGTATCCGGAAACGATATGAAAGCGGACAGCCGAAAAACTGCATCTGCTACGGTTATCGAGTTGTTGACGGAAAGCTTGAAATCGTGCCGGATGAAGCAGAAATTATCCGGCAGATTTTTGATTGGTATCTTGCGGGTGATTCCTGCTATATCATCTGCAAGAAGCTGAATGCTTCCGGTGCAAAATCCTATTACGGAAAAAAGTTCACGGGGACAGTACTGAGCTATATTCTCCGTCAGGAAAAGTATACCGGAAATATGCTCTTGCAAAAGTTTTATACTGAGAGTCATGTGTCGCACAAGGAACGCAGGAACAACGGTGAACTGCCTATGTTTTTGATTCATGATTCGCACCCTGCGATTATATCACAGGAAACATTCGATGCGGTACAGCAGGAGATCGCAAGGCGGTATGGTGTTCCCATCGTGAACGGCATTGCCGCCAAGGATACCTATATGCATCATCCGAAAGATGGGAAAAAGCCGAAGTCATCATACCCACGCAGAAAAGCATACTGGTCGGATGAACAACGTGCAAACCATGCCGAAATCTATAAGTCCAGAGAGACCTACAGGCATTTCAGGTATGATCTATCGCTTTTTATCAAATGCGAGACCTGTGGGCAAAATATGACAGTGAAGACCAAATACTATGCTGACGGCACAACAGAACTGTGGTGGGAATGCTTCAAGCATCATCGTGTTTCTGCGAGCACGGAGAGACCAAAAACAATGCAGGATGCAGCACTGAAAAAGCAGATTGCCGCCGTACTTGAAATTCCTGAATTTGATGCAGAAATCATGGAACATCGGCTGTCGCACATATCGATTCTCGGAGATATGCTGACATTCCATTTTCGTGATGGTCATACGGTCACACAGCAGTATATCCCAAGCAAGCGGCAATATCGCAGAAAGGCAGAAAAATGAGTACAGTAACAAAAATCCCTGCATCGATAAGCCGATATACCTCTGCGCCGATCAATGCACCGGTGAAAAGGCGTGTGGCTGCCTACGCAAGAGTATCGACTGACCACGAAGAACAGCTCACATCTTATGAGGCGCAGGTCAGCTACTACACCGACTACATCAAAGAACACGCAGATTGGGAATTCGTCAAGGTCTACGCCGATGAAGGTCTGAGTGGCTGCTCAACGGCAAAGAGAGAAGGCTTCAGACAAATGGTCGCAGATGCGCTGGCAGGCCGGTTGGATCTCATCATAACAAAGAGCGTGTCGAGATTCGCCCGAAATACGGTTGACAGCCTCTCAACGATCCGTGAACTGAAGGAGCATAATGTTGAGTGCTTTTTTGAGAAAGAGAATATCTGGACATTTGACGGACGCGGAGAATTGCTCATCAGCATTATGTCGAGTTTAGCGCAGGAGGAGTCACGCTCGATTTCAGAAAACGTGATCTGGGGGCAGCGAAAGCGCATGGCAGACGGAAAACCGAATGTTCCGTTTGGACGGTTTCTCGGTTATGATAAAGGTCCGGGCGGAAAACTGGTTGTGAATGAAGCCGAGGCGGAAATCGTGCGTGAAATTTACAGCCTGTTTCTGACCGGACTGACACCGCATACCATTGCGAAGAGACTCACCGAGCGGGGAATTAAAACTCCTGCCGGAAAGGACAAATGGCACAGCAGCACTGTGAAAAGTATCCTGACAAATGAAAAGTATAAGGGCGATGCACTTCTGCAAAAGACCTACACCTCCGATTTTCTGACGAAAAAAAAGAAAATCAATCACGGGGAGATCCCGATGTATTATGTGGAGGGCAGTCATGAGGGCATTGTTACCCCTGAGATATTTGAAGCGGTACAGGTTGAAATGGAGAGACGGCAGTCACAGAAAAGCCGCTATAGTGGCGTGGATATTCTTGCAGCAAAACTGGTCTGCAGCGAATGCGGATGCTTTTACAGTCCGAAAGTCTGGCATTCGAGTGACCGCTATCGGCGTGTAGTATACCAATGTGGTCATAAGTACAAGGATGCAAAACGCTGCGAAACACCACACCTGACCGCCGATGAGATCAAGACTGTTTTCATTCAGGCTGTCAACAATATGCTCCAAAACAAAGCAGAGATCATAGCGAACCTTCGGGCGAGCATTGCAGAAATTTCAGATATGACTGCACTGATGGCAGAGCACGAACACTTCAAGGAAGAGACTGCAATGCTGGCTGAAATGGTCGAAAACTGTATTCGGGAGAACGCTCGGATCGCACAGAACCAGCAGGAGTACCAACAGCGATACAATATGCTCGTTGATCGCTACGGAGTTGCCAAGAGCAAGTACAAGGAGCTTGACAGGGAAATTACCGCACGGCAGGCGCGGGTGCAGGCGATGGAGAGCTTTATCGCAAACATTGACAAGCAGAACCCGCTGAACGAATTTGACGAAGACCTCTGGGGGCTGCTTGTGGAGAGTGTGACTGTGTACAGCAAGGACGACATTCGAGTGAAATTCAAGGACTGAAAATAGAAACATTAAAATCAAAGATGCATCTCTATGGCACTCTGCTATTTCAGCGGAGTGCCTTCTTTTTTTGTTTGTATGGATGAGCATTGTGCTATACATAGGGCTTTCGTTTGTTTATGCACCCCCGATTGCACCCAATGCACCCTCGATTTGCACCCCTGATGCGCCCAATGCACCTTTTGGAAATGCCGATTTTACGATGTTTTTGGAAGTGCCTAAAAAACTATCGTTTGGTGATGCACCCTACTGCACCTTCGCCGTCTTTTCTATACACCCCCGATGCACCCAATTTGATAGCTGACCGACAATCAGAATCAGCTTGTATCTACGGAAGTAGGAAGATAGACCTGATCGTTACAAAATCCGTATCCCGTTTTGCCCGTAATACCGTTGACAGCCTGACAACCGTCAGAAAGCTGAAAGAGAAAGGCATAGAGGTCTATTTTGAGAAAGAGAATATCTACACCCTTGATGCGAAAGGCGAACTTCTGATAACAATCATGAGTTCATTAGCACAGGAAGAATCACGTTCCATCTCTGAAAACGTAACATGGGGACAGCGGAAGCGCATGGCAGACGGCAAGGTCACAATTCCCTATGCCCGATTCCTTGGATACCGCAAAGGTGAAAACGGACTGCCTGAGATCATTCCGGAGGAAGCCGAAACAGTCAGGCTCATCTACAAATCCTTCATGGAGGGGATGACACCGGGCATGATCGTAAAAATGCTGATGGAGCAAGGTGTCCCTGCACCCGGCGGCGGAGATAAATGGTATACACATACTATTAAAAGTATTCTGACGAACGAAAAATACAAGGGTGCGGCATTGCTTCAAAAGAAGTTCACTGTGGACTTCCTGACAAAGAAGCAGAAAGTCAATGAGGGCGAAGTTCCGCAGTATTATGTGGAAGATAGCCATGAAGCGATTATAGAACCGGAAGAATTCGAGCTTGTGCAGGCTGAAATCGAACGGCGGAAGGAACTGGGAAAAGCCTATAGTGGTGGCAGCATCTTTTCTGCGAAAATCATCTGCCCCTGCTGTGGTGGGTTCTTCGGCTCAAAAGTCTGGCATTCAACTTCCAAATACCGCCGTGTGATCTGGCAGTGCAACCACAAGTTCAAAAACGGAGAGAAATGCACAACGCCACATTTGTATGAAGATGTAATTAAAGAGAAGTTCGTCCAGGTCTGCGGTATGGTAGGTGAGTACAAAGAAGACTTTCTACGTTCCTGCCGTCAGATCGTGGATATGCTTTCCGACTGTTCAGCATTTGATAAGCAGATCGGCAACCTGCAAATCAGGGCGGATGAACTGACAGCGGTCATGCAGGCATTCATTAAGGATAACGCAGAAAACGCACAGGATCAGAAACGCTACAGTCAGAGATTTGCTGAATATGAGAAGCAGATGAACGAGGTCGAGAGTAATCTTCAGAGCTTGCAGCATAAAAAAGCTGAACGGCTCTCACGGAAGGAACTACTGCTTGGTATGATTTCAGAACTTGAAAAAACTGACATGATGATTCACGAGTTCGATGAAAAGCTCTGGCGGCTGATGGTTGAGAAAACTACCGTGGATACGGACGGCAAGCTAACATTCACACTGCGGAACGGCATGGAGATCAAAGTATAATATAATTATAATCGGGCTGTGGCTGAGATTTTATGTTTCTCGGCTGCAGCCCCTGTTTTTTGTACTATAATTGGAGTACTTATGTTTGCGAGAGAGCTGGACTTGAACCTTGAACATAATAAAGATAATTAACTGCAATTTACAGCTTGCAATTCCCACAGTACGGCTGCTCTGAACGCATCCATAATGCTTGTTTTCCTCGTATCTACGTTGTTTTTCAAAATGCACCCCTCTATCAAAAAAATGTCAAAAAGAAAACGATAGCTTTTTCTATCGTTTTCCCTTTGACACCCCATTTTCGGCATTTTTCGGTTTTTCAGCGGGTTTTAAGGCTATATTGAGAAGTAATCGTTTTCCGATTGCCCGTTTTCCTCGAATTTACGACATTTTATAGACATGAAAATGCACCCCAACTTTGTATCAAAATTGGGGTGCGAATATGGTTGCGGGAGCTGGATTTGAACCAACGACCTTCGGGTTATGAGCCCGACGAGCTACCGAGCTGCTCCATCCCGCGTTCTGTGCACACTCCGCATCTCAGAGTGCTTATTTATTATAGCACAGGCTGTCGCAAATGTCAACACCTTTTTTTAACCTTCCTTTCTGCGTGGGGAAAGGATGGGGCGAAATCAGTCGAAACGCCTCAAAACCAGTTGATTTTCTATTGATTCTGCACAAAAAATATGATGCACCGTTGTAAATCTTCTCTCCGGATTTGTCCGCCGGGCTTGACTTTTCCGGCGAAATGTGGCAGAATAAAGACGGGCAATGCCCTTCAGAAAGGATGTGTCACAATGGACAATAAGGTCGCAAATCTTATCAACGAGCAAATCAACAAGGAGCTGTACTCCGCTTATCTCTACCTGGATTTTGCCAATTATTATGCTGCTGTCGGACTGGATGGCTTTGAAAACTGGTACCGGATCCAGGCACAGGAGGAACGAGATCACGCCATGCTATTCTACCAGTATCTGCAAAACAACAGTGAGCCGGTGGTCTTTGCGTCGGTGGACAAACCGGATTGGACACGGGGAGACAATATGACGCCCCTGATTAAGGGGCTGGAGCACGAGAAATACGTCACCTCCCTAATCAATACCATCTACGCTGCCGCTTACGAAGCACGGGACTTCCGTACCATGCAGGTGCTGGACTGGTTCGTCAAGGAGCAGGGGGAGGAGGAAAAGAATGCCTCCGATCTGATTACCAAGATGGAGCTGTTCGGCTCCGATGCAAAGGGACTGTACATGCTGAACAGTGAGCTGAAGTCTCGGGTCTACGCCGCTCCCTCCCTGGTGCTCTGATCCATTCCATACGCAAAAACAGCCATACCGGATGCTTGCCGGTATGGCTGCTTGCTTTCTCTGTTGGTTATTTTCCGAAATCCTCTAAGGAGGTCAGCCGGGCCAGCACCCGTGCGATCATGGTAATGTCGCTGGCATCCACTGTGCCATCGCAGTTTACATCCGCATTGGTAATCTGCTGGGCAGTCAGTACGGGAGTCAGTTCCTGATCCTGCGCCACATACCGGGCAAGCCGTACCAGGTCATTGACCTCTACCTTGCCGTTGCCGTCCACATCCCCCAGAACGGTGGTGTCGGTTGTCGTAGTGGTTGTGGTGGTCGTGGTGCCGGATCCCTCTGTGGTAGCCGCAGTGGTCACAACCGGCTTGTTGCCGTTGGGCTCGATACCACCCACCAGGGTATCCCCGCTGTACACACAGATATAATCTGTCCGGGCCTCACTGCCGTCCTGGTAGGTATCCTTGCACTTGGTAATGCCCTGGTAGCTCCAGTCGTTGGTGGGATCCCAGGTATCCCCGTAGTAGAAGCCAACTGCCAGCTGGTATTTCTTGTTGGCGTTGGCAATGTTGTAGCCGTCCCACTTGACCTCGATATAGTAAATGTCCGGGTCAAAGGATGCATCATACTGGTAGGGACCGGACAGCACCCCGTCAAACTCGGTCTCCACACTGGTCTGGTCGTACAGCTCATCCCCCTTCACCAGGCTGACGTTGGAGGGATTGGACAGCTCCTTGACGCTGAAGTAGTACCGAACGGAAATGTCGGTTCTGGGCTTGTTGGAGTCGGTGCATACCAGCATTGCCAGCTTGGTAACGCCTGCGCCGGAGGTCTGCTTATCGTCCACTGCGTAAGCCTCTACCCAGTAATCCTGGCCGCCACCTTCCTCCTCGCTGGTGCCCAGATCAATGTCCGGATCCGGCTGCATGGCGTCCGTGCCGTAGAAGTGATACAAACCGGCGGAAGCCCCGACAAATGCTGCGTTGTAGTCGATGGTAACCTCGTTATAGATCCAGTCCTTTGTTACATCATTGTGCAGATCCTTGTTGTCCGGGCCGCCCACCAGAGCGCCCACCAGCACATGCTTCTGAGGCTTGGTGTCCTCGCACTTGGACAGACCGGAGGATGCACGGTGGTGGGGGTATGCGGCTGCTACATCGTTAAAGCCGACAATAAAGCACCGGGGGCCGTGCAGCTCATCCGCACTATAGGGGGCAGGATTTCCGTTGTTCTCCGCTTCAGCGTTGGCATTGATCCGCTCCTGATAGGTAATGTCGTTGTTGCCCATCAGGTATTCCATCTGTCCCTTTGCCCAGTCGCTGTACTTGGAGGGCTGGTTGTTGTTGGTGTACTTATCGTATACCATTGCGATCAGCTGGGCTGCGGTGTTATACCGGGCGCTGCCCCAGGTGTTCAGCCAGAAGTACCCCTGGGGACTGATCTCGCCGATGCCGCCAGACATGTAGGTATCCAGCGCTTCCTTCACGCTTGCCCAGCAGTCCATTTCCTCGTAGGGGCTTTTGCCGGCTGCTTCCTTGTACTCGTCAATGAAGTTCGGGTACATTTCGCTGACGATCTCGCCCAATACGCACTGTACGCCGCCCCACATATCGTTCCAGCAGTATACATAGCAGGGTGCTGCGTAATAGTCATAGTAGGGGTAGATCTCCTCCAGGTACGCATGGTCGCCGGTGATCTTATACATCCAGGCAGACGCCCAGCAGTAGTCGTCCTGCCACTTGGAGGAGCTGTAGTACTGCTTGGGGCCGTCCCCGTTGTCGCTGAGCTCCTTTTCGTGATCCCGTGCAAAGTCATACAGCGCATTTGCATACTTTAAGGACTTTGCTGCATATGCCTCATCCGTATCCTTAAAGTTCAGATAGTTGATGGCAAGGGATGCCGCCGCAGAAGCCACATAGTCCGTCTGGGGCTTGTCGCCGGTCAGGAAGAATGCGGGACGGTCCATCGTGTCGATCTCCGGTGCCTGCCAGTAGGCGTGGTCAATGTCTCCGTCCCCCACCTGGTAGCAGAATGCAACCACATCGCCGGAATCGTCCAGGAAGGTGCAGCGCATCAGATAGTCATTGAAGTACCGGAGGATGGTTTCCACATGGGCATCCTGTCCGGTGGCAGCGTAAGCGTCCCGGAATTCATAGTAGCCCCAGCCAACGGTTGCAGCGGAGTAATTCTCCGGCATGCCGAATTTGACGTGATCCCCCGCATCGTGGAAGCCGCCGGACACGTCAATAAAGCCGTCCCCGTCCGGGTCCAGATAGTCCTTGTTGGCGGTGAGAAAGGCACTGCTCAGGTTGGTATGCTCCGTGTCCATCGGCACCTGTGCATCGTAGGTATGGCAATCTCCCCGCCAGTTCAGCCGGTTGTTTTCGGATACGTCCGTGCCGCACATATTGGCGTCATAGAAGTATATAGAATACTGCAGCAGCTTTGCGAAATTGGCGTCAAAGCCGGATGCTGCATCCCCTGCTGCATTGGCAAGCAGATCCCCTCCCTGCGGCGCTGCTCCAGGCAGGCACAGAGCGCCTGCAAGCATAGCGCCCGACAGACCCAATGCCTTGAGCCTGCGTTTCAGCGTTCTCTTTGTGTTCATAATTTCCTCCTCTTTCCTCTCTGGTTGTACGATGGATTCACACAGAACTATTGTAGCACAGTTCACAAAATATTTCAAGAGGGTTCGACCATTTTTTACATAGGCTTGCGATGCCCTGCCCGGTGTGGTATGATAACAACAGAAAGGAGTGATTCTATGGAGCGACATATGGAACGGCTGACGGCGGACAAGCTGGATGCCTTTATAGACCTGCGTCTGACGCAGTTGAAAGAGGAAGGAACGCTGGAAACGGAGCTGCGCCCGGCACTGGAGGACTACCTGCACCGGCACCTGGCAGACGGCAGCTTTGTGTCCTGGATTCTGACGGAGGGGAACCGGATTCTTGCCACCAGCGGCATTTCCTTTGTGGAAAAGCCCCCCTATCCCGGCGCACCCAACGGAAGGATCGGTCTGCTGTCCTGTATGTACACGGATCCCGCCTGCCGCCGGCAAGGCATCGCCTCTGCACTGCTGGAGCGGATCGTTGCGGAGGCACGGGCACGGGACTGCCGGGTGATCCAGATCACTGCCTCCCGGATGGGAGAAAAGCTCTACCAGAGTTTTGGCTTTGTGCGGCATGCCCGATTTTTTCAGCTTTCCCTTGATAAATGAAGCCGTGTCCTGTATAATGCCTATAAACCCTATAGGTAGAGAGGAAGGATACATATGACACGGGATGAAGCATGGACGCTGCTGACGCAGTACAATCAAGGAGCCTTTCACCTGCGGCATGCAGTGACGGTGGAGGGGGTCATGCGGTACTTTGCGCAGGAACTTGGCTTCGGAGACGAGGCGGACTTCTGGGGCACCGTGGGGCTGCTCCACGACCTGGATTTTGAACAGTTCCCCCAGGAGCACTGCCGCAAGGAAGCCCGGATTCTAAAGGAATACGGAGCGCCGGAATCCCTGATCCACGCTGTGGTCAGTCACGGCTACCAAATCGGCACGGATGTGGAACCGGAGCATATGATGGAAAAGGTGCTGTACGCCACTGACGAGCTGACCGGACTCATTGGTGCGGTGGCGCTGATGCGCCCCTCCAAAAGCGTGTCGGATCTGGAAACCCGCTCCGTCCGGAAGAAATACAAAAGCAAGGGCTTTGCAGAGGGCTGCTCCCGGGAGGTGATCCAGCGGGGCGCTGACATGCTGGGCTGGGGCCTGGACGAGCTGATCGAACGCACCATTCTGGCAATGCGCAGCTGCGAGGATGCCTACAGCCAGTTCCAATAAGCCGATAGAACCAGAAAAGGATCCGCACTGCTCCACCCGGCGGGGATCCTTTTTTGCCTTAAGGCAATACCGCACAAAGAATGTGTGGTAGATGTGCCAACAGATTTTTCGTCAGATTGCATAGAAACGACGCAGGAATACTGGCGTATTGCAA
>JABLTM010040242.1_pt1 | contig 28576 bp, 19 predicted proteins | sample 7160121 | NCBI WGS metagenome assembly JABLTM01 (sample SAMN14651224, study PRJNA627086) | human gut metagenome | isolation source: feces | host: Homo sapiens
AAATTAAACACAGTTGATAAAGCAGCTTAGCGCTTATGCGCCGGGCTGCTTTTTTCATACCTAAAATTACGCGACGGCTGCGGAAAAGCCGGAAAGGAGAACCAAAATGGCAGAAACTGTGAACCAGGAAACGAACGGCACTGCGGCCGAAACGCAGGAAAACGAGCAGCGCACCTTTACGCAGGCGGAAATGAACGCGATCATTCAGGACCGGCTGACGAGGGAGCGCGGCAAATACGCAGACTACGAAGCGCTGAAAGCGAAAGCAGCGAAGTTTGACGAGGCGGAAGAAGCGCATTGCAGAGATCAACGCTCTGATTCAAAAAATCTACGAGGACAACGCCAGCGGAAAGCTGTCCGATGAGCGCTATGCCACCCTGGCTCTGTCCTACGAGGAGGAACAGAAAACGCTGAAGGCCGCTGTGCCGGAGATTGTTTTGGCTGGAAAATTGACTTGAAAAAGACCTCTATCACGCGAAAAAACCTTGAAAAATCTTAGTTATGGAACCAGAGAACCTATATGTGGGTATTTCACTTTGATAAACCCAGACATTGGGGAAATTCTGTGTAAAGCCGGAAAATAGACAAAAGAAGAATATGGTTTTAAGCGAGGACTCAACCAATGGTCGGTTGTTTTGCTCTTTGCTTTTTGCTATTGTAAAGATGAATTTAACACTGACGGAGCGCTTCATTACGTAGCTACCCAACCTATGGGGAAATAGGTGTGTAAAAACAGACAGTAAAAGACAGCCGTGTTCCCTTCAAGGCAAGGGAATACGGCTGTCTGGTTGAATTTATAGATTCTAAAGAAGATTTTTATTCGAAAACAGGTACACGTTTTACCACGCCACCGTCCATGGCAGATTGGTGAGCGCAGATTCCTACACCGGTCCAGTAGGCGCCGTCAATATCGCTGGGAACTGGGGTTCGATCTTCCAGAATGCTTCGGACAAACTCGTGGACTAGATGAGGATGAGAACCACCATGGCCACCGCCTTGCAGGAACGATAGATGGGGATTGCTGTCATCATACACTGTTTGTTTGGTGAAGCGCCCAATTTCCGCCGGTAAACGATCTGCATAGTCGGGGATTTGGATACGTTCTTCCGTCACAAGGCCGCCTCGACCGTAATCGTTCATAACATGTTCAGCATTTGCACCAAGCGCCATGGAGAACAGTACCGGTTGTTCCGATTCTAACTGCTGCCATTCAAAGCTTTTTCGTTCACCATATATGTTGAAACTTTCAGTGTAGCCTCGGGCTACGTGGTAGAGGAACCGAGCCATTTCAATGCTTACATCACTGTCTTTTAGGGAGATCAGAGCTGACTCAAAGGCATATGGACAACCATAGGGAGCTTCCACTTCTTTACGTACTCTGCCGGAGCCCTTGCAATATACGGTTTCCGGACGCTTGCCCAACAACATCAGACAAGGCGCTACCGCATGGGTAGGATGCATCAGCGGAGGAAATCCCAACCAGTAGTCCGGCCATCCTTCCATATCTTGATAATGCGCGCAGCGCATGAACTGTATTCTGCCCAGCTCTCCTTTTTCGTAAAGGTTCTTCACATACAGAAACTCTCGACCATAGACGGAGGTCTCCATAAACATATAGTGTTTCCCGCTTCTTTTTCGAGCATCGATGACTTGGTACAATTCATCGATACTCATTCCCATCGGAATGGTACAGGCACAGTGCTTTCCAGCGTTCATCACCTGTATAGATAGGGGAGCATGAGTAGCAGGCGGTGTTACCAGATGGACGGCGTCGATGGTTTTATCTTCCAACATGGCATTAAAGTCCGTCAAGCGTTCTTCCAGAAGGAACTTATCGCCAACCGTATTCAGCAGTTTTTCATTCGTATCCACTAACACCAAAGAATCTACGTCCGGGTGTTTCAGATAGATGGGTATAAATTCCGCGCCGAAGGAGACTCCTACGAGCGCCACTCTTAATTTACCGTTTTTCATGTTGTATCCCTCCTAGGATTCTTTGAGATGATCATACAGTGTATCCGAAAAAAAGTCTATGGAGAGAATGAAAATGGTATGGAATAAACGAAACTATTTATTGAATTATTGTCTGGCTCCTTTTAGGCAGACATATCATAAGATCATTTTACTTGAAAAGGCAGATGTTCAACCATGGATATAAAACAAACCGATCTCTACTGGTTTCAGTTAAACAAGGAGATTCGCGTGGAGGATGTCGATAAGTTTAGCGGCAATAATATGCATCCGGATAGAATGATGACGCAGTGGGTACTGGTGTTGATGATCAGCGGAGAACGCTCTTTCCGTGTCTACGGTGAGAATTACGTCGTTCATAGCGGCGAATTTTTCCTGTTGCCTCCTTACGTGCAGCATTGCGGGCTTCAATATGATAATCATGCAGCCTATTTTGCTCATTTTCAGGCAACAGGTATTCAGGTTCCACCGCCTGTAAAGGTAGATACCAATCATATTTTGCTTCCGTTACATGGACAGATTCCTCTGGAGCTGCCCTGCTTTGATCTGATGGAGTACGCGATTCAGCACCGAACATTGCCTTTTTCAAGCAAAAATTTTTTATCATCCCAAATTCAGGCGATTCTGTACCAGATTAGTTTCGCTGTGCAAAAAAGAGAGCTTTGGTGTAATTTGGAAAGCAGACTGGCCCACCGAATCTTACAATATATCGATGACAACAAAGACCAGCACTTGAAGAATCGGGATTATGAGGATACCTTTGGGAAAACATACAATCGTCTAAATACTATATTCCAAACCGTATATGGTATGACGATCAAACAAATGCAGGTAACCTTGCGTGTCAACCAGGCAAAGCGTATGCTCAGGTCCGGCTATACTATTTCTGAAACCAGTACAGCCTGTGGGTTTGAGGACTATTTCTACTTTTTGAAAGTGTTCAAAAACAAAACGGGGATGACACCATCCGAATATAAAAATTCCTGATCAAATCGGTAGTAACTGTGATTCCAATGGAAATTGTTTTATCAGCTGTCTTTGCCAAAGGATGTTCTTTATATAGTTGACTTCACAGACAACAATTCCTTTCGGCTGCTTAAACAATTTTTGTTTTCAAATATGGAGACCGGCATTTCCAGACAAGAGAATATTTTGGTGGATACAATAGGACGAAATAAAAAGCAGATGAAATACATTGAATAACAATTAGTAACAGATTAAATAGCGGATTAAATGAGCATAAAGAAGTTTATAGATCTGTTTACGGACCCCAAAATACCAAGACATAAAAGGACGCCTCTTCAGGAGACCGCCACGAGTCGGCAATGTAGTTGGTCGACCCATTGGAGGCCCTTTTAGAGGCGTTGTCTGTATCATACCCTTCTAGGGCTTACTAGTTTTATGGAATTTGAATGCAATCCCGATACAAGAGGCGTCGAACTAGCGCACCGTCTCTACTCTGCATCGGCATGTTTTCCTCGCTCCGCAGAAGGAGCTATGCCGATTATCTTTTTGTATACCTGAGAAAAATAGGAGTAATTTTCAAAACCTACCCGGGCGGCGACTACAGCGACAGGCAAGCTGGTGGAACACAGGATGGCCTGTGCGATTTTCATCTTTTCGGATAAGATGTACTCCTTTAGGGACATCCCCGATTCTTTTCGAAAAAAGCGAGATAGATAATCGGGGTTCAGGTAAACGGCATCGGCAATATCGGAACGCCGAATCTCGTCGCAGAGATGATCCTGAATATATTCAACAATACGGGCCATTTGTCCTTTTTCGCTGCCTTCCTCTTTTGGAATTTGCAACTGTCGGAAAATTTCCTGCATACAGATAAGGGTGTCCTCCAAGCTTTCTGAGGCGTGAGAGAAAGCGGTCTGGATTTCTGGTTGTGCCAGCACATCCCGCAAATTGTTTCCACGAGGAAGTTTTGAAAGCATCTGAATGAAGTCGCCAAAAAACTGTTCGAGAAACTCGTGGTTTAAGGCACCAGACGCCTCTGCCTGATACAGATAACAGCAGACCTCATCTTCTGCCATTTTGGAACATCCATTGAGTAAGAGATTTTTCCAATACGGCAGTTTATCTGTGCGTGTGAGATCGGGAGGAAGCGGCTCAGGTTGTTTATAGAAAAATACGCCGCCTTGCCGGGAAATGTTGTCTAATTGCATCTTTTTCAGGCGCTGTGTCAGTTCTGGAGCGTCCTTTAACAGGATAGATGCGCCCACATAGCAGGCGATATCGCAGTGCAGGTGGTACCGAAAGATCTCGAAAAGCCGAACCAGCTGAGCCTCTAAAATCGTATCTCCCGGAGGATTCTGAAGAGTCTTGGAAAACAGAAGAAGCAAGTAGCTCGTCTTTTCTAAGCGCAGAAGAAAAAGTCTTTGACCGAGTTGATCGAAGAGCTCGGCGGAGATATTTTCCATGGCGGTATAGAGAGAAGAAGCATCCCAAGGCTCATCATGCCAGCGCAGTAAATGAACCATGGCAATGCGGACGTGCGACTCCTCTTTCATGGGGATTTTCAGATCTCCGAAGCACTTTAGGATTTCTCTGAGTTGAAGGGAAGCGCCGGTGAGCCAATCTTTTAGAATGCCCTGCAGAAAGAGATCCCGATTTCGGTATGCTGCTTTCCCGTATGAATATATCTGTTGCTCTTGTAGATTCTGCTGCACTTTTTTCACAGCTCTGCGAACAGCACCGCAGATTTCCTCATATCGGGCGGGCTGCAGAAGATAATCGAAGCTACCCAACTTCAACGCTTCTGCAGCGTAGATAAAATCTGCGTGTGCGGTGAGGAAAATACACTCTACCGGAAGTTCTTTGTTGCGTATCCAGCGCAAAAGACTTAAACCGTCCTCTACAGGCATTTCAATATCGCTCAAGAGAATATCCACCGGTTGGTTTTCCAAAATATCCCGTGCCATTGTTGCATTGTAAGCGTGCAGCACCTTCGAGACGCCGGCGCTGGCCCAATCGACACCGGAAACAATGCCGTTGACTACATTGATCTGGTCGTCTACCACTAAAACGGTCACGTGGAATCCTCCTCCTTGATATTGGAATCGTTTCTGGGCAAAAACAGCTCTGCGCAGGGAAATCCGGCGGAATTATATAAGGAAAGCGCGGCGGTCTCTCCGTATAGCAGCTGCAGGCGGTATCGGATATTGTTGATTCCTACATGCTGGGAACGGTAGATCTGCGGTTCCGGATCCGCTGCTTCTTTCAGAATAAAGTCCGGAAAAGCCGGTCCATTGTTGGAAATCAGCAGGCTTACGTAATCCCTGCCTTTCCCGCTGATCAACGATACGCGGATACGAATGACCAACGCATGCTCCAGAGTAGTCCCGTGCTGGACGGAGTTTTCCACAAAGGTGACTAGAGAGAGGGGAGGAATCAGAAAATCCTCCAGATCGGCATCGATATCCATTTTGCAGCAGGGTGGATTGGCATTACAGAGCATCTGAAGCTGCATATAGTCCCGGATGCTGCGCAGTTCCTGAGAAAGGGGAATGCGCTTCATATTGTCTCTGAAAACAAAACGCAAATACCCGGAAAGTGCCAAGATGGTATTTTGAATACTGCGATATTGCTTGGCCTCTGCCAACGCATACAGGCTTTTTAGGCAATTTAAATAGAAATGTGGACGAATTTGCAGCTGAAGGTATTGGAGCTTAGCATGTTTTGCTTCCAGTTCCTTTTCATAGGAGGTAATCTTCAGCTGACGAATCCGTTCCACCATATGATTAAAGGCAATTCGGACACGTTCGAATTCCCGGATGGAAAAAGGGGCGTCCATTTTTACATACAGATCGCCGTCTCCCAGTTTTTCAATGGTACGGATCATTTCCTGCATGGGATCAAACAAAGACTTTTGCAGCAGCACAAAAAATACAGGAATCAGGCCGATTAGCACACAGCATAAAAGCAAAAGCGTAATTTGTACGCTGTCCATCCCGCTGAGCAGTCCGAAGTATGGCGTGGCGTAGCCGATGGAAATGCCAAGGCCGTTCATGGGCTTCTGCACAATGAGATACTTCTGCGTGTCTCCGCTGATCCAATAGTCGTCCTCCTGTGCGTGCAGAACAATCCCCGTTTCTTCGAACTGGGAACGGTTGCTTAGGGGAAGAGACTTCTCTTCATTGACGGAAGCACAAAAGAATGCAAAAGCATCTGATGAATCGGCATGGATGTCTGCTGTTTGTGCAGCGATGGCCCGATTCAGATCTAGCATGGCGACGCAGTAGGTGTGCGTTCCGTTTCGCCCGAAGAAACGGAACAGAAAAGCCTGACCGCACATTTCTCGAAGAACCCATCCGTTTGCAGAGTAGTTTTCATCCAGGGCGGCGCATTCCTTCAGGAAAGCCAAAATTTCCTCCTTTGTCTCCAGAGGATAATTCTCCACATTGTAGGCACCGCGGAAGAGATTGTTTTCCGGCGTAAGAATGAACAGTGCGCCCAAAGAGGGGTTTCCCTCCAGTTGAAGCTTGAACTTCTGCACCAGGTTGTAGGAGCTAAAGTGTGCGTCCGAATAGGATCTGTGGTAACAAAGCTGCTGAAAATCGGGATCTATGGACAGAAGATTCGAAAGGTAGGTGGAGACATTCTGCGCATCGGCTTCCAAGGCATTTTGATGGTAGGAGAGCGCGCTTTCAGCATTTTCACAGAGCCGGTCGTTCTGCTGCCGGATGGTATAGACTGCAAAGCTGTCGATAAGAATCAGCAACGGTACCATGGGGATCAGCAGGGCGACCAAGGTTTTCCGCTTAAAGGATATAGAACCGAAAGACTTCATCATTACGGGTGCACCTCTTTTCGGACGAATATCAATCTAGAAGATGGGCTGATGCGCCGCATATTTTTCCGATATATGCGCTGCTGTTCGTTTTGTCAGGTGTATATTCTGCTTTTTGGACGACTTTCAGCGCCAAGACAATCAATAGTTGATTGGTACCAGGCGGATGTGCGAGTTTCTCTTTGTGATTTTTCTTCAGAACAGCATATAAAGGCCGATAAGACAATCGACTGTTGGTTTACTGTTTTCTGCCTTCCGACCAAATTGCGGCGCGCCCGGTTCGCTTCCTGCCCTACGGGTGAATTCGGACGGCGCTGGCTTAAAGGAGAAGCGAAAAGTCAAATTTTCAACAGGAAATCGTCTCTTTTTCTATTAAAGCACCGATGGTAATTTAGAAAAGTCGGAAAATCAACAGGAAGATGTCACAAAGATTCTTTCAGGAAGAACGGAGATTTGCTAAGATAAACATACACCCGGATCGGGAAATTTACAAAAGCAAAGGAGATGCAGCAACATGAAACCCAAAAAAATCCTGTCGGCGATTTTGGCGACCGTCATGCTGACCGGCATGATGGCGGCCTGCGGTGGAGACAGCAATTCCCCTGCGGCCCCGGACACATCCGGCAGCACGGTTTCGGCAGAAGACGCGAGCACACAGGAGGAGTACACGGTAAAGATCATGTACTTCGGTGACGCTACGACGGAGGACACCAATGAGGTGGCGGCAAAGCTGTCAGAGCTGACCAAGGCCAAGTACAACACCACCATCGATATGGTCCGCGTGGGATTTGGCTCTTATAAAGATCAGGCGAATCTGGCGCTGAATTCCGGAGAGAAGTTGGACGTCATCTCGTCCTTCGGGCTTTCTGCGCAGACCATGATGGCGCAGAACCAGATCCTGCCCCTGAACGACTACCTGGACGAATACGCGCCGGAAACCAAGGCGGCAATCAGCGACCTGGACTGGCAGTGCATGACCATTAACGGCAATATTACGGGCGTTCCCGCTAATATTGAAAAAGCCAGTGCGTACGGCCTGCTGATGGTGAAGGACGTTGTGGATGAGCTGGGCATCGATTGGGAGAGCGTAAAAACGCTGGAAGATGCAGAGCCCATCTATGAGCAGGTTCAGGCAGCGCATCCGGAGATGTACATGCTCGTTGCAGACTTCGGCGACATCCGGCGCCCCCTGTGCTACGATCCGTTGGGCAATGATAATTTTGGCATACTCGAGGATCCGCTGACCGAACGGGAAGATCTGGAGGTTGTCAATTTGTATGAGACAGAGGCCTTTGTGGACTGGATCAACATCATGTACGATTTCAACCAGAAGGGATACATACAGCCCGACGCGGCCAGCAGCACGGAATCCGCCAACAGCCTGTTGGGTGCTGGAAAGGCGTTCTCGAATATCACCAACATCAAGCCCGGCATCGAGGCGGAATGGATGCGCAACTGCGGCAAAGAGGTTTACATCGCGCCGTTGGTGGAGCCGTACAGCACCACGGACAATATCAGCCTGCGCTGGTGTATCGCCAACAGCTGCGAGAAACCGGAGCGCGCCATGCAGGTAATCAATGAAATGTACATGGATCCCGATTTCTCCAACACCTTCATCTACGGCATTGAAGGAAAGCATTGGGAGTTTGTGGACAAAGAGCAGGGCATCGTCGGTTACGCCGACGGCGTGGAGGCCGGCTCCACCGGCTACTCCAATCTGGCCTGGGGCGCTGCCAACGAGCAGATCGCCTATGTGTTCGAGGGGGACGACCCAAATCTCTGGAAAGAGCTGGGTGAGTTTAACGAAACTGCGCCGCCGTCCATCGCCAAGGGCTTTGTGTGGGATAATACAAACGTCCTCACCGAAGTGACATCCTGCACGAACGTGCTCAACAAATACGTCAAGGCGCTGCAGGCTGGTGCGCTGAACCCGGAAACCGAGTTGCCCAAGCTTAATTGGGAGCTCAGGGACGCCGGTCTGGACACCATCATTCAGGACAAGCAGACCCAGTTGGACGCATGGCTGGCGGAAAACAGATAATCTTTACAGGACTGTGAAAAAGGCGGGGACGGGCAGCGCGCCCGGCAAAGCGTTTCAGGATGGCTCCGGCTTCGGGCGCGGGCTGTCAGCCCGCACTTTTCCGGCCCGCCAGTTCGAATTTCGATAGGGGGGGACTTGCTGTGAAAAAAGCGTCTGCTGTGCAGCCAGCAAAAGAAAAAAAGCATTTTGTCCGGTATCTGCCGCTCTATTTGATGATGGTTCCCGGTATTGTCTATATCATTATCAACAATTACATTCCCATGACAGGTATTGTCGTGGCGTTTAAGCAGTACAATACGCGATTAGGGTTATACAACAGCCCCAATATTGGACTGAAAAACTTCGAATTCCTGTTCCGCACCAAGGACGCGCTGCTGATTACCCGAAATACGCTGCTGTACAATCTGGCGTTTATTGTGATCGGCACGGTGTTTTCCATTGCGGTGGCGGTGCTGCTCAATGAAATCAAGTTCAAAAAAGCCCAGCAGGTTTATCAGACCATTATCCTAGTGCCGTTTTTGATTTCCATTGTCATCGTCAGCTATCTGGTCAATGCCTTTTTGGCCACGGATACGGGATTCATTAACAATTCCATTTTGCGCGCTATGGGGAAGGAGCCGATTTCCTGGTATTCCTCTCCGCAATACTGGCCCTTTATCCTGATTCTGGTGCAGATCTGGAAGGTGTTCGGCTACAACAGCATCATCTACTTCTCCGTGCTGGTCGGGATTGACCAGGGCTATTACGAGGCGGCCGTAATCGACGGTGCAAACCGCTGGCAGCAATTCCTGCATGTGACCCTTCCGGGATTGAAGCCGACCATCATTACACTGACGCTGATGAGCATAGGCCGCATTTTCTATTCGGATTTTGGCCTGTTCTATCAGGTGCCCATGGATTCGGGCGCGCTGATGGACGTAACCAACACCATTGACACCTTTGTCTATCGCAGCATGATGCAGCTGAACAATATCGGTATGGCGTCGGCTGCGGGTGTGTACCAGTCCCTTGTGGGGTTTGTGCTGGTGCTGACCGCAAACTTTGTTGTGAGGAAGCTCGATTCCGAAAATGCGTTGTTTTAAGGAGGTGGTATTCATGGTAGAGAGAAATAAAACGTTTCAGATTGTCACGCACTGTATCATGATTCTGCTGTGCCTCATGTGCGTTTTGCCCTTCGTTCTGCTGATTATGTCTTCCCTCGCTGATGAGGAATGGCTAATCATGAATGGGTATTCCTTCCTTCCGGCGAAACTGAGTCTGGATGCTTATCGGTACCTGCTGATTGATTCCACATCGATTGTGCGCGGATATATGATTTCTATCTTTGTCACGGTTCTGGGAACCTGCATCAGCCTGGTGATGACCACGTTAATGGCATATCCACTATCGCGAAAGGATTTGCCTGGTCGCTACTTTTTTTCTTTCTTCATCTTTTTCACAATGTTGTTCAACGGCGGTTTGGTGCCCAGCTACATCATGTGGACCCGGATGTTCCACATCAAGAACACAATTTTTGCGCTGCTGATTCCCAATCTGTTGATGGGGGCGTTCTATGTCATCATGATGCGCACATATTTTTCCTCCAACATTCCGGATGCGGTTATTGAGGCGGCCCGGATTGACGGGGCAGGGGAAATGCGGATTTTGCTAAAAATTGTGTTGCCCATGTCTTTGCCGATTATTGCCACGTTGGCACTGTTGACAGGGCTTGGCTATTGGAACGACTGGCTCAATGGCCTGTACTATGTCCAGAACGACAAATTGTACAGCATCCAGGTTCTGCTCAACCGAATGCTGATGGATGTGCAGTTCCTGATGAGCAGCACCAACACGGCGGCTGTTGGGCATCAGCAAATGGGACCGCTACCCTCCACGGGAATCAAGATGGCAGTAGCCGTGCTGGGCGCATTGCCTGCACTCATCATCTATCCATTCTTTCAAAAGTATTTTGTAAAGGGCATCGCCATCGGTGCAGTTAAGGGATAACAGTATATAACAGTATATAGAGGACAAACAAAACAAGGAAAATAAAAAGGGAGTGTGTTCAAATGAAACAATACACGCTAAATGTAAATTCTGCAGTGAAACCGCTGGAAAAGTACTGGGAACTTTGTGTGGGAAGTTGCCATGCAACTACAGCGCTGCGGGAGGACTACCGCAAACAGCTGGAACAGTGCCAAAGAGAAATCGGCTTTCGCTACGTACGCTTTCACGGTCTATTTGACGATGATATGAGTGTACTGGTGCAGGATAGCTTCAGCAAGGATGTACGAGTTTCTTTTACCAATATAGACAGCATCTTTGACTTCCTGCTTTCCATCAACATGAAGCCTTTTGTAGAGCTGGGCTTTATGCCGGATTGCCTGAAGAGCAAGCCGGCCACTATATTCCACTATAAGGGGAACACGGCGCCGCCGGCAGATTACGATCAGTGGGCCTGGTTTATCCGGAAGTTTGTTCGGCATCTGCTGGATCGGTATGGGCGTACGGAAGTGCGGCAGTGGTTCTTTGAGGTGTGGAATGAGCCCAATCTTGGCGGACCGGATTCTCCGGACGGTTTCTTTGCGGGCTCTATGGAGGACTACTTTAAGCTGTATCGCGTGACTGCAGAAACGGTCAAGGCCGAAGATCCGTGTTTGCGGGTAGGCGGTCCTGCTACCTCCAATAACGCATGGATTCCAGAAATGGTCAAGTTCTGCAGAGAGAACCAGGTGCCGATCGATTTCATTTCCACACACCATTACCCCACCGATGTTGTTCTGGGCTATGGCGTGGAAGACAGCGCCAATTTCGGGCGACCTACGTCGGAACAGCTGGAAGACCCAGAATACATGAAGACTTATCGGGAAAAGATGGAAGCTTTTCACGCCCATTTGTGGGAACGTGTGGACCGCGGCGTCGTCACACGGATGACACAAAAAGCGTTTCAGGAGGCAGATGGCATACCGCTCTATTATACCGAGTGGAACAGCTTGGCGGGCCTGCCCTCAGACGGCCCCTTTGGCGCTTCCTTTATCGCCAAGACGGTGCTGGATGGCGTAGGGATGGCGAAAGGGTACTCCTACTGGACCTTCAGCGACATTTTCGAAGAAAACGGGATGCCCAGCGCGGAGTTCCATGGAGGTTTCGGCCTGCTGACGCTGCACGGTGTACCTAAGGCGACTTATCGCGCTTTCCAGCTGCTGCATACGCTGGGGGACTTCCTCTATGAGCAGAAACTGGCGGATGGAACACTGGATGTCTATGCGGTAAAGCATGTACCCGCCGGTGCACTGCAGTTTCTTGTGGTAAATCACCATTCTCTTCTGCATTCCATTGCGGAGGAAGAGGTCCAGATTACACTGAAAGATCTCGAAGTTCCCGTAAATACGGTGCTGAAAGCACAGGTGGAACGCATTGATGATAATCACGCCAATGCGATTGCCTGCTGGCGTGAGCTGGGTTCCCCGGAGTATGTCACGAAAGCGCAGTTGGAAGCGCTAAAATCTGCTTCTGGGATGGAACGTGAACTTCTCGAAATTTCGGTCGAACAGAAGGAGGCGTCCGTCACAGTAAAAGTACCGGCAATGGGTCTGGCCTTGCTGACGGTTTATCTGCTTTGAGGGTTTTGAGAATAATATAATGGCAAATGGAGCGGCCTGTAAGGATCAAACTGTGTGAGCTCTTTAGCCTGTAGAAAAAACCTGCTGTGGCAATTAGGCCAGAGCAGGTTTTCCTACGGACTACAGTTGACGGGGCTGTCTCACAAAGAGGCAGCTCCTAAAAATTGCGAAGCCCGGCTCTGTGCAAGAGTCGGGCTTCGGCGTATTATTTAGGTGTGAAACAAAACGCAGGTAGAGTATACAGCATACGGGACTGGATATCAAGTCTGCTTGCCCATAAATTTAGAAATTATCATCCCATCGGACGAGCCGGTGAGATTGCTCAGTGCTGTTGCAGAGGAGTTGGATTACAGTAGACAGACCCGGACGCGACCTTTATGCACATGAAGGAAGACCATATGAAAAATGGTCAGCTAAAACCCGGATATAATGTGAATATAGCCACCGTCAGTGAGTACATTGTCGGCAATTACATCTCTGCGGACAGAACGGATACAAAGACATTCATTCCGTTTCTGAAAAAACTGTGCAGCACCTATCCGGTGCAGCGAGTTGTGGTCGATTCCGGATATGAAAGTGAAGAAAACTACAGCTATGTAGATGACAGTGAACGGCTTTCTCTGTTTGTAAAACCGGCTGATCACGAGCAGAAAAAGAAACGCAAATACAAAAGAGATATTGTCCGCAGAGAAAACATGGCCTATGACGCTGAAAAAGATGAGTATACCTGCGCCCAGGGAAAGAAATTACAGGCAGCGGCAGGCAAGAAACGGAGATCCGAGACCGGCTATGCCCAAGAAGTGACTGTTTACGAATGTACAGATTGCAACGGCTGCCCGGTAAAAGCGCAGTGCATCCGTCAAAAGAAGACGGACAAAAAATCGCCGGAAGATCGCTTCAAGCGTTTGAATGTCTCCAAATATTATATCCAACAGCGAAAAGCAATGGAGAAAAAGATTTCCACAGCCGAAGGGATCCTGCTCCGGGTCAATCGTTCCATTCAGGCGGAGGGCGTGTTTGCCGCAATCAAGGAAGATCTGAACTTCCGCCGGTTTCTGACCCGAGGAAATGCCAATATCACAGTGGAATGGTATCTTGTGAGCATGGCGTATAACATATTGAAACTGTATCATAAAATACAAACCGACCGGTTGGGAATTCACCTGTTTGTTCCGGGTGCTGCATAGCATGTAAAAACATAGAAACAGCACACTTTTGAGAGGCAAATGACCTGCCCCTCTAGTTTGGCGCGCAGTTTTTCACGTTTTTCGACCGTTTGGAGTCATATTTCTCCTAAGACGGTATTCTGCTTTTGCAGTACAAAGGAGGGCCTGCCTCAATTGATTTTGGAAAATCTTTTTGAGATAACCCCTTTCTGTTATTACGCGTTCTCTTTAAGCCACTCCACCGCACAATGCGCCATGCACGCCGCGCCGATGGGGAGGACGCCCTCGTTGAAGACGACCTTCGGGTTGTGCGCGGTGTACTGCCCGCGCTCGTCCATGTAGCCCGCGCCAAGGTACATCATTGCGCTCGGCACACGTTCGGCCACAAGGGCAAAGTCCTCGGAGCCTGTCGCCGAAATGCCGCCGTACGGCGTAAAGTTCGGAATGTTCAGCGCGCCCATGTAGCGCAGCATGTCGTCCGTCACCGATTTGTCGCACACGAGCGGGCACACTTCGGAAAGCGTCCGGATCTCCACTGTCGCGTTATACACGGCAGCCGTGCGCTCCGCCGTCTCGCGCATGCGGCGTACAAGCAGTGCGCGGGCCTTTTTGTCGTTCGTGCGGATGGTGCCGCGCAGCACGGCCGTGTCCGGGATGATGTTCGCGGCGGTTCCGGCCATAAACTGCCCGATTGTCAAAACGCACGTCTTTGTCGGGTCGCTTTCGCGCGCGATGAGCTCCTGCAAGGCGAGATGAATGTGCACGCCTACGTTGATGGGGTCAATGGCAAGGTTCGGATTCGCACCGTGCGAGCCGCGCCCGTGAACCGTAATCTCAAATCCGTCTACGGAAGCCATCATCACGCCCGAGTCGTTATACATCACAAAGCCCACGGGCGATTTACCTGCCGCCACGTGGTACGCGAGCGCCGCATCGACCGGCGGATTTTCAAGCAATCCGTTTTCCAGCATATCGCGCGCGCCTTCGAATGTCTCCTCCGCGGGCTGGAACATCAATTTCACCGTGCCGCAAAGCGCGTCTTCGTTTTCTTTCAGCATTTTCGCCGCCGTCAGCAGCATCGCCGTGTGCATATCGTGTCCGCAGGCATGAGCCGTTTCGCCGGTGGGGCAGGCAAACGGCTCGCCGCTCTCCTCCGGCATCGGCAGCGCGTCCATGTCGGCGCGCAGCAAAAGCGTTTTGCCGGGCTTGCCGAGTGTCGCTGTCACGCCATGTCCGCATTCTGTCGGCTTTAGGCCGTATTCGCGCAGCTTTTCCGTCACAAACGCCTTTGTGTTCGGTAGGTTCAACCCCACCTCGGCATTCTGATGAATACGCCTGCGGTTTTGGGTGATCTCGTTTTTCAGTTCCTGCGCCCGTTTCCAAAAGTCCATAGTCTCGTCCCCTTTTAAAAAATTTTGTAAACAAAAAGACAGCATGAAGCAATACCCATGCTGCCTTTATTTTATGATTTACTCAGCGGAAGATTCAGAAGAAGTCTCACTCGTTTCGGAAGATTCCGTACTGCTCTCCTCGGAAGAAGCGCTTTCGTCGCTGCTTTCGGAAGCGACGGAAGACGTGCCGTTCTTCGTGGTGTCCGCAAACATGGAGGGCTTGTAGCGGTTCAGTACCTTCTGGTTCCATTCCACGCCCTCAAAGCTCTGTGCAGCCGCGCTGACAGCATCGGCGTATTCGGTATTCTTCAGCTCAAGCAAAAGCTGCGAGCGGTTGTCACTGCTCTCCAGCAGCGTGTCTTCGTCGTCCTTGATCGGCAGACGGTGCAGAACGATCATGTACTTTGTCGATTCCACGACCTCCACGTCGCCTTCGTTCATCTCCTTAATCGCAGAGATGAACGCGTCCGGCATGTAGCTTGACTGCATACCGTTTTCGTCCTTGATGCCGGTCTGGTAGGTGGAGTCCTGCTGTACTTTGAGCGCATAGTCCGTTGCAGCGTCGTTTACGGTCATTGCACCGGATTCGATCTTCGTCTTGTATTTTTCCAGCGTCTCCTTGAGGTCGGCCTTTTCCTCGTCGGTCAGGTCAACAGATTTATTGTCATCATCCGTCTTCGTCAGCGGCGCAGAGAAATACTCGTAGTCGTAGTAATCGTCCTCAATGTGCTGGCGCAGCTCGCTTTCCGGCACTTCGTTTTCGCCGCCCTCGCCGTACAGCGCGTTGAAGACCTTAAGGTACATTCTGTTATACTGGGAATACGCAATGTCAAAGGAGGTTTTTGCGATGCCGAACTTTTCAAAGCTCGTGCCGAAGTAGTTCCAGTAGCTCTCGGTGGTCTGGAGGCATGTGCTGTAATCCTCGTCGGTCATTTCAAGGCCCAGACGCTTCATTTCGTTCTGAATATAGAAATACTGGTTCACATACTCGTCCGCGCGTTTTTTGATCCACGTCTCGGCCGGCGTACCGTCGATTTCGGACTTCAAGACCTCGTCTTCGGTAGAGACCTTGGAAGCCGCTTCGTTGTACGCAATGGAGAGGTAGTAAATGTATGCGCCGGCAGGCAGCTCGGTGTCGTTGTACTTTGCGGACCAGTTCAGATCCTCATCGTAGCAGCCCGCAAGGCTGAAGCACATGGCAACGGCCAAAAGCAGCGCCACGGTAATCTTTGCGATTCTTTTCATGGTGTTTGTTCCGTACCTTTCTTAAATATTGCGGACAAAATGTCCACAAAGGTTTGCTGTTGTTCATTATACCGCCGATACGGTAAAATGTCCAGTTATTTTGTAGCGGGTTTCGGCGCTTTCGCGTCCTCATCGCCGCAGAGAACTTTCAAAACGTCCTCTAAAACGGTGAGCGGTGCCTTGCCGCCCAGTGCCACGCTGATGTACGGGCGGCTGCCGGCGGAGAGCATCACCTTGTTCGGCATGCCCTGAATGAGGCGCTTCACGCGTTCCATGTCAAACTTGTCTTTGTAGAGCAGAAGCGCGTTTGCCTGCTGCTTGACTTCCGTAATGCCAAGCTGTGTCGCGCGGTTGCGCAGCAAAGCAATGTCAATAAGCCCATAAACGCTTTCGGGCGGCTCGCCGAAGCGGTCAATGAGCTCATCCACAACATCGCTCGAATCCTCATACGTTTTAATGTCTGCAATGCGGCGGTAAACATCCAAACGCAGCGCGGTGGAATCGATGTAGCTTTCCGGGATATGCGCCTGTACCTGCATGTCCACGGTGCATTCCTCCACGGGGTTCTCGGGCGCTTCGCCTTTCATCATGGCCACGGCTTCGTTTAAGAGCTTCAAGTACATGTCATAGCCCACGCTTTCCATGTGCCCGTGCTGCTCGCCGCCGAGGATATTGCCTGCGCCGCGAATCTCGAGGTCGCGCATCGCAATCTTAAAGCCGGAGCCGAACTCCGTAAATTCGCGTATCGCCGCCAAACGCTTCTGCGAAATCTCACTCAAAACCTTGCCGCGTGTAAACGTAAAGTACGCGTAAGCGCGGCGGGTGCTGCGGCCCACGCGTCCGCGCAGCTGGTGCAGCTGCGAAAGTCCCATGCGGTCGGCGTTGTCGATGATCAGGGTGTTCGCGTTTGGCACGTCCACGCCCGTCTCAATGATCGTCGTGCAGACAAGCACGTCAATTTCATGCTCCATCAAACGCCGCCAGACTTCGGAGAGCTCTTGCTCGCTCATTTTGCCGTGGCCGATGCCGATCCTCGCCTCCGGCACGCGCTCGCGAATACCCGCCGCCACGCGCTCGATCGATGCTACGTCGTTGTGCAGGTAATACACCTGCCCGCCGCGGCGCAGTTCTTTTTTGATGGCGTCGGAGATGACGCCCGGGTCATATTCCATCACGTATGTCTGCACCGGGTGACGGTCGTGCGGCGCTTCTTCAATGACGGACATATCGCGTATACCGGAAAGCGCCATGTTCAAGGTGCGCGGGATCGGCGTTGCGGAAAGCGTCAGAATATCGGCAGATTTACACACGTCTTTCAGCCGTTCTTTCTGCTGTACGCCGAAGCGCTGCTCCTCGTCGATGATGACAAGGCCGAGGTCTTTAAACTGCACGTCTTTCGAGACCAGTCGGTGTGTGCCGACGATGAGGTCAATGCTGCCGCGTCTCAGCTTTCTCAGAATTTCGTCCTGCTGACGCGGCGTGCGGAAGCGGGAGAGCAGCTCCACATCCACGGGGAAGCCCTCCATACGCTTTAAAACGGTTTGGTAGTGCTGCCACGCCAAAATCGTCGTCGGCACCAAGATGGCGCACTGCTTGCCGGCGGTGATGCACTTAAACGCCGCGCGCAAGGCAACCTCCGTCTTGCCGAAGCCCACATCGCCGCACAGCAGTCTGTCCATCGGCGCTTCACGCTCCATGTCGTTTTTAATCTCGTTGATGCAGCGCAGCTGGTCGTCCGTTTCGTTGTATTCAAAGTGCGCCTCAAAATCGTGCTGCCACTCGTTGTCTTCGGGGAACGCAAAGCCCTTCTGCTTCATGCGTTGGGCGTATAAAACAATAAGCTCCTTTGCGATGTCCTTTACGGCGGCGCGTACGCGCGCTTTCGATTTCTGCCATTCCGTGCCGCCAAGGCGGTGCAGCTTTACGCCGGAGTCCTCACGCGGACCGATGTATTTCGCAACTAAATCGAGCTGTGTCACCGGCACATATAAGGTGTCGTTTTTCGCGTACCGCAGCTTGATGTAGTCCTTCGTGATGCCCTGCATATCGATTTTGTGGATGCCCTCAAAAATGCCGATGCCGTGCGTTGCGTGTACTACATAATCGCCGGGGGTCAGCTCGGCAAGGCTGTAAACGGCCTTGCTGTTTTTGTCCTTTTTTTTCGCTTTCGGCTGGCTGCCCGCGCTCATGCGCCCGTGCGTGATGAGCGTAAATTTCGCGTTCGGGTATTCAAAGCCTGCGGAAAGCGTACCCGCCACAACGGCCACCGTGCCCGGCGTGATGGCGGAAAGGCTCTCAAAATAGCCCGCAGGCAGTCCGGCGGCCTTTAAATCTGCCGCCACGTTCATCGCGGCGCGCTCCGTGCCGGCTAAAACAGCACAGGCATGCCGGTTGTGCAGCGCAGCCGTCAGGTCTTCGGCCAAAAGCTGCGTGCTGCCGCCCCAAACGGAAAGCTGTCGCACCGTCATGTTCACAAGCGCCTTTGTCGGCGTGTCGTAAGAGCCGCGTGCAAACGCGTCCATATAAACGCTCGCCGTGTCCTCCGCACGCTTTAAGGCGTATTCATACGTCTCGGTGTACATGTCAAGCCCGCGGCACAGCACGCCCTCCGCAAGCAGTCCGCGTACGTCCTCGCCCCACTGCCACAGCGTCGTGCGCATGCGCTCCTTTAGTTTCGAGCCTTCGGAGAACACCAGCAGCGCATCCGTGTCAAAATAATCGAACAGCGTTGCGACTGTCTCGTAAACGAACGTGTAATATTTGTCCATGCACCCAATGTGCAGGTCGTTTTTCAGTTTATCCGCCTCGCGCAGCAGCACTTCCTTTGCGGCAGGCGCCGCCTTGCCGCGCAGCGTTTTTGCGTGTGCCTCGAGTTTCTTTGCAAGGATACTCATGCTGTCCGGCACGACCTCCACGGCAGGGGAGATGGTCACCTCCGTGATCTGGTCGGTGCGGCGCTGCGTCTCCGCGTCAAAATACGAGATGGTGTCGATCTCGTCGCCCCAGAATTCCACACGCACCGGTGCTTTTCCGCCGGGGGAGTAGAAGTCCACAATGCCGCCGCGGCGCGCAAACTGACCCGTGCCGTCAATCTGATCGGCGCGCACATAGCCACAGCGCACCAGCGCCCGCACAATCTCATCCACCGAAATTTCCTGTCCGGCAGAAAGTTTCATCGTGCGCTCTTTCAGCTTTTTTGGCGGCAGAACATACTGCAATGCCGCGTCGATCGTCGTCACAATGCAGGTGCACTGCCCGGTTTGCAGCAGCGTCAGTGCTTCGATGCGCTGGCGCTCATATTCATGCGAGCTGCCCTCCGTGTCGCGCAGGCTGAAATCGCGCAGGGGGTAAAACGCAGAAGTCACGCCCATCGCGTTCAGGTCTTCCAGCATACGCGTCGCTTCCGCTTCGTCGCCCGCAATAAACAGCGCTTTTTTCGACATGGCAGAAAGCAGCGTGTGCAGAATATTTGCTTTGTGAATGGAAGCCAAACCCGTCACGGCCACCGGCGTCTTGCGCTGCCGCACAGCGTTTTCGATCGCGCGGTATTCCGGCACGCGCCCGAGCGCGTCATTCAAAAAATTCATACGCATAGTAGTGTTCCTTTCGGGGAGCCGCTCAGGAATTATAGCGGTTCATCGCCTTGTCCGGCGCGCCGGAGAGGAGCAGCTCCACGGCGTCCGTTACGTTTTCGGAAACGGTTTTTAGCGTTTTCATCTCGTCATTTGTAAAGCGGGAGAGTACCCAGTCCGCAAGGTCCCAACCTTCGGGCTTGCTACCTACGCCGATCTTCATGCGCGGGAACAGATCGCTGCCGCTCAGATAAATGATATTCTTCATGCCGTTGTGCCCGCCTGCACTGCCCTTTAAGCGGATGCGCGTGCGCCCAACGTCAAGCGAAATGTCGTCGAATACAATCAGTGTGCGCTCCGGCGGAATATGAAAGAAGTTCATCGCTTCCGTTACGGACTGTCCGCTCAAATTCATAAAGGTGGAGGGCTTTAAAAGCACGGCGCTCTGTCCCGCAATGGTGCCCTTGCCGTAAAGGCCCTTGAATTTCACGCGGCGCACCTCAATGTTAAAGTGCTCCGCGATGGCGTCCAGCATTAAAAAACCGGCGTTGTGGCGTGTCATCTCATATTTCGGGCCCGGGTTGCCGAGTCCCACGATCAGCCAGTCCGCGCCGCCCGAAGTTTGATCGTTTTTAGAAAAAAGCTTCATGGAATGTTCCTTTTTACATCAATGTTTTTGTCTTCTTTTTCGCACCGCCCGTTTTCGGGGATGCCGAAAGGCACGCAGAAGCCGCACAGCCGCCGAAAGGGGGAGACCCTTCGCCGCTGCGCTTTTCTCTGCGTGTGTGTTTGCGGGCATGCCCGCTTTTCAAATATATTATATTATGATATTATATTATGCCACCCGCAAAAGGGTTTTGCAAGCCTATTTTGTCCGAAAACGCGGGAAAACCCGCCTTAAAAAATCGTTTTGCGGCGCAAAAATCTGTCTAAAAGAAAAATTCTGCGAAAAATTTCCGAAAACAGCCGATTTCTCGAAAAAAGGTATGGAAATTCGCAAATATATTTGGTATAATAGAGTGCGGCGAAACAGTGAATAAGTTTTTTATGCCTTTTTCGCCGGAAAAATCAGTTAATACTCGGTTTAACCGTGTAAATTTTCAAGGAGGTAGTTTCCAATGAGCAAAAAGTATGTCTATTTGTTCACAGAAGGCAACGCGAGCATGCGCGAGCTTCTCGGCGGTAAGGGCGCAAACCTTGCTGAGATGACGAACCTCGGCCTGCCCGTTCCGCAGGGCTTCACCATTTCCACCGAAGCCTGCACCCAGTATTACGAAGACGGCCGCCGCATCAACGATGAGATCCAGGCTGAAATTATGGAGTACATTGAAAAGATGGAGCAGATCACCGGCAAGAAGTTCGGCGATCAGGAGAACCCGCTTCTCGTTTCCGTCCGTTCCGGTGCACGCGCATCCATGCCTGGCATGATGGATACCATCCTCAACCTCGGCCTCAACGAGGACGTTGTTGAAGTTATGGCTAAGAAGTCCGGCAACCCGCGCTGGGCTTATGACTGCTACAGAAGATTTATCCAGATGTATTCCGACGTCGTTATGGAAGTCGGCAAGAAGTACTTCGAGCAGCTCATCGACGCGATGAAGGTTAAGAAGGGCGTAACGCAGGACGTTGAGCTGACCGCTGACGACCTGAAGGAGCTCGCAAATCAGTTTAAGGCTGAGTATAAGGAAAAGATCGGCGAGGACTTCCCGTACGATCCGAAGGAACAGCTCATGGGCGCTATCAAGGCTGTTTTCCGTTCCTGGGATAACCCGCGTGCAAACGTCTACCGCCGCGACAACGATATCCCGTATTCCTGGGGTACCGCTGTTAACGTGCAGATGATGGCATTCGGCAACATGGGCGAGACCTCCGGCACCGGCGTTGCGTTTACCCGTAACCCGTCCACCGGCGAAAAGGTTCTCACCGGTGAGTTCCTCATGAACGCACAGGGCGAAGACGTTGTTGCAGGTGTCCGCACCCCGCAGCACATCGACCAGCTCAAGGAAGTCATGCCGGAAGTTTACGAGCAGTTCGTAGGCATCTGCAACACCCTTGAAAATCATTACAGAGACATGCAGGACATGGAGTTCACCATCGAGGACAAGCACCTCTACATGCTCCAGACCCGTAACGGCAAGAGAACGCCGGCTGCTGCTCTGAAGATTGCTTGCGACCTCATCGACGAAGGCATGATCGACGAGAAGCAGGCTGTTCTCATGATCGAGCCGAGAAACCTCGACGCTCTGCTGCACCCGCAGTTCGACGTTAAGGCTCTTAAGGCTGCTACCCCGGTCGCTAAGGCTCTGGCTGCATCTCCCGGTGCTGCTTGCGGCAAGATCGTCTTCACCGCTGAAGATGCAAAGGTTTGGAACGAGAAGGGCGAAAAGGTTGTCCTCGTTCGCCTTGAGACCTCCCCGGAGGACATCGAAGGCATGAAGGCTGCACAGGGCATCCTCACCGTTCGCGGCGGCATGACCTCCCACGCAGCTGTTGTTGCGCGTGGCATGGGCACCTGCTGTGTTTCCGGTTGCTCCGCTATCACCATGGATGAAGAGAACAAGAAGTTCGAGCTCGCCGGTAAGACCTACCACGAGGGCGACTGCATCTCCATCGATGGTTCCACCGGCAACATCTACGACGGCCTCATCCCGACCGTTCCGGCTTCCGTCAATTCCGGCGACTTCGGCCGCATTATGGGTCTCGCGGACAAGTTCCGTCAGATGAAGGTTCGTACGAATGCCGATACCCCGCAGAACGCTATCGATGCAAAGCGCCTCGGCGCAGAAGGCATCGGCCTCTGCCGTACCGAGCACATGTTCTTCGATCCGGACAGAATCGCAGCTATCCGCGAGATGATCTGCGCTGACACCGTCGAAGGCAGAAAAACTGCCCTTGCTAAGCTCGAGCCGATGCAGCAGGGCGACTTTGAGAAGCTCTACGAGACCATGGAAGGCGAGCCGGTTAACATCCGTTTCCTCGATCCGCCGCTGCATGAGTTCGTTCCGACCGAAGAAGCTGACATCGAGCTGCTGGCTAAGTCCACTGGCAAGACTGTCGAGCAGGTTAAGGCAATCATCGCCGGCCTCCACGAGTTCAACCCGATGATGGGTCATCGTGGCTGCCGTCTGGCTGTCACCTATCCGGAAATCGCAGAGATGCAGACCTCCGCAGTTATCAAGGCTGCGCTGAATGTCTCCGCTAAGCACCCGGATTGGAACATCGTTCCGGAAATCATGATTCCGCTCGTTGGCGAAGTCAAGGAGCTGGCATACGTTAAGGGCGTTGTCACTGCAACGGCTGATAAGCTCATCGCAGAGGCAGGCTCTTCCATGACCTACAAGGTCGGCACCATGATCGAGATCCCGAGAGCTGCTCTGACGGCTGACGAGATCGCGAAGGAAGCAGAGTACTTCTCCTTCGGTACGAACGACCTTACTCAGATGACCTTCGGCTTCAGCCGTGACGACGCAGGCAAGTTCCTCGGCGCTTACTATGATAAGAAGATCTACGAGAACGATCCGTTCGCAAAGCTCGACCAGGTTGGCGTAGGCAAGCTCATTAAGATGGCTTGCGAGCTCGGTAAGTCCACCCGCCCGGACATCAAGCTTGGTATCTGCGGCGAGCACGGCGGCGACCCGACTTCCGTCGAGTTCTGCCATAACGTTGGCCTCACCTACGTTTCCTGCTCTCCGTTCCGTGTACCGATCGCTCGTCTTGCTGCGGCGCAGGCTGCCATCCGCAATCCGCGCCAGTAAAAAGTTGACGCAGTAGCGTAGGCAAAACAACCGATATAAATACGGTCACACAGTCCTTTTGGATTGTGTGACCGTTATTTTTTGCCCATTTTCAGCTGAATACACCGTAAATCAAGACGCTGGTTTCACTATGAATCAGCGTCTTTCTTGATCTCGTCATCGGTGAACATAAAACTTCTTACTTATCCTCTTTCTCTTAATCTTCCAGTCTATCGCAGAGTTCACCACTCTGCGAAATTTTTGAGTCACGGTTCTTTTTGTTTGAAAAAAGCGTCATCACAGCCGTAAATCATTATACAAAAACCGCACATTCCCTGTCGAATGTGCGGAATATAAAGACAGCCCCGGTGCGTTCTGAAATGACCCCAAAAAATCTGGAAAGGGAGACACCGGAGAAATTCGGTGTTTTTCGCATTTTTCGGGAAAATTGTGTAAAGTTTTCTTTACTTCTCTGAGTTAAAGTAGTATACTAATACGTATATATTCGAAAAGTGCGGCAGTTTGGCTTTTTGGGTATAGCAGGTATTTTACGGAGGAGTGTATAGGACTATGGAGAAAAAAACAAGCAATTTTTCCGGGCAGCTCGGCTTTGTGCTGGCGGCGGCCGGCAGCGCGGTGGGCGTGGGCAATTTGTGGCGCTTTCCGTACCTTGCGGCAAAGGACGGCGGCGGACTGTTCCTCATCATTTATCTGGTGTTGGTGCTGACGTTCGGCTTTACGCTGCTGACTTCCGACATTGCGATTGGCAGAAAGACGCAGAAAAGTGCCATCGGCGCATATGAGGAGATGCACCCGAAGTGGAAGTTCCTTGGTGTGCTGACGTTTTTGGTTCCGGTGCTCATCATGACGTATTACGCGGTCATCGGCGGCTGGATCACGAAGTACGCGTGCGTGTATCTGACGGGGCAGGCTTCGAGCGCGGCGCAGGACGACTACTTTACGTCGTTTATCACGTCGCCGGTGTCGCCTGTGGTGTTCGGCCTGCTGTTTATGGCGGTGACAGCGTTCATTGTGTATAAGGGCGTTGAGGGCGGCATTGAGAAGGTATCGAAATTCATGATGCCGGTGCTGCTGGTTCTTGTTATTATTATTGCGATTTACTCGCTGACGTTAAAGCACGAGGATGCGGACGGCAACGTGCGCACGGGTTTACAGGGCTTCCTCTACTACATCACCCCGCACTTTGAGGGGCTGACCGTGGAGCGCTTTTTGCAGATTTTGCTCGATGCAATGAGCCAGCTGTTCTTCTCGCTGAGCGTTTCGATGGGCATTATGATCACCTACGGCTCGTATGTGAAGCCGGAGGTTGACCTCAACAAATCCGTTTCGCAGGTCGAGTTTTTCGACACCGGCGTGGCGCTGCTTGCAGGCGTGATGATCATTCCGGCGGTATTCGTGTTCTCCGGCACGGACGGCATGGGCGTAGGCCCGAGCCTGATGTTTGTGTCTTTGCCTAAGGTGTTTGACGCGATGGGCCCGGCGGGCACGGTGGTCGGTGTGCTGTTCTTCATCTCCGCAATTTTTGCGACGCTGACCTCCTGCATTTCGGTTTTGGAGTCTATCGTTGCGAACTGTATGGAGATCTTCCACACGGACAGAAAGAAGACGACGCTTGTGCTGGCGCTGATTTACCTCGCAGCTTCCGCGGTGATCGCGCTCGGGTATAGCGTGTTCTACTTCAACGTGACGCTGCCGAACGGCTCGAGCGCGCAGCTTCTGGACATTATGGACTATGTCAGCAACAGCGTTATGATGCCGTTGATCGCGTTGCTTTCCACCATTTTGATCGGCTGGGTGAAATCGCCGAAATATGTGGCGGACGAGATGGAGCGCGGAGGCTATAAGTTCCGCCGCAAGCGTATGTATTACGTGATGATCCGCTACGTAGCGCCTGTGATGATGCTGGTGCTGTTCTTACAGTCTACGGGCTTGCTTTCGATGATATTTAAGTAAATTTATTGGTGAATTTCCGCGAGAGCGGTTTAAGGCAGTGCCGTGCGGAGTTTTGCGGCGCTGCTTTGCTATTTTTAAAATGAAAGGTGATACTTATGAAATTTCCCGAAATGCTGACCGGTGTGCAGCACATCGGCGTGCCGACGAACGATTTGGAAAAGACCGTTGCGTTTTACGAGTCCATCGGTTTTCAGCCGGTTTTAGAGACCGTAAACGAGGCGGCGAACGAGCGCGTGACGTTTTTGCAGCTCAAAAATTTAGTCATTGAGACGTATGAGAACCACGCGGCGGTGGGGAAGCCCGGCGCCATCGACCACATTGCGCTCGACACGACGGATGTTGAAGCGGCGTTCGCAGCGGCGAAGGAAGCGGGGCTTACGATGCTCGACGACGAGATTCACGGGCTGCCGTTTTGGGCGAACGGCGTGAAGTTTTTCACCGTGGAAGGTCCGAACGGTGAAAAAGTGGAGTTCTGTCAGAAATTGTAAGCGATAATTAGAATATAGAATTTCGGCGGCTGAACTGCGTTTTCGGATGCGGTTCGGCCGCCTTTTTTGCTGCCCGAAGGGGCCGGATTTCGGGGAGATACAAGCGTTGCAAGCAAAGTGCAAGTTTACTGCAAAAGATTTGCAAAAATCGAGACAGGGCAGGGTGAGTCTGGTATAATTGGGGCAGAAAGGGGCGGTGTGGCCGCCAAAGGAGTGTATGGAAATGAAAAAACTGATTTTAGTGACTTTGGTGCTTTGCATGGCGTTATCGGCATGTACGAAGGCGGAAGTGGGGAAAGCGCCGACTGCGGAGAGCGCGGCGGCTTCTTCCGTGGAAAGCACCGCGAGCGGCGGGAAGAGTGCGGCGAGTGAAGTCTCATTGCCGGAAAAGACGAAGACGGCGGCGCATGTGACGAAGACGTTATCCTCCGGCGTTGTGGTGGACGCAGACGTGACTATGCCGGAATCGATGCAGAAAACGGAGCTGCCGGAGATGAAGGGCACGGGGCACGAGGTGGCGCACGAGGGGCTAAGCGAGGTGTTTTTCGGTGGGGCAGAGGTGGAATCGACCGTGACAGAAATAGCGGATAACGGTTATTTTTCTTCTAACACGATGCTCGAGCTTTGGCAAGTGGGAGACGCGGTGTTGTCGGCTGTGGGTGATTCGGCGGCGTACTCAAACGGACGGGCAACCACGGCGATGTACCTTTTTTCGGAATACGCGAGCTCTTTGCCGTTTGGCGACAACCGCGCTGTGTATTTGACGGGAAAGAACCTTGACTTTGCGACGATAGACGAAGTGAAAGCGAAGGTGCAGACGTATATTGACGCGCTTGGGGTTTCCGTTTTGGAGCCGACCTGCTACACGATGGACTATGACACGATGCGGGAGGTGTATGACGGGCGCACGGCGCTTGAGACGTATGACGCGGACTTTGACTTTGTGATGGAGCCGACGAAGGAAGACGAGCAGTATGTGCTGGAATACCCGCTTGCGGTGAACGGCATGCCGTTTGGCAGCTTTGACGGCGGCAGTTACAGCGGGGACGCGTGGGCGACGGGGACCTCGGTGAAGGTGTTTTACGGCGCAGAGGGGCTGAATATGCTTGCGATGCCGTATGCGCTGGACGTGACGGACGCGGGCACGCCGCAGCCGGTGCTGACATTAGACGAAGCGATACAGAAACTGGAGGAAAAGTTTGACTCCATGATCGTGGAGGGCGAATGGCGCGTAGACGAAATTGAGATGGCGTACATTGCCGTGCCGATAGAGGGCACGAACGACGCGAGGCTGCTGCCGGTGTGGCGCTTTCAGACGGAGCACACGATGGAATACGCCGGAAAGGACGACCCGAGCCAAACGACGACGCTGACGGACAGGGGCGACATTTTGTTTAACGCGCTTGACGGCACGGAACTTTTTAAAAATAACGGTTCGATTTAGGAGGTGTTTTTGTGAAACGGTTTGCGGTGGTTTTACTTTCTGTGCTTTTGGTGCTGCTGCCCGGCTGCACGAAGCCGGTGACGGAAAGCGGTGTGCAGAGTACGGAAAGCGGAACGGCAGAAAGCACGGACGCTTCTTTGGCAGAGAAGACCGACGATTCTTCCGCACAAGCACAAAGCGGTCATGTCGAGAAAACCCTTTCCTCCGGCGTAAAAGTAGACGCAGATGTGTATGTGCCGGAATCAATGCAGCAGCAAAATTTGCCGGAGATGCAAGGTACGGGGCAGGAAATAGACTTTGAGAAAATAAAAGAGATTTTCTGTGCGGGTAAGAAAATTACGGAAGAAACTGAGGGTTCATACCCGCCGGATATGCCCGGTGCGTTGACGGAAGCAGAAAAGCATTTGTCTACGGAAGACGGCGACTATTTATTGGTCGGCTGTGGCAATTCTTTTTTTTACACGGCAGCACGTGATACGCAGGATACATCAAATTTGGAGCTGTATAAAACCGGCGAAGACCTCGACTTTGCGACGATTGCGGAAGCGGACGGGGAGATACGGAAAGTGGCGGAGGAGCTCGGAATTTCGGTTGGGGACAGCGTGTGCTATACCATCGATACGAGCTCGATGCCGCACTATGTTTTCCGGTACGACTTGCTTGTGAACGGACTGCCGCTCGGCAAATTTGACGGCGGCAGTTACAGCGATAACGTATTTACACCGGGTACATACCTGACGGCGGTGTTGGATGAAGACGGCATTCGGCACTTTGATGTGTCTTATGTTTTAAAGGAGACGGAGACGGGCGACGCGCAGCGCGTGCTGACGCTTGACGAGGCGCTCGACAAAGTAGACGAGAAGTATAACTCCATTGTTATGGAGGGAGATTACTATATCAACGATATTCAAATGGCATATACGCCGATCAAGACGGATGATGCGGGGATCGTGCGGTTAATCCCAGTTTGGTATTTTCAGACTACGCATCAAATCTTGCTGCCGGACAAATCCGGTACGGGAGAGATTATGTTGCCGCAGGACGGGTATATTCTGATAAACGCGCTGGACGGCACGGAGCTTTTACACGAGAACGGAGAGATATGAGGTGCGTATGCGTGTGTTTTGGAATGTTCTGAAAAATGACCTTG
>JABLTM010111516.1_pt1 | contig 28500 bp, 24 predicted proteins | sample 7160121 | NCBI WGS metagenome assembly JABLTM01 (sample SAMN14651224, study PRJNA627086) | human gut metagenome | isolation source: feces | host: Homo sapiens
ACAAGGCAAAAAGTCGCAGGCAGGCTGTCGCCTGTCAAGACTTTTTAACGCAGGATGCGTGAAATTTTGCCGAAAAGATGCGTTGTTAGGCTTAGTGTCAACACGACCTAGTAAAGAATCCGTTTGCCATGGCGATCTCGTCATCCGTAGGCGTCGGGGTATCCGCCAGCTTGCAGGGGATCCCCAGAGCCTCCCACTTGTACAGCCCCATGGTATGATAGGGCAGCAGCTCCACCCGTTTTACGCATCGGTAGCCGGACAGCTTTTCCGCCAGTCGCCGGAGCTTGTCCGGATTCAGGGTATAGCCGGGTACCAGCACATGCCGGATCCATACCTCCTTGCCGGTCTGTTCGCAGTGATCCAGAGTGGCAAGGGCGTTTTCGTTGGTTTTTCCGGTCAGCGTCCGGCAATCCTCCGGGTCAATGTCCTTGATGTCCAGCAGAAGCATGTCCGCCAGATCAATGGCATGCCGGGACTGGGTTATGGGAATGGAGCCACTGGTGTCAATGGCGGTGTGGAAGCCCTCCTGCCGGCAAAGCGTCAGCAGCTCCTCACAGAATGCAGGCTGCATCAAAGGCTCTCCGCCGGAAAGGGTCACCCCTCCCCGCAGCAGAAAGCTGCGCTCGCTGCGGATCTTCTCCATTACCTGGGGCGGCGTCATGCGCAGAGTCTGCTTCTGCTCCCAGGTATCCGGATTGTGACAGTACAGACACCGGAGGGGACAGCCGGACAGAAACACCACAAAGCGGATGCCGGGGCCGTCCACTGCGCCGAAGCTTTCCAGGGAATGCAGATAGCCGGTGGTCATGGGGATTCCTCCTTCCGGGACTACATCCGGGTGTGGAAGGTGCGGTGGATCACGTCAAGCTGCTGCTCCCGGGTTAGCTTGATGAAGTTGACCGCATAGCCGCTGACCCGGATGGTCAACTGGGGATACAGCTCCGGATGATCCATTGCATCGATCAGCGTCTCCCGGTTCATGACGTTTACGTTCATATGGTGTCCGTGCTCCCGGGTGTAGCCGTCCAGCAGGGCAACCAGGTTGTTTTCCTTGTCCTCCTCGTTCTTGCCCAGTGCGTCCGGAATGATGGAGAAGGTGTAGGATATGCCGTCCTCTGCGTAGGCATAGGGGATCTTGGATACGGACAGCATGGATGCGATGCAGCCATTGGTGTCCCTGCCGTGCATGGGATTTGCCCCCGGTGCGAAGGGCTCCCCTGCCTTTCTGCCATCCGGGGTGGAGCCGGTTTTCTTGCCGTATACTACGTTGGAGGTAATGGTGAGGATGGACATGGTGGGAATGGAATTCCGGTAGGTTCTCCGGCGGGACAGCCGCTTCATGAACCGCTCCACCACCATGGTGGCAAGCTCGTCCACTCTGGGATCGTTGTTGCCGAACTTGGGGTAATCCCCCTCAATGGCAAAGTCGGTGGCGATGCCTGCTGCATTCCGGATGGGGGTCACCTTGGCATACTTGATGGCGGACAGGCTGTCCACCACCACGGAAAGCCCAGCCAGTCCGCAGGCGGAGGTGCGGATGATGTTCTCATCGTGGAGTGCCATTTGCAGCCGTTCGTAGCAGTACTTGTCGTGCATGAAGTGAATGATGTTCAGGGTGTTGATATACAGCTTGGTGAGCCATTCACACACATATTCAAACTTACTGTAGACCTCATCAAACTGGAGGGGCCCATCCGGCAGCTGTCCCACGCCCTGGCACAGCTGATCCTCGTACCGCTCGTCCCTGCCATCGTTGATGGCATACAGCAGTGCCTTTGCCAGGTTGGCTCTTGCCCCGAAGAACTGCATCTGCTTGCCGATGGGCATGGCAGATACGCAGCAGGCGATGCCGTAATCATCCCCGAACCGTTCCCGCATCAGCTCATCGTTCTCGTACTGGATGGAGGAGGTGCTGATGGAGATCCGGGCGCAGAATTTCTTGAAGGGCTCCGGCAGCCGGTGACTCCACAGTACCGTCAGGTTCGGCTCCGGTGCAGGCCCCAGGTTTACCAGGGTATGCAGGAACCGGTAGCTCATCTTGGTGACCATGGGTCTGCCGTCCTCACACATGCCGCCAATGGATTCGGTGACCCAGGTGGGATCCCCGGAGAATAGCTCATCATAGGCAGGGGTACGCAGGAACCGTACCATCCGCAGCTTCATGATGAAGTGATCTACCAGCTCCTGGGTCTGTTCTTCGGTAAAGGTGCCGCTTTTCAGATCCTGCTCTGCATAGATATCCAGGAAGGTGGACACCCGTCCCAGGGACATGGCAGCGCCGTTCTGCTCCTTAATGGCTGCCAGATAGCCGAAGTACAGCCACTGGATGGCCTCCTGGGTGTTCTCTGCCGGCCGGGAAATGTCGAAGCCGTAGCTTGCCGCCATTTCCTTAAGCTCCTTCAGCGCCTTGATCTGTTCTGCCATTTCCTCCAGGTTCCGCACCGTATCCCCGTACATGGGCTCTGCATCATGTGCCTTCTTGGCAGCGATCTTGTCCTCGATGAGCCGATCCACCCCGTACAGGGGGATCCGCCGGTAATCCCCGATGATGCGTCCTCTGCCGTATGCGTCCGGCAGGCCGGTGATGATGCCTGTGTGCCGGGCACGCTTCATATCGTCGGTATACACGTCAAATACCCCATCGTTGTGGGTCTTCCGGTATTTGAATACGTTTTCCACATCCGGGGGCAGTTCTCTGCCGTAGGCTGCCAGGGAATTGCGCACCATGCGGATACCGCCGAAGGGCATAATGGCACGCTTCAGAGGTGCGTCCGTCTGCAAGCCCACAATGGTTTCCAGTTCTTTGTCGATGTAGCCGCACTTGTGGGAGGTGATGGTTGAAATGGTGTGCTCGTCAATATCCAGCACGCCTCCTGCCTTCCGCTCCTGCTCCAGCAGGGCAAGCACCTTGTCCCACAGCGCCCTGGTACGGGCAGTGGGGGGCGCAAGAAAGCTGTCGTCCCCTTCATAGGGCGTATAGTTCTGGATGATAAAGTCCCGCAGATTGATTTCCTTGTCCCAGATGCCGCTTTTGAATTTCATGGCTTCCTCCTTGTTCCGTGCACCAAATCCAATATCAATATGTTGTGTGGATTCGCCGGGAATATACCCGAAGAAGCACAACATTTGCTATATTCACTATAGCACACTTTCAACAGTCTGTCAATGTGGCATTGCTCCACAAAAACTTTGACTATCCGGCGCAAAAATGGTATACTATGAAAGAACATCAATACCCGTTGCTGCCGGTCAGGGATTCGTCCTGCTCCACCCAGTCGGACACAGTGATGATCTTATACGCATCCCGGGTCTGGCGGACGATCACCTGCTTGATGCCGGCGTTGATGATGAGCCGCTTGCACATGGAGCAGGGTTCCACTTCCCCGTCCAGCTGATCCGTCCGGGCATCGTGACAGGCAAGGTACAGGGTGGCGTCGATCATGTCCGCCCGGGCGGCGGATAAAATGGCGTTCTGCTCTGCATGCACCGACCGGCACAGCTCATATCGCTGTCCCTTGGGAACGCCCAGCTTGTCCCGGGTGCAGTAATTCAGATCATTGCAGTTTTTTCTGCCCCGGGGCGCACCGACGTATCCGGTGGAAATGATCTCATCATGCTTTACAATAATGGCACCGAACTTGCGGCGGATGCAGGTGCTGCGCTCCAGTACGGTTTCGGCAATATCCAGGTAATAATTGATTTTATCACGGCGAAGCATTGAATACCCTCCTTATACATCAATAGATACATATAGTATAGCAAAGTCGGGGGCAAAATGCAAGATTGGCTTGCAGGAAAGGAAAGTTTATCATATGGAGAATCTGACGAATATTTCAGTGGTGCAGGATCTGGCACGGCGGCACGGCTTTCATTTTTCCAAGGGGCTGGGGCAGAACTTTCTCATCAACCCTACGGTGTGCCCCCGGATTGCAGAACTGGGCAACGCCAGACCCGGCTTCGGGGTGCTGGAGATCGGAACGGGCTTTGGGGTGCTGACGGCGGAGCTTGCAAAGCGTGCGGATAAGGTGGTGGCAGTGGAGATCGATCAGCGGCTGCTGCCGGTGCTGGAGGAGACCCTGGCGGACTTTGACAACGTGAAAATCGTGCCGGGGGATATTATGAAAATTGACGTGGCGGCATTGCTCCGGCAGGAGTTCGGGGGGCTTCCCGTTGCAGTATGTGCCAATCTGCCCTATTATATTACTTCACCCATTCTGATGATGCTGCTGGAAAGCCGGCTGCCCCTCACCTCCATTACCGTCATGGTGCAGAAGGAAGCGGCCCAGCGGCTCTGCGCCCAGGTGGGTACCCGGGAGGCAGGGGCGATCACGGTGGGAGTCCATTACTACGGGGAAGCCAGACAGCTGTTCCCGGTATCACGGGGCAGCTTTATGCCGGTACCCAACGTGGACTCGGCGGTGATCCGCATCGATCTGCACGAAAATCCCCATCCGGAGGGGCTGGATGAGGGCTTTTTCTTCCGGATGGTGAAGGCAGGCTTTTCCCAGCGGCGCAAGACCCTCGCCAACAGCCTTGCCTCCCTGCTGGGGATCCCGAAGCAGGCGGTGTATGATGCCCTGGAGCAGGCAGGGCTTGCGCCTGCTGCCCGGATAGAGCAGCTGACCATGGAACAGCTGTTTGCCCTTGCCCGGATCCTGCAATCGGCATAATTTTCATTGCCCCTGCATTTCCCAATGGAATGCCGCCGGAACAACCGGAATGCTGCAAGGGCTTGCGACAGGATTCCGCCTGCCTGCCGTGGTATACTTTCTGTATCAAAGCAGCATCGCACAAAGAGCATGCGGTGCTGTCGCAATGAAACGGATGGAGAAAGTGGGCGGATACATATGATCAAGGAACGTACAACCGAGCGTCTGACACGGGGACAGGCAGGGGCATTGCTGCTGTCCGGTGTCAGCGCTTTTTTGCTGACCGGTGCCCGGTTCGGGGAATTTTCCTCCCCCTTGCAGGTCTCCCTGGCGGCGGTGGTGTCCCCCCTCCAGGGGGTGGCGGTTCTGGCTGGGAGCCTGTTTGCCTCCGTGACCCAGGGAACCCTGGGGGATGCACCGGTGCTGCTGTGCGCCCTGGTGATGATCGTGCTGTCCGGGTTTGTGCTGCCCCGGCGGACAAGTGCCGGGATGGGTGCTCTGGCGGCGGCAGCCGGGCTCAGTATTTCCGCCGGATTGTTTTTTGTGATCGGGGGCATCGACCTGGCGGATCTGGCGCTGTATCTGTGCATGGCAGTGCTGGCTGGAGTGGCGGCATACTTTGCCGCAGAGGCGCTGACTGCCTTTCGCCCTGCCGCCGGGGGATACAGCGAGCCGAATGGCTGCGCCTTCGGGGTATGCTTTCTGCTGGTGACCGGGGCACTGGGATCCGCCCAGCTTTGGATCTGTAACCTGGGAGTGATCTTTGCCGGGTTTGTGATCTTGCAGGGGGCAAAACGCTACGGCATTGCCGGGGGCACCGTCTGCGGTGTGCTGGCTTCCGCCGGATTGATGCTTTGCAGCCGGGAACTGGGGGGCGCTGCTGCATTCCTTGCCCTGTCCGGTATGGCTGCCGGATACTTTGCGGATTTTCATAAGGGTGCTGTGTGCCTGCTGTTCCTGGCGATTCAGGGAGCAGGACAACTGCTGCTGGGGACGGATTCAACAGCTATCCTCCTGCTTCTGAACCTGGCGGCAGGATGCCTTTTGTATCTGGCACTGCCGGTGGAGGGGATCCTGGAGCAGTGGCTGCCGGAGATTGGGGGAGAGGAAGCACCCGCCGGCTTTGCAGCGGTGCAGATGGACTACCTGGCACATGCCCTTGCAGGGGTGCGGCAGAATGCTCAGCAGATCGCCCGGATGCTGGAACGGAACGGCTGCCGGGAAACCACCGTCCAGAGCGTGTGTGAGCAGGTATGCCGCAGCTGCTCCCGGCGATTGGAATGCTGGGAGGAGCGATACGAGGAAACGGTGGAGGCGTTCCGGTGTGCGGCTGCCGGGGATGGCACAGAGCTGCCGGAGGCTTTGCAGGACTGCGCAAGGGCACAGACCCTGCTGGTACATATGCAGCAGGCACAGCGCCAGGCGGCTCTGCACCGGATGCTGTCCGCCCGGCTGACGGAATCCCAGGGATTTCTGTTTTCCCAGATGGAACTGACGGAGGAACTGCTTGGCACTGCCGGACAGCGGCTGGCGGTATCCTACAGCCGGAGCATGACCCGGAAGGTGACCCAGTTGCTGGAACGGGAGGGATATCCGGTACATACTGCGGTGGCATACCGGTCGGCGGAGGGCAGGCTGGCGCTGGAGCTGTACGCCTTTGCGGATGCGGCGCCGGATGGGGGCTCTGTCCGTGACTGCTTGTCCGATGCTTTGGGTATGGAGCTGGATTATACGGAGGGCAGGCTTGCCGGGGAGGAGGTGCGGATCTGTCTGTGGGAGCGTCCTCCCTATGGTCTGGCGGTGTTTGCAGCCCAGTCCTCCGCCCGGGATGAGGAACCGCCGGGGGACAGCTATGACCAGTTCAGTGACGGCAGGGGGCATCAGTATCTGGTGCTGTCCGATGGTATGGGCTCCGGCAGGCGTGCCTCCCTGGATGCCCGGCTGGTGCTGTCCAACTTCCGGCGGCTCATTGAAATGGGAGTGTCCATGCAGACGGCAGTGGGCATGGTGAATCAGATCATGCTGACCAAATCCACGGAGGAAACCTTTGCCACCCTGGATATTGCCCGGATCAGCCAGGAAACCGGCGAGACCCTGCTGGTGAAATACGGGGCAGCCCCCACTCTGATCCAGCAGGGACAGGTGGTGACCATGTACCAGACCCCCACCTTTCCCATCGGCATCGTGGGCAGACCGGAGGCGCATGTGACCCGGCTCCGGCTGGAGGATTCGGACGTGATTGTGCTGATGTCCGACGGGGTGGAGGAAAGCGAGTACGCCTTTGTCAAGCAGAAGCTGCTGGCAGGAGGCTCCCTTCAGCAGGCTGCCCAGGCTATCTGCTGCAAGGCACAGCGCAGTGCGGCAGACGGCAGACCGGACGATATCACAGTGCTGTTGGCGCAGGTCAGAAGGAACACGGACTAAGAAGGCGGCATCAGCCGCCTTCTTTATGCCTTGCAGAATTTTGTGAAAAATATACGAGGAGTCAAGGCGTTTTCCACGTGATTTTTTGCGATTTTGTACAATGTGCATAAAATGGACGGTTGATTCTAGGCGGAGTATATGAACTTTTTTGGATGTGCGCAGAAATGCTTGAATCCAGGGCGGGAATCTGTTAAAATGTAAGCATAGGGGAGGGTGATACTATGATTCCGGATCTGCAAAAAGAAAATGAATTTCCGCTGTCTTTGTTTTTGAGCGGGAAAAATTGCAAGTCCTATTTATTTTTCGGCGCACACACGATATTCAGCAAGGGTACACAGTATCATTGCTTCCGGGTCTGGGCGCCTCATGCCCGATCCGTTTCCCTGGTGGGAGATTTCAACCGCTGGGACAGAAGTCAGACCCCCATGCACGCCATCGGGGGCGGCGTATGGGAATGCTGCATTCCCCGGCTGGAGCAGTTCGCTGCCTATAAATACAGCATCGAGGGCAGGGACGGCAAGATCCGTATGAAGGCGGATCCTTACGGAGCGCATTATGAGACCCGGCCAGCCACTGCCTCCAAGATTTACGAGAGCAGCTATGAATGGAAGGATGATGCCTGGCGCAAAGCCAAGCGGCAGAGAAATATTTACAAAAGCCCGGTGAATGTGTACGAAGTACATTTTAACTCCTGGCGCACCAATCCGGACGGGAGCTTTCTGGATTACCGGACCTTTGCAAAGCAGATGATCCCGTATCTGCAAAAAATGTCTTATACCCATATTGAGTTCATGCCCCTGACGGAGTATCCCTACGACGGCTCCTGGGGCTATCAGGTCACGGGCTATTTCGCCCCCACCTCCCGGTTTGGTACGCCGGATGATTTCCGTGCCATGGTGGATGCGTTCCATGCTGCCGGCATCGGGGTGATCCTGGACTGGGTACCGGCGCACTTCCCCAAGGATGAACACGGCTTGTTCGAGTTTGACGGTGGATGCTGCTACGAATACGAGGACGTGCGCAAGGGGGAGCATTTCGCCTGGGGCACCAAGGTGTTCGATTACGGCAGGCCGGAGGTGTGCTCCTTCCTGATCTCCAGCGCATGCTGCTGGTTTGAGGAATTTCACGTAGATGGTCTCCGGGTGGATGCGGTGGCATCCATGCTGTACCTGGATTATGACCGGCCGGATGGTCAGTGGTGCCCCAACAAGAACGGGGGCAGGGAGAATTTAGAGGCAATTGATTTTCTGCGGCATCTGAATGAAGCGGTGTTTGAAAAGTTCCCGGATGCGTTGATGATCGCCGAGGAATCCACCGCCTGGCCCATGGTCACCAAGCCCACCTGCGACGGGGGTCTGGGGTTTAACTTTAAATGGAATATGGGCTGGATGAACGATATGCTCAGCTATATGTCCATGGATCCTCTGTTCCGCTCCGGCAACCACGATAAGCTGACTTTCTCGTTCTTCTACTGTTTTTCCGAAAATTACGTGCTGCCCATTTCCCACGATGAAGTGGTGCATGGCAAATGCTCCATGATCGGCAAGATGAGCGGCGGCTACGATCAAAAATTCGACTCCTACCGGGCGTTTCTTGGCTATATGATGGCGCATCCAGGCAAGAAGCTGCTCTTTATGGGACAGGAGTTTGCCCAGATGAAGGAGTGGGATTACCAGCACCAGCTGGACTGGATGCTTCTGGATTACCCCAAGCACAACACCATGCTCAAGTACACCCGGAAATTGAATCGGTTTTATGCGGAGCATCCGCCCCTGTGGGAGCGGGACGACTCCTGGGATGGATTCAGCTGGATCGCCAATGACGATTATCAGCAAAGCGTCATTGCCTTCCGCCGGTTTGACGACAAGGGTGAAGAGCTGATCGTGGTGTGCAACTTTGTGCCGGTGGAGCGGCGGGAATACCGGATCGGTGTGCCCTATAAGGGCAGCTATAAGCTGCTGTTCAATTCGGACGCCACGGAATTCGGCGGCTCCGGCGCAGCAGAAAAAGCCGTCAAATCCGAAGCCATCCCCATGCATGGCTTTGACAACAGCATTGCGCTGACGCTGGCACCCTTGTCCACCATGTTCTTCAAGCCGGTGCCGTATAAAAAACGCAGATCGACTAAGAAATCCGCACCGCCCAAAGCGGCGCAGAAATAGAAGTTTTACCAACGAATGCAGAGAGGAGTGGATTTTTCCCTTCCGGAAAAATCGAGTATGAATTATGTACATTAAAAAAGAATGTGTAGCAATGCTCCTGGCGGGCGGACAAGGCAGCCGCTTGTATGCGCTGACCCAGGATATGGCAAAGCCGGCTGTACCCTATGGCGGCAAGTACCGGATCATTGATTTTCCCCTTTCCAACTGCACCAATTCCGGCATCGATACGGTGGGCGTGCTGACCCAGTACCAGCCCCTGGTGCTGAACGACTACATCGGCAACGGACAGCCCTGGGATCTGGATAAGCTGCACGGCGGCGTACATGTGCTGCCCCCTTACCAGACCAATGCAGGGGCATCCTGGTACGAGGGTACTGCCAACGCCATCTACCAGAATATGAGCTTTATCGAGCGCTATGACCCGGAGTATGTGATCATTCTGGGCGGCGATCACATTTACAAGATGGATTACTCCAAGATGCTCCAGTTCCACAAGCAGCATCAGGCGGACAGCACCATCGCCGTTCTGGACGTTCCCATGGAGGAGGCTTCCCGGTTCGGCATCATGACCTGCGATGAGGAAGGCAGAGTTGTGGACTTTACGGAAAAGCCCAAGGAACCCAAGTCCACGCTGGCATCCATGGGTATCTACATCTTCACCTGGAAGAAGCTCAAGCAGTATCTGATCGAAAACGAGAATGCAAACTCCGGATCCAAGGATTTCGGTAAGGATATCATCCCTGCAATGCTGGCAGCAGGGGAGCGGCTGTTCGCTTATGCCTTCGAGGGCTACTGGAAGGACGTGGGGACGCTGGACAGCCTGTGGGAGGCAAATATGGATCTGCTGAGTCCCAGCGTGCCTCTGGATCTGTATGATAAGGAGTGGAAGATCTACTCCCGGAACCTGAATATGCCCCCTCAGTACATCGGGGACAAGGCAGCGGTTGAAAATTCCATGATCTCTGAAGGCAGTGAGATCAACGGCACCGTGGACTTTTCCATCATCTTCTCCGGCGCTGTGGTAGAGGAGAATGCGACCGTCAAGTACAGCATCATCATGCCCGGCACGGTCATCAAGGCAGGTGCTGTGGTGGAATACGCCATCGTAGGTGAGGACTGCGTGATCCACGAGAACGCTAAGATCGGCGCAAGTCCGGAGACCATCGAGAACCGTGACGAATGGGGCATTGCAGTCGTAGGTCACAAGGTGGATGTTTCCGAAGGAAAAACCGTACTGCCCAAGCAGATTATATCTGACAACCTGTAAGGAGATGTGACTATGAGTGCAAATATTAGCGTAATGGGATTGATTTTTGCAAGTATGCACGATTCCTCCATCATTGATCTGACCAAGCTCCGCACCATGGGCTCCGTGCCCTTTGGGGGACGGTACCGGCTGATCGACTTCCCCCTGTCCAATATGGTCAATTCCGACATTGACGACGTGGGGGTCATCACAAAATCCAACTACGGCTCCCTGCTGGATCACCTTGGCTCCGGTCGTGAGTGGGATCTTTCCAGAAAGAACGGCGGTCTGCATCTGCTGCCTCCTTTCAGCCATGTTGGCACCGGTATTTACCGGGGCAGACTGGAAGCACTGGCCGGAGTGTGGGAGTATGTAGAGCATTCTCCGGCAGAATATGTGGTGCTGTCCGACTGCGACATTGTGACCACCATCGACTACCGGCCCATGATCCGTGCGCACATCGAAAGCGGTGCGGATATTACCGTAGCATACTCCAAGGGCTTCTACGATAAGGACGTGAACCAGAACGCCACGCTCCTGGGCATCGGGGAGGACGGCATGGTGGACGATGTTATGATCGATCCGCCCATGCGGGGCACCGGCAACCTGTGTATGAACACCTTTGTGTTGAGCAAATCCTTCCTCAAGCAGCTGGTCAAGGAGAAAATGAGCCGGAATCAGTACAGCCTCAGCCGGGATGTGCTGCAGGACAAGGCGGCAGGCTACCGGATCACCGCTTATGAGCATACGGGCTACGTTGCCCGGCTGGACAGTCTGTCCAGCTACTATGAGGCGAATCTGGCACTGCTGAATCCGGAAAACCGGAACGGTTTGTTTAAGAAATCCGCCCCCATCTACACAAAGATCATGGACAACGGCCCGGTTCGGTTCGGCCTGGAGTCCGACATCCAGAACTCCTTGATTGCCGATGGCTGTATCATTGAGGGAAAGGTGGAAAACTGCGTATTGTTCCGGGGTGTGAAGATTGGCAAGGGCACCGTGGTCAAGAACAGCGTCATCATGCAGAACACCTCCATCGGCAGCAAGTGCAGTTTGAACTGTGTGATCACCGACAAGGACGTGGAAATCGTGGATGACCGGGTACTGACCGGTTCCCAGAGCTATCCGTTGTATATCAGCAAGGGTGCGAAGATTTAATTGCAGGAGGGATGATCCGTATGAATATTTTGTTTGCAGCCAGTGAGGCATTGCCCTATGTAGCGTCCGGCGGTCTGGCGGATGTTGCCGGCTCTCTGCCCTCCGCTATTGTGAAAAAGGGACATGACTGTCGGGTCGTGATCCCCCTGTACAAGTGCATTTCTGCGGAAATGCGTGCTTCTCTGACCTTTCTGACCAATATTACCGTGGACGTTTCCTGGCGGAAGCAGTACTGCGGCATTTTCACCGGCATTTACAAGGGTGTGACCTATTATTTTATCGACAATGAGTACTACTTCGGCAGAGACGGCATCTACGGCTTCTATGACGACTGCGAGCGGTTTGTATTCTACAGCCGTGCAGTGCTGGAAATGATCCGCTGTATCGACTTCAAGCCGGACATCATTCACGCCAACGACTGGCAGGCCGCTATGATCCCGGTGTACTACCAGATTTTCTACAAGTATCAGCAGGGCTATGAGAACATCCATACCATATTCACCATCCACAACATCCAGTACCAGGGCAAGTACGGCAAGGAAGTGCTCAACGAGCTGATGGGCATTCCCCTGTATCACACCGGACTGTTGGAGTATGACGGCTGCGTGAATATGATGAAGGGCGCCATCGAAACCGCCGACAAGATCACCACCGTAAGCCCCAGCTATGCCTGGGAGATCCTGGATCCGTGGTATTCCCATGGGCTGGATCGGGCATTGAACACCAAGCAGTACAAGCTGTGCGGTTTCCTGAACGGCATCGACGTGGATGGCTACAATCCGGAAACGGATCCGGCGATTCCGGCAAATTACTCTGTGAAAAATATGCAGGGCAAGGCGAGGTGCAAGCAGGCGCTGCTGGAGGAACTGGGATTGCAGGATGGAGACGAACCCATCATCGGCATCGTGACCCGGTTCGTGTCCCATAAGGGCATCGATCTGATCCGCTATGTGTTTGAGGATATTCTGAATCTTGGCTATAAATTCGCCATTCTGGGCAGCGGCGAGAAAATCTTTGAGGATTTCTTCAAGGAAATGGCTTGGCGGCATCCGGGCAGAGTCAGCGTTACACTGGGCTTCATCCCCCAGCTGGCAAGACGGATCTATGCCGGCTGCGACATGTTCCTGATGCCCTCCCAGAGTGAGCCCTGCGGTTTGGCACAGATGGTGGCAATGCGTTACGGCACCCTGCCCATCGTCCGGGAGACCGGTGGTCTGCGGGATACCGTCCGGGATGGCGGCGGTGAAAACGGCAACGGATTCACCTTCAAAACCTACAATGCTCACGATATGCTGGGCGCATGCAACCGGGCAAAGATTGCTTACGATGACAAGCCCCGCTGGAAGGCACTACAAAAAACCGCTATGGAGAGTGACTTCAGCTGGAACGTGTCTGCGGAGCTGTACCTGGGTCTGTACCGGGAACTGACCGAGCAGCACACATAAAGACAGCGTCGCATCATCTCTGTGTGGTATTGCGAATCAATCAAACATCCCCCGACATCCCTGGATGCCGGGGGATTTCTGCGTGAGGGTGCAAAAAGGCGTGCTGCATTTGCAGCACGCCAAAGCTTTTTATGCAGGGAATTTGTCGATCAGATGCGCCAGGAACTGCTTGACCAGTACGCAGTCCACTGCGTTGACCCGCCCGTCCCCGTTTACGTCACATGCTGCCGTAGAGGGAATCTTGGAAGCATCGATCTCCCGCACCAGATACCGGCTCATCAGCAGCAGGTCGGCGATGGTAACCTTGCCGTCCTTGTTCAGGTCGCCCTTGGTGACGGTGCCGGAGGCAGTGGTGCCAGCAGGCTTGGTTGTGGTGGTCGGCGGTGTCGGTGTGCCGCCATAGTACTCGGTCAGGCTCTGCCCGTTGCTGCCCAGGGGATACACATGATCCGCACTGATGTAGCGACCGTTGTCATCCTGCCAGAGAGACGGCTCCATTAGTCCGTACTTTTCCTCATCCCACTTGGAGAAGGTAGCGTCCAGCAATCCGCCGGTGTCGCCGGAGTTGGGGTTGATGCACCAGAAGGTGTGGTTGATGTGGTTTTCGATCATGTAATCCCGCAGCAGACTCATCCACTTCTGGTTCTTGCCAGCGTCCATGAATCCGCCCCACTCGCCGATCAGCAGGGGCGCAATGCCCTGGTCGTCAATGTATGCCCAGGTGTCGTACCAGTAATCATCCAGCAGGGTCTGGGTGGTGAAATCCTTGTCAAACCAGGTCTGCGGATAAACGGAGGGACCATAATCGTGGGGGGAGTACACCAGCTTATCCTGATGCTCGCCCAGGTCGATGGGGTAATCCTTTACGCCCCGCAGGTTGCCGCCCCACCATGCCGGATGCCAGGGAGAAGGACGATTCACGGTAGGCTCCCACACGTCGGGAGTATCGAAGTTGTATCCCTGCTCTGTCTTGGGGTACTGCTCAATGCCCTCCACCACGATCAGCACGTTGGGATTGACCTCCAGGATTTTCTTGGCACAGGTTTCTGCAGCGTATTTCCAGTTGTTTTCGTCCGTGGAATTGTCCCACTTTGCAATGGTTGTGGGGCAGGTTGCGGAGTCGTAGCCCCGCTTGCCGTGCGGCTCGTTTTTCAGATCCAGAGCGATCAGTGTGTCGTCATTCTTATACCGGTCAGCCAGCCACACCCAGGTATCCATCCAGATCTCCGTGGTGACCATAACGCCGGTGCTCATTTCCTTGCCGTACCAAAGCTCGTAATTGTGACCGGAGTTGTTGGCGTCCGGACTGTGTACGTCCACCATGACCTTGATGCCGTTTTCCTTACACAGCTTCAGCAGCACGTCAAAAATCTCCAGGCTGTCCATCTGGGTGCCGTCCTCCCGGCAAAGCTCCGGGTTGAAGCTGTAGTCCGGGGTATTTTTTGCGTTGATGCCGGAAGCCGGATCCGGCTCGCCGATCATCCAGTAATACAGCAACTCCGTGGATACCGGGATCCGCAGCAGGTTGATGCCGTGATCCGCAATGGATGCCAGCGTGTCGCTCATGTCACAGGACCAGAGTCCGTGCAGGAAGCACTCGCTGCAGTTCATGCCGAACCAGTTTGCACCGGTGAGCCAGACCTCGTTGCCGTACATATCGTACAGCTTGTCTCCCTCAGCGTGAAGCCAGTCATCGTTTGTGTCGTCCACCGCGCCGGCACGCAGCCCCTGTCCGCTCATAGCATCCGTAAAGAATACGGAGGTACCTGCCAGAAGCGCAGCAGCCGTCATGATCGACGCAGTTTTGCGCCAGAACTGTTTCATAAATTCTATCCCCTCTCAAAATCAGTTGCGGCTTTTGCCGCTGTTTCCGATTATATGCAGAGAATCTGCACTTACAATTAGTGTACCGCATTTTGCACAAAAAGTCAAGGATTCTGCGTAAGAATTCTTAATTAGCTGATCTGACCTGTTTAGAAAGCGGTTTCATGTTTCCCCACCCTTTTATGATGCTGTTTTTTCATTGGGGTCAATTTTTAATTGCTCAGATCGGATATTCTCCGTCAAATCGGGCATACTCCTCCGGGAGGGATGCATATGTACGAGATTCTGATTTCCGGCGGGGGGATCGCCGGGCTGACGGCGGCGTTGTATACTGCCCGGGCTGGATGCAGTACCCTGGTGCTGGAGCAGCAGTATTACGGGGGGCAGATTGTCAATGCGCCCCTGGTGGAAAACTACCCGGGCATCGATCGGATCTCCGGGGCGGATCTGGCAAAGCGGATCTACGACCAGGCGCTGGGGGCAGGTGCCGGATATGAAAGTGCCCGGGTGGAACGGGCGGAGCGGCGGCAGAATGGCTTTGCCCTGCATACAGACCGGGGGATATTCGAGGGCAGGGGACTGATTCTGGCAACCGGAGCCCGAAGCCGTCCCCTGGGGCTTGCACGGGAGGAGGCACTGACTGGTCACGGAGTGTCCTACTGCGCTGCATGCGATGGGGGACTGTACCGGGGTAAGAATGTGGCAGTGGTGGGGGGCGGCAACACCGCCCTGTTGGATTGCCTGCTGCTGGCGCAGGGCTGCGGTCGGGTGTATCTGATCCACCGGCGCAGCAGTTTCCGGGGCGAGAAAGCTCTGTTGGAACAGGTGCAGGCTCTGCACAACGTGGAGATCCGGACAGACGCATCCGTCACGGAGCTTTTGGGGCAGGAACGGCTGTCCGGTATCCGCCTGCAATCCGGGGAAACCCTGGCGGTGGACGCCTTGTTCATTGCGGTAGGGCGACAGCCCAGGACGGAACCCTTTGCTCGCCTGGTGGAGTTGGATCCGGGCGGGTATATCCGTGCCGCGGAGGACTGCCGTACCACGGCACAGGGGATCTTCTGCGCCGGGGATTGCCGCACCAAGTCCACCCGACAGCTCTGCACCGCCGCCGCTGACGGAGCTGCCGCTGCCCTGGGACTTTGCGAATGGCTTTCCAACGAAAAAAAGCAGGCATAGTACCATGCCTGCTTTTTCATATTGCATCAATACCGGTTGTCGAACACCCGGGTGGATTTTTTCTCGCTGCGGGGCAACTCCCCGATGCTGACCGGCTTCACGTTTACAGAAATGCCGATTTTGGACTTGAATGCGTTCTGGAGCTCGATCTCCAGTTCGTAGCGGTTCGCCCCATCGTTGGCTTCCACGAACAGAGTGCAGATGTCCTTGCCGTTCACATGATCCAGCATGAACTGGTATTCACTGGATGCCCCCTCAATGCCGGTGAGCAGCTCTTCGATCTGGCTGGGGAAGATGTTGACGCCCTTGACCTTGACCATGTCGTCGGTTCTGCCCAGGATGGTGTCGATCCGGGGGAAAGGACAGCCGCAGGGGCATTCGCCGGGGATCACCCTGGTCAGATCATGGGTTCGGTAGCGAATCAGGGGTGCGCCCTGCTTATGCAGGGTGGTGATGACCAGCTCGCCGATCTCCCCGTCCGGTACATTCTTCCCGGTCTTGGGATCCACCACCTCAAAGTACAGATAATCCGTCCATACATGTATGCCGCAGGCGTGGTCGCAGCTGATGCCGATGCCGGGGCCGTATACCTCGGTCAGACCGTAAATGTCATATAGCTGTACCCCCAGTTCGTTGGCGATCCGGTTCCGCATCTTTTCACCCCAGCGTTCGGAGCCGATGACGCCCTTGCGCAGGTGGATCCGGTTCCCGATGCCCCGCTTTGCGATTTCCTCTGCCAGCAGCAGCGCATAGGAGGAGGTGGCGCACAGCACGGTGGATTTCATATCCATCATCATCCGCAGCTGCTTATCCGTATTGCCGGGACCCATGGGGATCACCATTGCCCCCAGGCGTTCCGCACCGTTCTGGAAGCCGATGCCTGCCGTCCACAGACCATAGCCCGGTGTGATCTGGATCCGATCCAGATTGGTGATGCCGGCGGTTTCATAGCAGCGCTTGAACATTTCTGTCCAGTCCTCCACATCCTGCCGGGTGTAGGGGATGATGACCGGTGTGCCGGTGGTACCGGAGGAGGAGTGGATCCGGACGATCTCCTCGTCCGGGACTGCCTGCAATCCCAGCGGGTATGCTTCCCGCAGATCTCCCTTCCAGGTGAAGGGCAGGGTTTCAAAATCCTCCTGGGACTGGATCTGGTCGACGTGGATGCCCTCCAGCTTTCTCTGGTAGAAGCAGGGCTGGGAGGTCAGTTTTTTCAGCTGTGCCTTGATCAGATTGAATTGTGTTTCTGTCATTTTCATAGTGGAAGCTCCTTCCTAGCGGTTGCATACATATTCAATGGCGCCCAGGTTCAGGGCGTGGAATTTTTCCGGTACCAGCTGCTGCACAGCGTCCTTCAGTTGTGCCACGCTGATGCCCAGGGCGTCTGTATTGGCTGCCGCAGCCAGCAGCGCAATGTTCAGCACCTTGGGAGACTGACAGGCAGCGCACACAGCGTCTCCGTCAATGAGAATGGTGCGGATGCCGGCGGATTGCAGGTACTCCAGCATCTCCGCTCCCGTATAGGCAAGGCCGCTGAGGGATGCGGTCACGGGCTTGACCGCCTTTTGGTTGACCACAACAGTGCCCCCCTGCTTTAAAAAGGGCAGACAGCGGACAGCCTCCGCCGGTTCAAAGGCGATCATCACGTCCGCCTTGCCCTTGGGGATCAGCGGCGAGTGGATTTCAGCTCCGGCACGCACATGGCTTACCACGCAGCCGCCCCGCTGCGCCATGCCGATGGTTTCGGCGGTGCGGACGGATTTTCCCTGCTGCATATAGGCATATGCCAGCAGCTTGGAGGCAAGGACTGTGCCCTGTCCTCCCACGCCGCACAGCAGACAGCTTGTACTTGTCATTGTGCATCCTCCTCTCTGATGGCACCGGGCTTGCAGACCTGTGCACAGATGGTACAGCCGAAGCAAAGATCCGGCTCAATGTATGCCTTCTGCCCCTTCAAGGAAATGGCGGGACAGCCCAGCTCCCGGATGCACTGCTTGCAGCCGACGCAGCGGCTTTCGTCCACCTGGAGCCGTTTTGCAGGCTTGCTGACCGCAATGCAGGGGGATTTGCAGATGATCGCCTTGACCCCGGGCTTGTCGGCTGCCGTCCTGACTGCCTGGATGGTCTGCTCCAGGTTCAGGGGATCCACCGTTTCCACACTGGTAAGCCCTACAGCCCGGAGGATGGCTTCAATGCTTACCCTGGGGGAGATCTCATGCATCATGGTCATGCCGGTGCCCGGATGGGGCTGGTGTCCGGTCATGGCAGTGGTGGAATTGTCCAGCACAATCAGAATAATATCCGTCTGGTTGTATACGGCGTTGACGATCCCCGTCATGCCGGAGGCAAAGAAGGTGGAATCCCCGATAAAGGAGAAGTTCACCGTGTCCGGTTCGATCCGGTGGAGACCCTGCGCCATGGTAACATCCGCACCCATGCACAGACAGGTATCCACCATATCCAGGGGCATGGCGTTGCCCAGGGTGTAGCAGCCGATGTCACCGCTGAATACTGCCTTGCGCCCCTTCATAGCCTGCTTGACTGCGTAGAAGGATGCCCGGTGGGGACAGCCTGCACACAGCACCGGCGGACGCACCGGCATCTGGGGCGGTTCCGGCAGCTGTACAGCCGGAATGGCATCCAGTCCCAGGTAGCCCTCCAGTACTTTATGTACGGATTCCACACTGTTTTCCCCGGCAGGCTGCACCATGCCGTCCAGCTTGCCGTGGATCTGTACCGGCAGGTGATGCTTGCCGCACAGATAGGTCAGCGCCCGTTCCAGCACCGGATCCAGTTCTTCAATGGCAAGCACCTGTTCCAGTCCCTCCAGGAACTGCAGTGCCAGTTCCTCCGGGAAGGGGTTGGCGGTGGCGATTTTCAGCACCTTGACCTGTCCGGTGTAATCCTCCAGCGCCTCCTGTAAATAGGTGTAGCTGATGCCGGAGGAGACGATGCCCAGCTTTCCGCTGCCGGTGAGCTGGTTGAACCGATAGGCAGAGAAGTCCTTGCTCAGCACCGGGGTGCGCTCCTCCAGCTTGATATGATTCAGATAGGAGGTGCGTGGGAAGATCACCCACCGCATGGTGTCCTTCACAAAGCCCTCCGGTTTGTGTACTGTGGGGGTCTCATGGAGCTGAATGTCTGCACAACTGTGACAGACCCGGGTGGTAGGTCGGAACAGCACCGGCGTGCCGTATTTTTCAGAGTATGCAAAGGCGTCCTGGATCATTTCATAGGCTTCCTCCGGGGTGGAGGGATCAAACACCGGCAGCTTTGCGAACTGGGCGAAGTGCCGGGTATCCTGCTCGGTCTGGGAGGAGATGGGCCCCGGGTCGTCTGCGGAAACGATGACCATGCCCCCCTTGACGCCTACATAGGCAAGGCTCATCAGCGGGTCGGACGCCACGTTCAGCCCTACCTGCTTCATGGTGACCAGGGTGCGTGCCCCGGCGTAGGATGCGCCGGCAGCCACCTCCAGTGCAGCCTTTTCGTTGACGGACCACTCTACATATACGGAGCCGTCATTGCACTTGGCAACCGTCTCCAGGATCTCCGTAGAGGGTGTGCCGGGGTATCCTGCCACCAGGTTTACGCCGGCGTGCAATGCGCCCATGGCGATGGCGGCATTGCCCATTAAAAATGTCTTTGACAATCGGATCACTCTTTCCTGTGGATTTTGTCATAATTATGATTATACTACAAGTGCACTTTTTTTTCAATACCCGACAGAAAAAACGGGGATTTCAGACGGATTTAACATTCCATTTCCGGATTTAACATAGTTCTAAACCGGTGCGGATTGTGGATTTTACACGCCGGATGCTACAATAGAACCATAGAAAACAGATATGGAGGCATGGCTTATGCAAACAATCAAGGAAACCGGCATGCGGCTGCTGTTCGCCCTGTGTGCCTGCATTTCCATCCTGGCGGTGGTGCTGATCTGCTGGTTCTTGTTTTCCAACGGCATTCCCGCCATCGGCGAGATCGGCGCTGACAAGTTCCTGCTGGGGGAGCGGTGGAAGCCCCTTGAGAATCAGTTCGGCATCTTCCCCATGATCATCGGCAGCATTTATGTTACCGCCGGGGCAGTGCTGGTGGGGGTACCCATCGGCATTCTCTGTGCCGTATTCCTGGCTCGGTTCTGTCCCCCAAGGCTGCACCGATTGTTGAAGCCGGCAGTGGATCTGCTGGCAGGGATCCCGTCCATCGTATACGGCTTTTTCGGACTGGTGGTCATCGTACCTCTGGTGCAGTCCCTGTTCGGGGGCAGCGGCAAGGGGATCCTGACCGCATCCGTGCTGCTGGGCATTATGATCCTGCCCACCATCATCAGCGTGACCGAGGCAAGCATCCGGGCTGTGCCGGAAAGCTACTATGAAGGCGCCCTTGCACTGGGCGCTACCAAGGAACGCAGCGTGTTCTGCGCTGTGATGCCCGGTGCCCGCTCCGGCATTACCGCCGGAGTGATCCTGGGTACAGGCCGTGCCATCGGGGAAACCATGGCGGTGGTTATGGTAGCCGGCAACGCAGCAGTGATGCCGGACGGTCTGCTTTCCGGCGTCCGGACGCTGACCGCCAACATCGTGCTGGAAATGGGCTATGCGGCGGATCTGCACCGGGAAGCCCTCATTGCCACAGCGGTGGTGCTGTTCGTGTTTATTCTTATCATCAATCTGATGTTCTCGCTGCTCAAGCGGAAGGAGGGGTAATATGAAGCTGTCCAAGGCGCTGCGCCAGTACCGGGGGCATAAGGGTTCCCTGGCTGTGCGGCTGCTGCTGTACGGTGCAGCGGTATTTACCATCGGACTGCTGCTGTTTTTGATCGCCTACATTCTGGTCAAGGGCATTCCCAACCTGACCCCGGAGCTGTTTGCCTGGAAGTACACCAGCGAGAATGTGTCCATGCTGCCCTCCATCATCAACACCCTGCTGATGACCGGGCTGACCCTGTTGCTGGCGGTGCCCATTGGGGTGGGTGCGGCGGTGTACATGACCGAGTACGCCAAAACCGGCAGCAAGCTGGTGAAGGTGGTGCGGATCACCACGGAGACCCTCCAGGGCATTCCCTCCATCGTGTATGGCTTGTTCGGCTTTCTGTTCTTTGTCATTGCCTGCGGCTGGGATTACTCCCTGCTGTCCGGTGTCTGTACCATGGCGATCATGGTGCTGCCGTTGATTATGCGTACCACGGAGGAGGCGCTGCTGGCTGTGCCCGGCACCTACCGGGAGGGCAGCTTTGGTCTGGGTGCCGGGAAGCTGCGGACGATTTTCACCATTGTACTGCCCAGTGCCGTGCCGGGGATCCTTTCTGGCGTGATCCTGGCAGTGGGGCGTATCGTGGGAGAAACCGCTGCGCTGATCTTTACCGCCGGCACCTATGCGGCAGTGCCGAAGGATCTGTTCTCGTCCACCCGAACCTTGTCGGTGCACATGTACGCACTGCTGAACGAGGGGCTTTATACCAACCAGGCATACGCCACGGCAGTGGTGCTGCTGGTGGTGGTCATCGGCATCAACTGCCTGTCAGGGGCAGTGGCGAAAAAATTTGCAGGAGGCGCAAATAAGGATGAATAAGTTTTCGATTCATGACATGAATCTGCATTATGGCAGCTTTCATGCACTGAAAAATGTACAGCTGGAGATTGCACCCCGTGAGATCACCGCCTTTATCGGCCCCTCCGGCTGCGGCAAGTCCACCCTGCTGAAATCCCTGAACCGGATGAACGATCTGGTGGAGGGATGCAGGATCGATGGGCAGGTACTGCTGGATGGAGAGGATATTTACGGGGATATGGACGTGAACCTGCTGCGTAAGCGGGTGGGCATGGTGTTCCAGAAGCCCAATCCCTTCCCCATGAGTATTTACGACAATGTGGCGTTCGGCCCCCGTACCCACGGCATCCGTTCCCGGGTGCAGCTGGACGAGCTGGTGGAGCAGTCCCTGCGGAGCGCCGCCATCTGGGACGAGGTGAAGGACCGGCTGCGGAAGTCAGCGTTTGGCCTGTCCGGCGGTCAGCAGCAGCGGCTCTGCATCGCCAGGGCGCTGGCAGTGAAGCCGGAGGTACTGCTGATGGATGAGCCTACCAGTGCATTGGATCCTATCTCAACTTTGAAAATCGAAGATCTTGCAACGGAGTTGAAAAAGGATTATACTATTGTTATGGTGACCCATAATATGCAGCAGGCTACCCGTATCTCGGACAAGACCGCCTTTTTCCTTCTGGGTGAGGTGGTGGAATTTGGTGTGACGGATCAGATCTTCTCCATGCCCAAGGACAAGCGCACGGAGGATTACATTACCGGACGGTTCGGATAAGGAGGAGCAGGTATGAGAAATCGGTTTGACGAGCAGCTGCGGCAGTTGAAGCTGGATATGATCCGGATGAGCTCCCTGTGTGAAACAGCGATTACGGTGACCATGCAGAATATGCTCAGCAGCGATCAGGTGTATACCCTGGACGACAGCGAGGAGGCATTTCAACAGCTTCAGAACATAAAGAACACCTATGAAAAGGCGGGGTTTCTGAAAGAGGAGATCGACCAGATGGAGCGGCAGGTGGAAAACCAGTGTATGAAGCTGCTGCTGCATCAGCAGCCGGTGGCGAAGGATCTGCGGGTGATCTCCGCAGCCATGAAAATGATCTACGATCTGCAGCGGATCGGGGATCAGGCATACGACATTGCGGATATTTCCCGGTATGTACAGGACACGGAGCTGATGCACCGGCTGCCCATGCAGCAGTTGGCGGATGCGGCGGTGGCAATGGTCACCGACAGTGTGGATGCCTTTGTGCGCATGGACTTTGCCCTGGCAAAGCATGTGATTGCAGCGGACGATACGGTGGATGAATATTTCAGCCGTATGAAGGAGGAGCTTGCAAAGGCCTTGCGGCAGGACGGGGACAGCAGCGTGTGCCTGGATATTCTGATGATCTCCAAATATCTGGAGCGGATCGCTGACCATGCGGTGAATATTGCGGATTGGGTGATTTTTGCACAGACCGGCGCCCATTCCGGGAAGGAGTGAGGACTGTGCTGATCTACATGCTGGAGGATGACCAGGTGATCCGGGATCTGGTGCTGTACGCCCTGCGGCAGCAGACGGATCTGGAAGCCCAGGGCTTTGAACGCCCCTCCGCATTTTACGCAGCGGTGCGCAGCCGTGTGCCGGATCTGATCCTGCTGGATGTGATGCTGCCGGAGGAGGATGGACTGACCGTGCTGAAAAACCTGCGGCTTCGCCGGGAGACCAAGCTGACCCCGGTAATCATCCTGTCCGCCAAGGGTACGGGCTACGACAAGATCTGCGGTCTGGACGGGGGAGCGGACGATTACATTCCCAAGCCCTTTGAGATCATGGAGCTGCTGTCCCGGGTGAAGGCGTGGGAGCGGCGGCTGTCTCTGACTGCCCAGGAGGCATCCGGGGAGGAGCAGCCCCGGGAATACCGGATCGGCGGGCTTACTGTCAGTCCGGTGTACCATACGGTGACGGCGGATGGGGAGGAGGTGCGCCTGACCATGAAGGAGTACGAGATCCTCTGCTATCTGCTTGCCCACCAGGATCAGGTCTGTACCCGGGAACAGATTTTCGGCCGGGTGTGGGGGTATGGCTCCGAACGGGAGAACCGGACTCTGGACGTACATATCCGAACCCTGCGGGTGAAGCTGGTGGAGTACGGAAACCTGATCGAAACCATCCGGGGCGTAGGCTATAAGATAAGGAGCAGCGTATGAAACGAAGCATTTTCAAGGGCATGCTGCTGGTGTCGGTGCTTTCCCTGCTGGCATGCACCGTGCTGATCATGGACGTGCTGTACGGGTATTTTGACAAGCGTGCCAACGAGGAGCTGCATCAGCAGGCAACCAGCATTGCCCGGGGCGTGGAAGCGGCAGGCGTGGAGTATTTTGAGGGCTTCCAGGCGTCGGAGCGTGTTACCTGGATCACTGCCGCCGGCACGGTGCTGTATGACAACCAGGCGGATCAGTCCCGGATGGAAAACCACAGTGACCGGGAGGAGTTCATCGAAGCTAAGTCAGACGGTGTCGGGGAAGCCACCCGGTATTCCTCCACCCTGGCGGAAAAGACCATTTACTATGCACTGCGGCTGGCGGACGGCAGCGTGCTTCGGGTATCCCAGACCCAGTACACGGTGCTGACGGTATTGATGGGACTTGCCACATCGGTGGTGATTGTGCTGCTGTGCGTGATGATCCTGTCGGCGGCGCTGTCCTCCGCCGTGGTCAAGCGGATCGTCAAGCCCATCAACGCCATTGATCCGGAGCATCCGGATACGGATGCAGACTATGAGGAGATTGCCCCGTTGCTGTACAAGATCCACACCCAGAACCAGGAGATCGCCCGGCAGATGCGGACACTGAAAAAGCAGCAGGAGGAATTCCGCCAGCTGACCGCCCACATGCGGGAAGGATTGCTGGTGGCGGACAGCCACTGCGAGGTGCTAAGCTGGAATGCGGCAGCTCTGGAGATCTTCGGGGTTCCGGAATCCACCGACACCCGGAATATTTACGAATTCAATCGCAGTGAGCCCTTCCGCATGGCGGTGGAGCAGGCACTTGCCGGACAGCCGGCGGAGCAGCTTCTGTCCCTGGGGCAGCACAGTTATCGGATGCTGGCAAGCCCCGTACAGGAGCAGGATGCGGTGACCGGCATTATGGTGCTGCTGCTGGATGTGACCGAGCAGGAGCATCGGGAGCAGCTGCGCCGGGAATTTACCTCCAACGTATCCCACGAGATGAAGACGCCTCTGACCGCCATCCACGCCATTGCCGGCATGCTGGTGCAGGATGTGATTGAGCCGAAGGACGTGAAGAAATTTGCCGGAGATATTTACCGGGAATCCGCCCGGATGATTGCCCTGGTGAACGATACCCTGCGGCTGTCCCGGATGGACGAGAACGGGATTGCCGAGCCAAAGGAGCCGGTGGATCTGTATGACCTGGCGGAGGAGGTCATTGCTCGGCTGCGGGTAACGGCGGAGAAAAAGCAGGTTGCTTTCTCCCTGGCAGGGACCCATGTGACCGTCAACGGCGTGTACAGCATGCTGGAGGAAATGATCTACAACCTGTGCGACAATGCGGTCAAGTACAACAAGGAGCAGGGCACCGTTACTGTGTCCGTGCTGACTGCCGGCAAGGAGGGCATCCTGATGGTGCAGGATACGGGCATCGGCATTCCCCAGGAGGATCAGAGCCGGATCTTCGAGCGGTTCTACCGGGTGGACAAGAGTCACTCCCGTGCCATCGGGGGGACCGGTCTGGGCCTGTCCATCGTCAAGCACGGTGCTGCATACCACAATGCCCAGGTACAGGTATCCTCCAAGCCCGGAGAGGGTTCCACCTTTACGGTGATTTTTCCCGAAACTCTGCAAGCATAAAAAACGCCGCACAGATTCTCTGTGCGGCGTTTGTGTGTGCAAACAAAAAGCAGCGCTTACGCATTTGCATAAGCGCTGCCTTGCAGCATTGGTAAGGGAAATCTTACTTCAGCTCTACGGTTGCACCAGCAGCCTCCAGCTTGGTCTTGATCTCCTCAGCGTCAGCCTTGGAAGCGCCTTCCTTCAGGGTCTTGGGAGCGCTCTCAACAACTTCCTTTGCTTCCTTCAGACCAAGGCCCAGGATCTCCTTAACAGCCTTGATAACGCCCATCTTGCTGTCGCCAAAGGATGCCAGAACTACGTCGAATTCTGTCTTCTCCTCAGCAGCAGCTGCGCCTGCACCTGCAGCCGGAGCAGCAGCGATTGCAGCAGTTACGCCGAATTCTTCCTGAATAGCGTCAACCAGCTCGGACAGTTCCATAACGGTCATGCCCTTGATGTCTTCAACGAATTTCAAAATCTTTTCAGAAGCCATGATAATAATCTCCTTTTATTTATGATATTGTAGTGTTTGACCTGCTATTAAGCAGCGTCATCGGACTTGCTGTCAGCAACAGCCTTAACAGTAGCAGCGAGCTTCTGGATCGGACCCTGCAGGGAGCCAACCAGCTGTGCAAGCAGTACATCCTTGGACGGGATCTTGGACAGAGCCATTACCCCAGCCTGGTCGTAAGCAACGCCCTCAACGAAGCCTGCCTTCAGGTTGAACTTGTCATCCTGAGTCTCGGCGAACTTGCCCAGAATCCGTGCGGGAGCAGTCTGATCGTCGTTGGAAATTGCAACGGCAGTGGTGCCTTCGAGGATACCGTCGAAGTCGTTCATGCCGATGTTGTGGAGTGCAAAGCGGAGCATGGTGTTCTTTTCTACGGAGTAGTGAACTCCAGCCTCACGCAGTTCCTTTCTGAGCTTGGTGTCCTGCTCTACTGTGATACCCTTATAGTCCACGAATACGCAGGAAACTGCACTCTGGAGCTGCTCGGTCAGCTTTACGACCTTCGCCTTCTTTGCTTCCAAAACCTTTTCACTTGCCATGTTTTGTTTCACCTCCGATAGTGATGTAAATCGTATCAGAAGAACACAAAAATCCCTTCCCGTGTACACGAGAAGGGACAGTCAATTTATCTTGACGTGCACTCCTCGGCTGGATTTACGGCAAAGCCACCAGCTGTCTTTAGAATACGATTATCCGGGCATATCTGCCGCAGAACAATAATTATTATAGCACAGGAAAATGTGCTTGTCAAGCATTTTTTGCAATTTTTCAGAAGTAGCTGACCTTGATCTGCTTGCCCATTTTCTTCAGGCATTCCGCCAGCTCGTTGACCATCTGCATCTTAATGTGGAACTGGATGGGCAGATTCGGGTTCTGATGCGCCGGATTCACCGCCCGACCCACGAAAAAGTTAATGTCCGTGGCCTCCTCAAAGAGCATCCGGGCGATCAGGGACGCTCCATCCTTCTGACAGCTCCACTTGGCGTAGGACTCGTTGTCCTCCAGATAATTTTTCGCATAGGACAGCACCCGGTTGATGGTGATAATACCCTCCGTCACCAGATCCACGCCTTCGATTTTTGCAATGGGGGGGATCTCCGGATCCGGGAAATCCAGCGCCGGAATCAGCTTCTTTCGCAGGAACTTTGCTGCAATGTTGGAAGTGGTGCCGCCGCAGACAATGTGCTTGCCCTCCTTGGAGAAGAACAGGGACATCATTTTGTTGCAGTCCTCCCGGTTGGCAGGGGGGCCGATGATGAGATTCACCGGCTGCCGTTTCCGGATCCGGATGGTGCAGACGGTGGTATCGTCCCCGGGCTTGCCTCCGTAGAGCCGGACGCATTCATCCAGCAGAATGGTGGTCAGAGTCTTGGCGGTAAAGCCCACCTCTGCAAAGGTCTCCATATAGGAGATAATGTCCTCCCGCTGCCAGCCGAAATTCAAGGTCATGCCCACCCCGGCGTGAATGGCACCGTCGCTCATGGCGATGAAAATATCCTGCTCCTGGAGCTTGATCCGGGAACGGTAAATGGTTTTGCCGTCGATCTGCATCTGGGTGGAGGGGATATCCTGGTATTTGCCATCCCGAAACAGGATCACCATCGGGTTGTCGTACTGGATGATCTCCGCTTCCTCATTTTCCACCAGACGGATGATGGTAAAGGTGGAGTATGCTACCCCCCGGACAGCACACACCGGCAGGGTAGCTGCGATGGTTGCCACACAGTCCTCGATCTTCATATTCTCCGCCATCATGGTGGAAATGATCTTGGCAGTCAGGGTGGAGAGGATGCTTGCCTTCACGCCGCTGCCCAGACCGTCCGCCAGTACGATGACCGTGGAGTGATCGTCCGGAGAGATCACATCCACATGGTCGCCGCAAAGCTGCTCCCCGAATTTGTTCACACTCCGGTAGCCGATATCCGCACAGAAATTATTCATCCGAGATCGCCCCCTTGAGCTTGGTCAGTGCGATTTTGGTCTCCGCTGCGGTTTCACCCAGCAGGGAGGCGATCTCCTGTACGATGCGCATCTGCTTGTCTACCACCTTGTCGGCGGTTTCAATGGTCTGCTGCCGGATGGATTCCTTGGTGCGGCGCTGCCGCTCCTCCTCTGTTACGTCCCGCATCATGCACATCAGCACCCGATAGGAAGCGTCATACAGAATCGTCTCGTCCACATACTTATTGTATTCCGCCAGATAGGTGCGCCGATCCCGGATGGTGGCGCCGCCGTTCTTTACGTCCAGGAAATCCTTCGGATCCCGGATCCGGATCACCTGTTCTCCCAGTACATCGCTGGGATGCCGCACGTTCAGAATCTCACAGGCAGTTTGGTTGATCTGCTGTACCTCCAGGGATTCATTCAGCACCAGAATGCCGTTGGAGGTGTTGTTGATGATATGGTCGGAGAAATTCTCCGCCCGATCCTTCAGATAGGGCAGGCACATGGTCAGATCCGCCTTGCCCTGGTAAATGGCAATTAGGCATTCTTGATCCGGATGAATTCAGGGGAAAAGATGT
>JABLTM010024774.1_pt1 | contig 28290 bp, 28 predicted proteins | sample 7160121 | NCBI WGS metagenome assembly JABLTM01 (sample SAMN14651224, study PRJNA627086) | human gut metagenome | isolation source: feces | host: Homo sapiens
CATAATTCACATTGTTTAATGCACGTGAATATTGTTCAAAATACATTTTTATAGCCAGTTCTCTTGAAAGTTCTTTTGTAGAATAATTTAAAAATATATCGCTAATAACTTTCTGTTGAATTTTAGGTAAATCCTGCTCCATATATTCAATAAGTTTTTGATAAAACATATCGAAATTTTTTTCTGACAAAAAAATATTCATATCACTTTGAAAATTAGCCACTTCACATAACGAACAGACAAATTGTTCCGACTTATATTTTAATCTTTCGTAAGTTTCATATTGTTTTAATAACACTTTATGCCGTTTACTTTCTGAATCAATAATTCCTATCACAGTCGCAATCATCAACGATGTAAGCATAAAATTTCTTAAATCCCAAAATCCATCTATCCATGACTCGTATTTTTCTAACTGAATTCCAATAGGAATAATAATAACTTCGAAAAAAGTAACACATAAAATAATGGGGATATATTTTTTCAAATAAACAACTAATCTTTTTCCAAACCTTAAAGTACGCCTTACTCGGAGTTGAAGTTTCTGAATTATTAATTCTATACAATTCTTAAATGGTTCATAATGATAATTTTTCATTATATTTGATACCTCCACAGCTCTGATTCCTTACTTACATAATCATATTATATTATTCTTATTCCATTTCACCATCTAATACATCAGAATAAAAATTATTCTCCCACCAGACATTCAATTACCGTTGCTCTTCTCCCAAATCACTTCTCACTATAACAGTTAATATCTATCCTCAACATTCAATCTCTTCTTAATTAATTGAAGCGTTCTATGCTCTTGTTCCGAAAAACTCTTTACAATTGCATCCATCGTTTCTGCGCTCCAATAAATCTTCAAATTTTCTTTTGCCCGCGTTATAGCTGTGTAGAATATAGAATGCGTAATTTTTTCTGCATTGCTTGAAGGAATTACAACCTTTACAGATTTATATTCCAATCCTTGTGCTTTATGAATTGAAATTGCATAAGCAATCTGAAATGGTATCACTGTTTTTATTCTATCTTCTTCTGGTAATTCATCGTCCCAGGCAATAATCTCCAACTTTATTCTTGTTCCATCATCATTATTTTTTACATACTGGAATGACTCATCTTCACATTGTTCTTCTGTTAAATAAGTCCTAATATCTATTGTAAATATGATTGATGATTCCGTCATTTCTATATTTTCTATCGTTCCTTTTAAATTATTATATAGCAATGAAGAACGTCTAGTATCCAGAAAAATAATTTTATCTCCAATTTTAAACGTCCATTCTGCCCATGAAAATGCTTTACTTTTCGTGTTCGCATTTTGGAAATATTGATTCATATTATTCAAGCCAAATTTCCCATCATAATTCAAACATAATACGACCTCATCATCTGCCAAGTCAAATATGTCTTCTCCCAAGTCCCTGGAAAACGGTCCATCCATCGATAACTTTTCAGTAATAATACTTTTCTTTCCACGAACCTCATCCCATAAACTACTTAATTCTCTCTTGTCAGTTCTCCAATTTTGTAAAAGTTCAACACTAGCCCCCTTAGCATCAATAATGTCTTTAGCATAAATAAAACCAGTTTCCAAACTCTATTGCTTCAATTTGATATATATCTCCGGACAATACTAGTTTAGTTCCTTTGTTCATTTTTTCAAGAAGTTCTTTCATTGTACGATTAGCAATTGTACTGCATTCATCCACAAAAATAATATCATAATCTAAAGCTTCTTTACTTTTTATTACACTATCTATGCTAGCAAACTGCACACTGTCGCTCTCATCACATACTCTTCTCTTCAAATTCTGCAATGCAGTATGTGTTTTTGCCAAAAATAATTTCTTGGATTGATTCATCATTTGAGAAATATATTTTATCAGAGTCGTTTTTCCAGTCCCTGCCGCTCCATATATCAACATTACCTGAGATGATACAAAAAGGTATTTCATTGCAATTTTCTTTAATTCATCTTCAAATTCTATTCCACACTCTTTGAGATATTTCTCGTTATTTTTTTGTTGTTCTCTATCCGGAATATGTGATAACTCCAATAGTCTTCGCAATATAAAAAGTGTTATACTTTCATAAGAATCAATGGATACTACACCGCTCTCTTCATTTATCTTAAATCCATTTTTCTTTTCCCACATATCCAATCCATTATTATATTGCTGTATTGCTTTATCACTTGCAATTGTTTCTTTAGGAAAAAACAATTCTCCTGTTTCACTTATTAATCTTTCTATTTTCAAATAAGGCAATACTCTTTCAACTGCACGTCTGTCATTCACAATTTCAACAATATCACTTATATCGCCTTTACTCGTTCTTTTTCCTGCTAAATTTGAAATAAAAGGTTTCTGTTCAAATGGAAAACATTTGCTTGTTACATAAAGTTCATCCGACAAACATTTACTATTATATTTATTTGGCAACAGAGTCTCTAATATTTCTTCTTTCAGATTTAACAAAACATATCGAATTGTGTACTTACCAATTTTATTCGATGATTTTACATATTCATCTCTTATTTTTAGAATAACATCTCCAAAATCATGTGTTCTTGCTGTACTATATATATGATTATATACTTGCTGAAATCTTTCATCACTTAAACTTGTAATTTGTAATAAATCCATTTCCGTCTCGGTCAAAAATTTCATCAATGCATTATATTCGCCATAGTTACGATTTATCTTTGTACTAACCATCAACATTTTGGACAATTTATTTAAGCATATTGGATCAATTGCTACTTTCCAATTATTTAAAATCTTTATTTTATTTTTAATATTCCAAAGTTCTAACTCAGTTTCTGTATAAGCAATTTGAATCGAATACCTAGTTGATATATATTGCTTGCTGTAAACGGTTATCCTATTATATTTTGTTGCATATAATCCCGCAAGTTGAAGTGTAATCTCAAAATATCTCTCTCCATTAACAAAAAACGGAATTATTTTTTGAATATTGTACCTTGATACTCTTACAATTTTAGATGTTAAATCTATTTTATCAATCCTATCTGCAACCATCGTATAATAATCTATATCCAATGTATCCATATCCAACGGAAATTTTGATAAATTATCTAAAACATCCGTATTATAATTTATTTTTAAAAATTTTTTTATTTCCCACAGGTAACTATTATATTTCAGCATCAATCTTTCTGATTGACCTTCTTCTGGAATTCTAATACCTATGTATTTTAACCCTTTTAAAAAATTATATAAATATTTAGTTTCAGGTTTAAACTGTGAAACTTCCCATGCTAATTTCTCATTTATGTCGCTATATCCAAGTACTGCAGCATTTAAAACCAACACTGCATAACAAAGATCATATAATCCTCTAACAATTTTTCTTGATATATTATCACGTAATTCAGGATGCTCATAAACACTATCAATTTCTGTAGATATCTCCTGACATCTATAATCCACAATTTTTAATGCTTCCTCTTTTGTCAAACACTCGCTATTCAACTTCTTTAAAAATAAATGAGTATCTACAACTTGATCCAATTTTTTGCAAAATAATTCTATACTTTCGTCCGTATCTTTAATTTCATCCTCAGGATATAGTTTAATTGTAGTACTCGATTGTTCAAAATTAATACGTTTTATAAAAGAAGGCGACATATACTTCCAGAAAATACGTTTTCTCCCTCTTTCATCAGGATCAAGAACAATAAAAATAATTCCCGGATCTGCTGTTACTTCATATGCTATATATGCTGGAAAAGCTAAACTTTTTAAACTGTAAGAAATAATTCCATTGTTATCATTATATAAGTGTGTTCCTTTAATCTGTACAATAAAATTTTGTTCTGGACGTCTGGATCTATCCGGATTCGAAACATATTCAAACATTCCATCATGATTAGGCCACTTATCATCTTTTCCAAAAGAAGTATTAATCTTTCCGCCCGGACTCAAAACACTTTCTAAATAAGTAACTGCCGAACGATCTTCTGCCGACCGTTCAGAGTGTGTTGAAATATGACTTATTAATGTCTCCATATATTTTGAATTCATACTTTTCTCTCCCCGTACAACTTACTTTTTGCAATACTCTTAAGGTCATTTTACCGAATTTAGTAAATTCCAAAAGAGCCTTTAAATCCATAATTTCGTAATTTGACCTTTTTAATCCGAAGTTCTTCTGAATTTTCCGCTTCATATTTCGTAAAATACCAGGTTGCATTTGATGAAATATTATTTATGATTCTTTTTATATAAACAGCATCTACTTTTCCATAACTAAATCCATAAGAATATACCTTATTAATTTCTCGATTCAGTTTTTTAAAAAATTTTTTGTGTTTTATCATTTGAAAATCTGTATCTTTTTTAAAATACATTATCATATCATCCAGGAACGATGAGCCAAAACTAGACATTACTCCTTCCTCTTCTCCTTCATACCCTATCTCCTCTTCTCCATGTCCTAACACTAATTTTTCACCCACATAGTTATGGATATGCGTAACTTCTTTTATGCCATATAACTTTTCTAACGTTTTGGTATAATTAAATGAAAAAAACATCAATTCTTCTTTTTTAAATAATTCTGCCAAATCCTTTTTTCTGTCATAATTATTTATTTTTATAGAAATTTGAACTTCTTTTATCCAATCTTCCAAAAAAATCTCCCACCAATATTCCGCACTAATTATAAATTCATCTGTAAGTGAATCCATATACAATAAATAATTCCGCATTAAATAATTGTCCTCTTCTTCTGTTTCATTTTCCTTATGATTTGGAATTGGAAATTTTCTCGAAAAATCAATATGTGCTAATTCTGCCTCAAAATTCATCCAATCTATTCCACTTACCTTGTCCATTGTACTCAAAAGAATTTCTGCTGCAAATTCTTCTGTTGGAACATATTCCAATTCCTCCATACTAATTTTTGCATCACGAAATTTTAATGCATCTGGATATCGACTAATAATATATTTTCTAAACTCACTGTACTTCGTTGGTATTCCATGTGCAATATCAAATCCATTACCCGCTATAAAAATTCCTGCCATATTTATCCTCTCCTCATATATGTTATATATAAATTATTTCTATCTTGTTTTCTCCCGATATAATGCTGCTGGTCTATGTCCAACATTTTCAGACATCTCTCCAGTATCTTCCACCAACCAAGCCACCTTTCTACGAAATGCAGGTACCAACAACTTCGTATCCAATACTGTCTCATGAATCTGTTGTAATTCCCGCAATGTAAACTTCTCCGGTAAAAGTCGAAATGCAATAGGTGTCTCTGTAATCCATTTTCGAAGCTGTACAATTGCATCTGCGAGAATAAGTTCATGGTCGAATGCTATATCATCACTTTCTATTGTCTTAAATTTTCGTTTTACGCCCCACTGAGAAGTCATCTCTTCTAATCTTGCATTAATTTTATCCTCTCCATTTGTCAGACACAAATTCCATTTTTCTCCTTTTTTCTCAAATGAAACATCAAACCACTTTGCGTCCGACGCATCATCGCCAGCCTGTATTACTTCTTGTCCACCATTCATAAGCGCCATCAATCCATTACTTATCACCCATCTTCTTGGATCACGACCGGGATTACTATAAACCCCAAACTGTTCTAAGAAGTTGCAATTTAAATTAGTTTCTTCTTTTAATTCTCGCTCTGCAGCCTTATATATAGTTTCCTCCGGATGAACAAATCCTCCTGGAAGTGCATAACAACCTTCATATGGGGCTTCACCTCTTTGAATCAAAAGAACCTTTAACTTTTTTTCTGATATTTTCCTGTAATTATCCTCTTTAAGATCAAACATTCCAAAAATTACTATATCTACCGTTACCGATGGTTTGGGATATTGGGAATCATCGTATGTTTTTACAAATTCTTCGTTTTCTTTTTGTATTTCTGATTTTTTTCGCATAATTATTATCACTTCTCCATTTACTGACTCTACAAAAACTTTCCATTTATAATATTCTTCTTAATTATCAACATAATGATATTATCATTTTGTTAATATGTCAACATATAAAAATACGTACACGTAAATATTTTTCGTGTACGTATTTTATTATCCGATACCAGTAGTAATTATATATACTCCAAAATTACTTATCTATACTTTCTTTAATTAATTCATTCACTGTAACCCGATTAGCCCAAAATGTCCTTTTTGTAATTTGTTCTCCATTTGTAAATTCAAAAGTATCATTTGCATTTGCTGCTTTAGGCCTAATATGAAATTCATTTTCATTGCTTACTTTCGGGAACAAATCTTCATTTCCTCGTTCAAAAGCCTTCACAGTCTTATCATATACAATTTTTGCTTGTTCTGTTTTCTCTGCAAATGAAAATTCCGGAATGAATTCTATTGACTTAATCTTTTTCGCAGAATCAGTAGATTCTTCAAAATCTAAAACAAAAACAGGATACGCCTTTTTTATTTCTGTATGAAATAATGATTGGTCATAATTTTTATATCCTTTTTCTCCTTCAAATCCAGCATCTTTTTTTATATCGTTTTGATAAAGCTCTGAAAATGTTCTATTTGGAAAAGCAAATGCTTCTTTAGGAAAATATCCTTTTTTTGAATCCCAATATCTTTTTATAACTCGAAAATACGATATGTTTTTCCCTTTTATTTCCAAAAATTTTTCTATCTCTTTTGCGTATACATACTGTGAAATTTTATGATTATTCAAATAATCTTTTAGTTCATCTACTTCTTTAGCAATTAGTACTATTTTGGGGTTTTCTAACTTTTTATTTGATTTCTTGTGTAAGTATTTATTAAACAACTCATCATTTTTAAACGAATCTAACCTTAATTCTTCTCCAAGACCTTCAAAAACATTCAGAAATCGTTCGAATATGGCATATGTATATTCATCTTCTAGATTATCTTCTCCTTCATTTAAAACATAACTTGAAAAATAATTTTTACTATAGCTATTTATTATCATATGCTTTTTATCTTGATATAACAAATCCCTTTTATTCTTAGATGTTATCCACCAATCATCTAAAGAATTCAAAACTCTTAATTGATTGTTAATCTTCATATCATCATCTTCTAAGCTTACTTTTGCAGCATTCAAAATAGCTTCTATTTTATTTTTTCTTAAATTCTTACTTTCCCCAGGTTTATTTTCTATTAGTAAATACTTTTTTGCAAATTCTATAACGCTAAAACCAATTCCATTATATGTTTCTTCCCCGCTTTTTAAGATTTTCATTCCTCCTTTCATAATATGTGAATTTATTTCTCTTACTACATCTGTATCAGCCAAAATATCTTCTTCAAAGATTGGAATTTGTGTATTCAATCCATTGGTTACAGCACGAATATCATCTATTTTTCCCTCTATGCAAATAGTCTTTAACATTACTTCTTTACATACTAATTCTAACGCGTAAAACAACTCTTCTTTTTCAATATCATTTTTTATTTTCTTCGATATTTCATGCTTTAACCCATCCCATTCTAAAAAGAAATTTGTAAGTGTTTGTGCTCCATTAATTACACTCACTCCTAATGGACTTATTCGGATTTTATCCCCAAAACGATTAAATATTCCTTCATAAATATATATCGTAATTCCATTATGATAAAACCAGAAGTTTTTAGGAATCTTCGTTTCTATATTTTTTTCTTCGTCTATTTTTAAAATTTCTCTTAATGTTTCATCTTCTTCGTCTAATTTTCCTATATTTTTTAAATAAGTATATAATCCATTACAAAGATATTCTCTGAATTTTCTACGTAATTCTTTCCCCGTTCTATCTTTTTGCAATCCATTTCTTACATTCATTTTAAACAACGAGGAACCCGTTATATTAAATAACTTTTTTAATTCATAAATTGAAATATTATATATATATCCCTTTAAACTTCCTTCCGGAATATATTCCAGATAATTTATATCCTTATCAACTTCTAAAGCAATTATTTCTTTCAACTCCGTATAAATAGAAACTTTTTTTAAAAAATATTGATTAATCAAATTTTTATCTTTTCCTTTAGTTACTTGATCATATATATCCCAATATTTTTTTCTCTCATCCTCCCAATCTTTAAAAACAATAATCTGAGTAGATATTCCTTCTTCTTCATCCATCATTTTTTTATAATCGTCTAAAACAAATTTATCTTTTTCCGCACTGCAATCATATATACTATATCTTTCTTCTATTCCCTCCTGATTAACTCCAGTTAAAATTTTTATTCTGTCTTTCTCTTTCCACTCTTCTATATCAATCGTGTCTCCATCAATCCCAACCTGACGTTCTATTCTTTCTATTGTATCCACTAGAGTCATTTGTTATCTCCTTAGTATATTTTTCCTAACACTTCAAACTTTGTATTAATTTTTTCAATATATTCATTTTTACTATTCATATCAATTTCTAAAAATTTTATATATGAAATCAAATCATCCTTTTCTTTTCTCAATCTTCTCTGAAGTTCCACTTCATCAAACCTATCTTTTTGTCTATAAACTTCTACTTCAAATATAATTCTATCAAAACAGGCATCTATTTCGTTTGCAACTGAAAATTCTCTTTTCGTATAATTTTCATCTTTTAAGATTTTTCTTATCATCTGAGCCCGTACATTTTTCTCTGGAAATAAAGTAGCCTTACTTACATTAAATAATTTTTTTAATTCTAAGCAAATTTCTCTCTTATCATTCGCACAAATCCGTATTCCTTCATAATAAATAGAATCTATAGGTACATAATCATTTCCCGGGAAGAAAATAAAACCTCCTGATTGTGCACGTATCCTTTCATTTGAATAACTATGTGTAATTACTTTAAAATTCTTTGCATACGCGATATTCTCTCCATTTTCCATTACATTATTATAGATATCTTCTAGATATGCAGAGTGTGGCGAATAATGTTCTGGAAAACAGAACACATAAAGCACACCATCTTCTGACATATCTTCTTCATTGCTACATGCAAAATAAAGCGCTGGCAAAATACTAAATGTTATATCCAACATTCGACTAATAGCTAAATAATGCTGTGATTCAATTGCCTTATCTATACTTCTATTTTTATCGAATTCTAACATTCCATAATCACTCATTAATTCAAAAAGATATGATTCTTTATTTAACGTTTCAGAACTCCGAAATATTGATGGCATTAATTTTGTTTTTTTATAATCTCTTGGTTCGCCCCTAAATGCCACCAAAATTTTTTCATCTGTATGTTTCCTTTGGAAGTTCTCTATTTTTTCTAATGTCTCTTGAATTTTTTCGATATATTTAAATATTTTTTTCTTATCCATAATCTTATATCAAGTTTATAATTTTTTCTACTCCACATCAAAAATCTTCTCTAATATTTTTTCCATATCTTCAACAAGATTAACCACTAACGCATTTCCCATCATAAATCTACGTTTTCTTAATGGCATTTCCACTGTTTTCCCATCAACCAAACAATATTTCGTATGGTCTGTAGGAAATCCTTGAATTCGTTCTGCTTCTGCAGCTGTAAGCAATCTTACTCTTCCTGTCATCTTATCTCTTACAATATGAGTCGTTCTACTAAATCCGCCTTCAGATGTCAACATTGTTCGTGCTGGTTTATCTTCCTGATCAATCATAGAAATAGCACCTTCTGAGAATACATATTCATGACCTGTCGAACTTGTACGCAATAATTTTTTTGCCCCTTTCAAATACTGCCAAGTCTGCCTATCTTCCTTAGGAAGACGTTGCCCCGTTTCATCACTATGTGTAACCTCTGGATTCGTATAATACAATTTTTCTTCTGGAATAAAATACTGTTCTTCTACTTGTCCAGTTTCCATAACATCACCAAGTGTTATCTGTTTACCGTGATAATCTGGAACGGTTTTAATTGTATATATTATTCCATTTTTCATTATTCCAGAGTTTTCAAATGCACACTGAAATGTCTCTGATACTTCCCCTACTTCCAACGGCAGTTTCTTAGTTCGAATCTTAGCAGATTCCGCCTTATTTACTGGAAATGTTTCCGCAAAAAATCCATCTTTTAAAACTACATTTTCCATACACTCTTTCTTATCTTTTTCATCTAATGCATCTGTATATCCATTCGTATTTAAAATTCTTTTTGCATACTTTGTGTTATTTTTATAAGCAAAAATAAATGTTCTACGACGTCTCTGTTGATATCCATATTCCGCAGCATTTATCACTCGCCATTCTACTGTATATCCTTCATCTCGAAAACATGCAAGAATCACTCCAAAATCTCTTCCTCTTTGTTTTGCAGGGGATTTCAATAACCTATCAACATTTTCTAATAAAACAAATGGTGGTTTCTTTGCTTCTAATGTTTCACGTATTGACCACCATAAAATTCCTTTTTTTCCCTCAAGTCCTTTAGATGTAGCTAACGATGATGCTACGGAATAATCCTGGCACGGGAAACCACCGACTAGCAAATTAAAATCAGGAAGTGTCGTTTTATCTACATCCTCGATATTATAATTCGTTGTGTCTCTTCCATTATTATCTAATCGTGTTCCAAATCGATATACATAACAATCATGTGCATACTGCGTAGTCTTCTCTGCTGGCTCCCACTGACTAAACCAAACTGTATCCCATTTTTCTTCTTTTCCATAATCTTCTGCTGTTCTTATATTATTAAGCCCACATCTAAAGCCACCTACTCCGGCGAACAATTCGCAAACTGTTTTCTTCACTTCTTTTACCTCTTCTTTTTATTATCGAACGATCGTTCTTAAATATAATAACCCATTTTTATATTCTTGTAAAGATCCTTTTCCATTTTTTAGTATGATTTTCTAAAATCTTCAATCTGCTGTTTCATATATTTCTTATTAAACCAAAAGCACTGTTTAGTCATATATTCCTCAGTAGGTATCGGAGTATCTTTCAATTCCTCTGGAATTTCTTTTAAAGTAATAACCTTTGCAGGCTTTTTTAATTTTACTGAATTTGCATTTTCACAAAAATATTCACACTCTCCAGCCTTATTTCTTACATGGGCCACTTTATTAAAGCTGCTCTTCGGGAAGTTATTTTCATATATAAATATTAACCTTCCTGCTCTATCATGCGATAATTTCTGTTGTAACTTTATTCCATTTTTAATAACTTTTCTTGCTTCTTTCCAAATATCCTTTACTTTATTTACATCTTTTTTCGGAATATACCATATGAGGGCATTGTTCAAGATTTCTTGCCCCTCTGCATTCTTTGAAAATATTACAAGCAAAAACTTTGAATCTATCATCTCATCATAAACAATAGATTCTGTCCAGTTCTTTTCTTTCAGCAATCCTTCAAAATCGAACGCTGAAAATGACATATCCTGCAATGGTGTTCCTTTTTCATCGACTGTAAGCGTTCTTAATTTATAATTAGCCTTTTGGAATTCATCTGTTTCTTCTAAATCATTCTCACTCTTATATATCTGTTTAACAATAGCGTTCTTTTCACTATATCCACTACAATAATCAGGAAATTCTTTTTTCAATGATTCAACTGTTCTTCCAAAATATGGTTTCAAAGTTTCAATTAAAATATCATCAAACTCTTTTTCCTTTGGCAATACCGTCCCTGGCAAAATGTAAGATTTTTCCTCTTTGGTAATCATTCTCTCATTAAACAATTTTGTCATATATGACTTTTTAAATGAATATGCTCTTGGTTTTGCTTTCGGATATTTGTCATTATATTTTACTTTCTCATCTCCACCGCTGCCTTTTCTAGCCGGACTGAGATACATAAAGTCTCGTTCTGATAATTCATGTGCTTTTCCCTCTTTAACATAACGTGCGATTTTTTCCCAATCATGCTGAATAATCATCTGATCTCTTTCTGGTAATCTTCCAGCAGAATCTCGTCTACTTTCTCTACACTGAACTTTTCACGTTTTACACCTTTGATGTACTGGTAATACATAACCAGCAGGTGGTGATTTTTTGTCCAAAATCTGCTTTCTTCATACTCATTCCAATTTTCGTCTCTATAGTTGATTTTTCCAAGTGATAATCTCTCTTTTGCTCTATATCCCCTACTATTAATCAAAAATGGAGTTACTTTCAATTCAATGTCCGCATCTTTAAAATCTGGCTCAGCTTCTTCATTGCACGCATAATTAAACCAGCCTTCTTCATAGGCTTGCCCAATGTCTCCCTTTCCATGCTTCTCTTTTAATCCATTTTCTTGTTGAAATTTCTAATCTAATTCAAAAATTTCTTTAAATGAATGTCCTATCGCTTCTTCCACTCTCTGCTTTACTTCTTCTGAAGTTTTGTATTCTTTATTACCCATTATCAATCCTCAATAAAATTCTTATCCAACTGCGACATAATATAACTATTATTCAACCAAAAGCATTGCTTTGGATACTGTCTTCCGTCTGGAAGTTCATAAGTATCTTTTGAATTTTGTGCGTGTGGTCTTACATGGCACACTGGATTTTCTGATGATTTTGGAAAATTATTATAATTCTTTCCATTTCTCTTTTCTACATGAAGACCTTCACGAAGCACTCTCTGCGTCTTTTCCCAAACTGTCTTCACATTGCCTTCCAAATCATCATATGGAATATTCCAGAACTGACAGCCTTTTAATCTTAATTCATCTTGTTGATCAAATTTATAAACTACAAATAAAAATCGAGTTTCACGCAAATAATTTCCAAATGTAGAATCTTCCCATTCTTCCTCTACTAACTCTTTAAATTTGAAAGTTGGAAATGACATATTTTCCTTTATCTTATTATTTTTCTCAATACGTATCGTCTTAACTACCACATTTGCTTTTTCAAATTCTTCCGCATGGTTCCCTTTTATTCCTAACATCCGATATGCTAACATTGCCTCCAAGCTTTTCGGTTTCTTTTGATATTCTATGTGGAATATATTACATAAAGCAGTAACCGTCCAATCGCAATACGCATCTATTTTACGCACAACATAATCTTCAAAAGATTCCTCTGCTGTACCCTTGATAATCGGTTCGTATGTATTTTTTCCTGGAATAATATAATTGTTCAGAACGTATGTCATGTACGAATTTTTAAATGCAAACGCCCGCGGTTTTGCTAATTCATCACTAAATGGCTGCTTCCTTCGGTCTTTTGATGTTGCTGCCTTTGGTGCTGCTCCCAGATACAGAGTATCGCCTTCCGATAATTCATGTGCTTTTCCATTCCTGATTTTTTCAACAATAACCGCAAAATCATGCGCTATGATTTTTATATCTTGCTCCGGTGGTGCAAACAACTTCACATATCCAATACGGTAATCCAACCGATTCTTTATCTCTTGTTGATACAAATAATACACCAATAAAATCAACCGGGCCTTTTGCCACATATGACTATCTTCAAATTTCTCTTCGACAACTGAAAAATAATCAATCATTGTCAATATCAGTCTTTCCTTAGCTACCAATGTTCCATTTTTATTTTGTTTATACGGTGTTACTTTTAATTCTACACCTGCTTTATCAAAATCCGGACGTGCATCATTATTTGTCTGATAGTGGAAGAATCTTTCTTCTATCAGTTCCCCCAAACCGCCTTTTCGTTTCTTGTTCTCATGCTTTACTTCATAATTTGTCGTCTCCCTGACAACCATAGCTTTGGTGATATCATCTTGCCTACACACATCGGCAAATGTTTTTCCAATCAATCTTTTCGCATATGTTTCAATTGAAATAGGATCTGTTTCATCGTATTCTTCTAAATAATTCATCGTTACATTTCCTCTTCATCGTCTACTTCTCCCAGTTTCTGGTCAAATATCGTCTCTTCTATCACTCTAACGCACTGTTCTGTATCCTTCAAAATATCTTTTCCCCAGAAATGTATCACAGTCCACCCCATAAAATTTAATTGCTGGTCCTTTTCTTCATCTCTCTGAATATTCCGTTCTATTTTCTTAACCCAATAATCCGGATTTTTCCCTTTTTCTAATCGTGGCTTCAATATTTTCCAATCTTTTCCATGAAAAAACTCACTGTCACAAAAAATCACAATACGATACTTAGTTAGAACAATATCCGGTCTTCCCGGCAATCCCTTGTAATTTTTCCGATAGCGAAAACCTCGATGCCATAATGCTTTTCTCAATACAATCTCTATACTTGTATCTTTTCCATGTATTCTACTCATGTTATTACTACTTTTCGACGTCGTTTCTCCATGAAAACGAGGTTCTTTTGGTTTCTCTGATTCCATTCAGATATCAACTCCTCAACATACACTTCTAATCATTTAACCTATTATAATATGCCTTTAACCGCTCTTTTGTACTATCGCTATCTATTGATTGTAACCATTCTTCTATATTAGATGAATTGATAGTATTATTTCTTAAGATAGCAGCTATATCAGATGCTGTCACAATAAGAATCGGATGACCATCATCTACGACTTCAGAATACGCCTGATTATCAACATATCCTGTTGTAATCATAATTCCAAATTGTCGATATCTAATTCTAGATATCAAACGTGACATTTCTCGCACCCCTACTCCTTTATTAATACCATAACATTTAGCCTCAAGAGCACAATCTATAACTAATGGATGATTAACTTTTCCCCCTGTATTTATTGAATATCTTCCAATGGCATCTCTTCCACCATCTCTCCATGGTCTTGTGAGTGAAAAATCAATAAAATTAGAATCCATCTTACTTATAATATTAGCTGCACATTCTTCAAATCCTTGAGGAAACTTAGAATAATGATTTCTAATTACATCTAAACATATCCTCCCCTCTGCATTACTTGCGCCTAATTGCTCATATTTCGTTGGAATTTTAAATATTCTAGGAGCTTTAAGTGCTTCTATTCCATTTCTTCCCTCTTTTATGAACTTTTTCCATACTGGAGGAGCATATTTTAAACTATTTTTATGATCATAAATCAGTGCACGAATCCATTCTGTAGAAATAGGACTAGTTCCTGTATTTAAAATTGTAAAATAAGCTTCATAATTCTGAAATCTTTTTTCTTTCACTGTTCTCCAAAACGCGACCAAATCTTTATCTGGTGAAATTTTGGGGTTCCCTGGAGCAGCCAGTCCTAAAAATTGAACATCTCGTCCATTTCCTGTTTTCTTAAAAATAAAAAATGGTGGTATGTCATCTAAATGATTCCCTTCATTTAGTAATGCAAAAGTTGTTTCTAGTATAAGATTTCCTTTTTTCTTAGTATCTGTAAGAGCTCTCCCTGGCTCCCTATTATCGCCGTAATAGCGAAAAATTCCGGTCTCTTCTTCTAAATAGTCTGGCCACTCTAACTCCTCCATAGAGGTATACAACACAATATATGCATATTTTCCAGACCCATCTTCACGTAATTTTTTCCTAAATCCTCCTGCATTTTCACAGCCAGGAATCAATCTATGAAATGGTTCTGCTGACATATTTGGAGCTTTGCCTCCTTTGTATATACAATCTACTATAAGATTAGCTTTTTCTAAATCTTCAAATCCAATCTCCATAGCCTTCTCCTTTCTTAATCACGAAATCAAGAAATAACTTTCTTTATACCTTTTTTCTTCATTTAACACTTTTCTTTATGCCTTCACAAATAACACTCCAAACTCCTATACGCTGAAAAGATTCACTATATTTCTCCGTTCTTCAATTTGCGGATAGCTTCGTTACGCTCCTCGGCATATGCTCCATTTTCACCACTGTATACTGCTGCGGATGCGACTCCTCTCTGACAGAATTCTTTTGCCATGTCTTCTGCATGCTGTCTGGAACAGCAGAATCCGATTGCACGCAAAGAACGATATTTTCGATAATATTTGTAAATCAGATCATATCTTCTTTCATTTCCGATATAAGCCTGGTTTAGCTCCTGCTCATCATAGCGCCCTTTCACGATCCGCAGCCCGGAATAATCCGTCTCATCATACACGCCGTAATAGTGAAATGGTACGAGCATTCCTTTGTTGATCGCTTCTTTTAATGAAATCTGATATGGCACGTTATAATCACAGATTTCGTAGATATTTTTCCCGTCCATTCTTTCCGGTGTTGCTGTTAATCCCAGTAAGAATTGCGGCTGAAAATAGTCTACGATTCTCCGGTATTGATCTGTAACCGCATGATGGAATTCATCAATGATCACATAGTCAAAATAATCTGCCGGAAAATATGTCTCATTCAAATATTCCGGTCTTCCGAGTGTCGCTACCGATGCGAAAATGACGGATTTATCCGTATCCTTTTCTTCTCCATCAAAGAATCCATAATCCTCCGAGTTCCGCACATTTTTGAAAGAAACCGCTGCCTGCTTCAGGATTTCTTCCCTGTGTGCAACGAACAACACCCGTTCATATTTTGCCGAATCAAATGCAGCAAGATATGTCTTTCCGATTCCGGTGGCTGCATATACAAGTCCTTTCGCCGCCCCTTCCATGCGGCTTTCCTGTAACGCATACAACGCCTCTATCTGCGCTCCCCGCGGACGGTACATCATTCGGACATTTTCAGCATTCTTGTCCTCATTCTCTTCTGCAGCGTCATATTTCGCCAGATACCTCGACACCGACGGCTTCTTCCATGCCTTGGAATATCGTTTTAATTCTTCATCATCTATAATGATCGAATGATTCAGAAACAGATCTTCAAATGTAGCATAGAACAATTCATAATTCTTTTTGTCCAGCGTATCACTGAATCTGTAATTCCATTCGATTCCTGAAGTTAACGCACTTTTGGAAATGTTCGATGATCCGATGTATATTTCATTCGAAGATTCATAATGAAAGATATAAGATTTTGGATGAAATGAGCGTGATGTTTCATTATACAGGCGCAGATCCACACGGCCGCCAAGTTCACTCTTGATCAGATATAAAGCCGACGGCTGTGTGATTCCCAGATAATTTCCCGTCAAGATACGGATCTTCACGCCCCGGTCCAACGCCCGCTTCATATCATTTAAGAGCATCCGCACACCTGACTCCATCAGAAATGAGACGATGATATCAATCTGCTTCGCCTTTGCCATACTCATTTTCAGTTGATAATATAGATACCGGCTCCGGTCTCTGTCCCCGGTCATTACATTCGTAGATTCGATCTCATATGTATCTATTCTTTCCTCAAAATTAGATTGAGCCATTTTTCTTCTCCCCGCCCCGGACGTACATCTGATGTAATCCATTGTTCTTCTATCTCTAATTCATCCATATCCTGAATCAATTTTGCAAATGTCTCTTCTGTCATATCCGTAAAATATCTGCTGTTTCGTTCCCCTTCGAATGTCCCGTACTTGAAGGATGTGTAAATGATTCCGTGGGCTCGAAGAGCGTTTTCCATCTTCTTTATAATGTCTCGCAGTTCATTTGCCGGAACATGAAGGATTGACGAGCATGCCCAGATTCCGTCGTAGGCTTCTTTTTCATCCAGGTCCTGGAACAGCATGTGTTTTACCGGAATGCCTGTATATTCGCTTGCGAGTTTGCATAGTTCCTGTGAACCGTCTATGGCAGTGACTTTGCAGCCTTGCTCCAGGAAATATTTTGTATCGCGGCCGGAACCGCAGCCGTAGTCCAGGATTTCCGCTCCCGGATGCAGTTTGTCCAGGAAGCGATTCTGTATGGTGCCGAAGTCTACGGATATGGTGCCAGTGATGAATTTTTTTGCATTTTGGTTGTAGTAGTCTAGTGTTGTGGTTGATTTTGTGGGTTCGTTTATTGCGTTCACGGTTGCCTCCTGAGGGTGTGATACTTGTTCCAATATTGTCTTGTATTTATTATACTGCATGGGAGTGGATGGATACAAGAAAGAGTATACTCTCCTTCACAAAGCATTCAGCAACTTAATAACCATTATCTTTTTTCACCTTTTATTACTTATCACTCTCTTCTTTGAATTCTCTCATTATATTATCAAATGTTTCTTCTGACATTAAACCATACATTTTATTCACATATTCTTTTCTGAACAACAATATTTTCCGAAGTGATAATTTACAAGTTCGAATCACTCTCCATCGATGTTTCCTTTGAATCTTCTTATCTTGGTTATCACGAAATTTCATCCTGACAAATACTTGTTCATAATCAGAATATATCTCCAGTCCAAATTCCAACGGCAAGATTAAAATTGTATATACTATTGGAATCATAAAACTAACCAGTGTATTGATTGCATTTAATTCTTTATACTCTTTTAATCCAACATTCGCGGCACCCCAAAGCATATACCAACCAATACATGCCAGCACAATATCTATTAGCTTATGAACTCTCCTGTATTTTTCTTCAGATTCTGCTACCACATTCATAAGTATTAATATTGTTATTACCGGAATAATCAACATTTCAATCCAAAATTTAAATGTAAATGTTCCAATAAAATATTCGAAAATAACTATTACTCTAAAGTTATCTTTCACTGTGCTTTTCAAATGCTCTGCATCACCCTTTATAATAGAATTCACACAATATGATATTCCAGAAAAGATCAACCATAATATAATATCTTTTAAATATATATTATTCCAAAATGGTAACTGATAAAATATCATGGTTATTCCCGCCACATATAAAGCAATTATCAGAAAAAAGTGTCTTAAATTTTTCCCTAAGAGGATTTTAATAACGTTCCATAAACTTTTACGAATTTCACTTTGAGTCAACATCCATACAAAGAATCCTGTACCCCATATGACTATTGCCCATTCTCTTGTTGATAAAATTGTCACTATTTCTTCCATTCATCTACTCCCATCTTCAAAAACTCCACATGCATTTACATTTATAAAATCTATTTCTCGTCGTATCATTCATAGTTATTATCATTTTAGCAAATCTACTGTCGTGATATCGCAACGCTTATATATCTTGCTTCAAAAAAATCCCACATATTACATGTAGGATTTTTCTTATTCACTATATATGCTTTTTGCATGTTCTAAACTTTCTATAATTTTATCTTTCAAACTCTTCGGTGAGATTACTTTAAATCGATTCGCATATTGTACGAACCAGCCAACCAATGTCACACTATCCATCTTTTTAAATACTGCTTTATACTTTCCATTATCTAACGGTCTGACCGACACCCCTGACATTTCCGGGCAGCGGCATAATCATATGCGAAAATCTGCTTCGTCCTCTCTGACTCGTCAGATTTAACAGCTTATTTCGAATCTCATTCGCTTCATGAACGGACACACACCTTGCCTGTTGCACCGAATCTAACATCAGCTTAATTTCCCAGTCTTCCAGCAAATGTTTCTCCATATACCATCCTTTATGTGAATTTTCTGCCTGCTTAATCGGATAACCGCAGCTTTGCAACAAACGCACATCGTCATAAATGGATGTACGGTGTACATTTTCCATTCCGTATTCTTCTTCCAGTTTCTGGCTTATCTGCACTGCATTCATCGGCGTCTTCTCATCGGTGGTCTGGAAAAGTTGAAGGACGCGGATTATTTTTTCTTTATGGGATGTGGACATAGGGGTGCTCCTTACATTATGTTTTGAATTGAAATGATATATTAATTATACTGTACTGAGTTAAGCTTCACAACTTTCATCTTTTTGATTTTTATAGTTGACTTTTGTTAACAAGCAAGTTAATATTATATATAAGAAATGGGTTTGTTACCGTACGGCTATTGCCTAAGCGGGGTGCTCGTTTCTTTTTTTATATTCACCATATCATATAAATATAGATTTCCATCGGCTGCATGCCGAATTAACATTTCTATCCTGTATATATTAAATCGTTCCACCTCTTTTAAATCACTACTATAAACAGGTAATGCAAACCTAGTTGTAAAACGATACCAGCCATATTTTGCATCAACTTTATGCTTCCCCTTAAAATTTTCCTGCCATCGTTTGTTAGTTGCACATTTCAATAACGTAGGAATTTTCTGTGTCGCATTTGCTTTGGCTTTTGCATTAGCACCACACAATCGTTTTGTATCTTCAGATCCTTTTAATTCTGCCGGAAAATCATTTCCAATAAAGACTCGATCCGCTGTTTCAACAACTTCATAACACTTTCCTACATATTCCTTCAAATAATTTTCAACATCTTCCCAATCGATATTTCTCTTCCCTTTAAATCGTATATCTGTAATTACAACTATTTTTCTTCCATCCTCATCTGTAATTATGTCAATAATATTTTCCTTCTTCATATATATTTTATCTCTCCTCACAGTTAACGCGTTGCGTTATATTATCAGTAAAAAAATAAGTCTTACGACTTATTTTTCATCATATATTCCACTTCCGCCCGATATTTCATCAAACGTAAAAGATACTCCGGAAGTTCTCTCTTCTCAGCTTCCCAATCTTGAACAGTGCGATACGGTATACCATAATAATCACTAAACTCTCTCCTGTTCATTCCCATTTTTTCCCGTAATTCTTTTACTTCTTTTCCTCGACTCATTAAATCACCTTCCAGACGCATTGCGTTATTAAAATAATAATTCATGTATAAATGTCTGTCAATGACTATTTTCTATACCTCCGGTTCAATCACAGCTTATCATACTTCGCACTCTTCCCCTTAGCCTTCTCCACCGGATACTTCTTTGCATTCACCTTGATCTTCTCCCGCACGATCTCATCCAGATCCAGTCCGCAGGCATCTGCCATCAAGACACAATAATTCACAACATCCGCCAGTTCTTCTCTTATCTTTTCCTGTTTTCCTTCATTTGAGATATCCGCACCGCTCCACTGGAATACTTCCAGTAGCTCTGCTGCCTCCAGCGAAATGGAGATTGCCAGATCTTTCGGATTGTGGAATTGTTTCCAGTCTCTGTCATCTCTGAATTTTAGTATTTCTTTAATTGTTTCTTCTGTCATCTTAGTTTTCCTCTTCGATATATTTACTAAAGTATTCTCTTAATTCATCATCGCATACATACAAATATGTTCCTTTGATTCCTCTGGTCATCAGCACATAATACACATTTGTGATGTATTCTTTCAGTTCTTCATATGATGCCGTTATTTTACCATTTTTATCAAAATAACATTCTGACCGGATAATGATCTGTCCTGTTGTTTTATCATATCCAATATCATTTCCGAGAATAACAAACGCATAGTTCAGATCATAACCTTGAATGGAATGAATACATCCCACCTCATCGATTGCTTCTCCTGTATGAACCCATCCTTCTGTACAATGATTCCACATTTGTTTTACACCTTGTATCTCTATGTCCTTTTTGCTCCGGTCATTTTTACTGATCCATGGCCATGCATATCCTGCTACCATTCGGGAAAGCCCTGTTTCTTCCTCTTTGACATACATATCTTTCTCAAATTTTGAAAAATCAGAGTATAATTTCAAATCATATTTTTTCGAATGATACTTCCGGTCAGCGACTCCGGCCAATAGATCCTTTATGAATGCAATATAGTCATTGCCTCCCTGCACCCTCATCTGCGTCGCAAGGGTGAAATACGATATCGTATGTTTTTTATATGGATTTCTCATTTTTTCTTCGAACCGCTCATAATCAATGCCCGACGGACCAACCACCTGATTGTAATCGTAGAATAACACTGCACACTTTGATTGTTCTAATATCCAGTCTAATTCGTCTGCATCCGTCGTCATGCCCAGCCGTTCACAGCTTTTTTTGAAAGCTCCCCTATAGGAAATATTTTTATATTGATGAAGTCTGTGTGCTTCATCGACCAGTAAGATATCATATTTTTTCTTCGTAATATCAGACGGGGACAGTACCTGTGATGGCGTCAATCCATAAATACTTCGGAAGATGAACTTCATCGTCTTTCTGAGCGAAGTCTGTGGCACAACGAATCCAATCTTTTTCCCGGCAAACTCTTCACTGTCTGCCAGGTATTTCATAAGATATACCGCCACAATTGTCTTACCGCTTCCTGGCATTCCATTTACCACTACACGATTCACATTTCCACTCTCAATCTGCGCAAGTATATCTTCTACTGCTTTCCGCTGGCTGTCGTTCAATTCTTTATATGGAGAATATTTGAATAGATCTGAATTTTCAATTTCTTCCAGCGAATGTTTGACCAGTTTTTCTTGTTGCAGCTTACGCCAAAGCAGTTCGAATTTTTTATCATATTTTCCTTTCTCATAATACTGCTTATCTGCTATTCCGGAATTCTTATTCGTAACCTGGAATAATTCGTCTGCGACAATATACTGAATCAGCTTGGATTCATAATCAAAGGTTACCGATTGATTAAACAATCTGGAATATATGAAGTGGACCTTATTAAATATTCGCTTTTCTTCATTTGTCGTATGCTGTGTCATTCTGGTTTTTACATGATTGGATTCACCTATATAGGCTTTCTTTCCATTTTCCAGAATATATAACATTGGCCAGTTATCCAAATATTCTTCGTTACTGTATTTATTATTTTTGAAATCTCCTTCAATTATTTTGAACATGGTATTTCTCCGGTGTATTTATATTTGTATGGTTTCGAATTTCCTAATATTAATTATACTTCGCTGACTATTAACACACAAGAAGAAGTCATATTTCTACGACTTCTTCCATATCTATTACAGCATAATCCAGGCCGTTTCCTCCTGTTCACTTTTCAGACTCTTTTTACAGATCTTGCAGATTGTTCCTGCCGGTGTAACCAATACCACCTTCGCATATGCCGTGTCACCAATCTTGTCATACAGGCGGCCTGCACTCATAGATTCACCGATGACTGTATACGAACTATTTGCCACATAACCGATCTTCCCAAGTCCTTCATACGTTACTTTGATTGCTTCCTTGTCATATTCATTATCCGGTTCTTTTTCTAATCTGATCTTCATACCTTTTTCCAGAAAATCATTTCCGAAGTAGTGTTTTGTTCCTGTCAGGGTGATAAATATTTTTGCCATTGTGTGTGCTCCTTTCGCTTTGAAAACGTGTTCATCTGAATTTAATTTGTTGTCTTATAATTACTTTTATCTCCCGGAATTCTGTTTTATTCCCTTTGATGTGTATAGTATAATTCAGATGGTGGGGTATAATATTCTCACCTCTTTTTATTTTCATACATCAAAAAAGGAAATCAACCGCAGTCAATTCCCTCTTCTCATCATCAATCATACACCCTTTTCAACACTTCCAGATCAACCTCAAGCTCCCTGTCACCATCTCTTACCCTGGCAATCACCGGTACCCCCGTTAATCTCTCGATCATTTTCTCATTATCTTCCTGCATCGCCCCACCCGAGTAATGATTCAGAATGATTCCTTTTACATCCATTCCGTGATTCCGGATGTATTCTACCGTCAGGACAACCGCATTGATCGTGCCAAGTCCGGCATCTGCGATCACCAGAGTATTCAGATGCAGCATTTTCACAATATCTTCCAGCAGGATCTCATGTTCTTCATCCCAGCGGATCGGACATACAATACCGCCGCTTCCTTCTACCGTGACATAATCGAACGCTTTCTTTACCCTGTCAAAATCTGCTTTTACCGTTTCCGGATCAACCGGATTCCCTTCTATTCTGGCAGCCAGATGCGGAGACACCGCATTTTGATACAGATATGACAGTAAGCTGCTGTCTTCCTGTGTGATACCGGCAATCTTCTTTACATAGCCTGCGTCACTTTCTTCTATGGACTCTGCACCTGATAATGCAGCCTTATAATAGCCTGCATGGATTCCTGCATCCGCCAGCTTTTTCACGATTAATGCTGTGACATACGTCTTTCCTACATCTGTGCCTGTGCCCGTCACAAATATTCCTTTTGCCATAATCTCATGCCCCTTTTTTATTAACTCAGATAAAATCCGCTTTTCCGCATTCTAAGTCCCACACCGGCTGCCAGCAGACATAATACAAAATCTCCAGGCATATCTAATGGGAAGCAGGACAAAAAGATCACGCCCAGCGTTGCCGGTGTATGTGCATAAAAGTTCAAGATTATGAATTTATACACGATTCCGATTGCATATGTCACAACAAATCCTGCAAGACAGGCAAGCAGATAGTTCTTGTAACTTGCTTTCAGCTTTTCGCATACTTTTCCGGTTACATATGCGCTTACAATGAATCCGACCAGATAACCAAAGCTTGGCCGGAATATGTATCCGATTCCTCCGCCTGCTGCAAAGATTGGTACTCCGACAAGTCCCAGTAATACATAACATCCTACAGATATTGCTCCCTTATCAGCCCCCAGAATCAATCCTGCAAGCAGTACGAAAAAGAACTGAAGTGTGAAATAATCCATATATGGAACCGGGATCTGGATAAATGCTCCTATGGCAACCAGCGCCGCGAACATTCCGCATAATACCATACTTACGGTGGATAATTTTTTTGTTTTTGTGTTCATTAAATTGTTAACCTTCCTTTCAGCTTATGGTTAACAATTTATCGTATTTCGCTTTAATTGTCAACTTATTTTTCGCGCAGGTTTACAATCATGTTCTTGTTTTGCTAATTCAGAATCCATTTCCTACTCCCCATACTGCTCCATAAGCCTCCGGGCCTCTCCCCGCATCTGCTCCACAACCTCATCCGGTCCAATGATCTTAACTGCTTCCCCCAGCGAGAATACCCATCCCAGGAACTGTTTGCTCACATGCACGTCCACATTCACCCGGAAATGATCCTCGTCTTCCGGAATCATCATCACATCTTTCCCAAACCGGTCAATGATCACGCCCGCAAGGCTGTTATTTACCAGCATCTTTACAGACGTTTCCTTTCCCCTGAACATTCCGAAACTCTTCTTGGCATAATCCGCCATATCCAGCTTCTTGAAGTGTTCTTTTCCCTCACGGGATTCATCCGACATCCGGATATGCAGCATCTTGTCCACCCGGTAATGCTTGATCAGCTGCGCCTCTGCATCATATCCGATCATATAATAATTCTCATCATCCCAGGACAATCCCCACGGGCTAATATGATACCATGCTCCTCCGTGACGCAGTTCCATCTCTTTCTTCACATTCCACTGGAAATACTGGAACTTGATCTTCTTATTTTCAGAAATCGCATTGTGGATTGCATCGACAGTATAATAGATGCTTTCATTCATCGTCTTAATTCTTCCGGATACATACACCTGTCGCTGCAGCCTCTGTGCATCGTATTTGCTGACCAGCTTTTCCAGCTTTTTTATCAGTGTGTTGGTCTTCTTCTCTGTAATGAATTTGGAAGACTGGATGGAATCTACCAGAAGCTTTAATTCCGGCAGTTCGAATGGGCGGTTGACTACGCGGTAATGATAGCGGTTGCCGATGGGTTCGCCCTCTACCTCGATCCCAAGTACAGACAGATCACGCAGATCTGCATAGATTGTTTTGCGATCTGCGGTCACTTCGTATTTTTCCAGTTCTTCCATGATTTCCGGCATGGTAATATAGTGTTCGTCATCTGTATTTTCCAGCATGATCTGTGCGAGACGGTATAATTTTAGCTTTTGATTTGTTCCTTTTGGCATAATCACATCTCCTCCACCAACATCTCCTGATACCCGGCAGTCCCATACTCTTCGATTCTATCCACCACCTGTTTCAATCTCCCATCCGTAATCCGCTCCAGTATCTTCATACGCTTCGGCGATATCACTTCCTCTGACCTGCACTTCTCATAATCCGCCGTTTCCATATGCCAGTAATGAAATTCTCCCTTATAATACTGTGATAATTTCTGTGCGATCAGTATTCCTTCCGGGTCAAGGTCACCCGCATAATATATCCGGATTCCCGACTTTGCAAATAGATCCATCTGTATCATCTGATACAGGAAATTTCCTGCTGCAGTTCCATTGTCAAATGCATGCGGATTTCCTGTCAGCATGGTGAGATCCTGCTGGCACTGTTCCGGTCTGTAATCCGCAAAAAGCGGGTCCTGTATCATTTCTTCATAGACCTCTTCCTGATACAGCCAGTATTTTAATTTCTCATAATGCTCGAAAAAGATACGCATAATACAGCGGTATCTGCTTACGTTGTCGGCATTTAAATATTTTGCTTCTGTCAATGGCTTGATTAATTTATCTGATACCTGCATAGAACTTCTCCTTCTGGTTAATTAAGTTCAGTATAGCACATGCGTTGGAAATAGATTCCATAGTTCTTTGTTTTTCTGAAAATTCTGCCTTGATTTCTAATCATTTACATAATCATAATAATCCGCCTCGCTGGCAAATAAGATATATTCGCCATCTACCATTCCCATGTAACCGTCACCTGTGTTAAAACCTTTCATTGCCAGTTCCTCCATTTCTTTGAAAAATAATGATTTTGATTTGTTTTCCCTTTTATGTCTATAGTTTATAACATCAGATGGGGTATAAAATTACCATCAGTAACAAAAAATACCCGAAAAGATTTCTCTTCTCAGGTATCTTTATCTATCCCTATTCTATTTTCGCTGATTATGGGCATCGGTTTCTCTCCACCATCTACCCATTCAACCTTTTCAGCTGCTTAAACTTCTGCCTTCTTAATAATTCCGACACCAAGCGGATACGGTCCTGTATGCACACCAATCGTTGCTCCAATCTGGTAGATTCCGATCTCATCGATTCCAAGCCGTTCTTTTATCAGATCCTTTATCATCTCACGGAATCTGACTGCCTCGTCATAGTCATAACCATATCCGATGCAAAAATTATATTCACCAGGTTTTGCATCGATCTCGTCCAGATAATTTTTCGTCATATCTACAACCTTTTTCATAGACTTGATACGGTTTCTTGCCAGTCCGGAACTGAAGATTTCCCCTTCTTTTAATGTAATCATCGGTTTTATCCCCAGTGCTCCGGCAGCTATCCCGGCCAGTTTACCGATTCGTCCACCATGTCTCAGATAATCAATACTTCCGATTGTAAAGAAGATCCGTCCCGTCTCGCGTATCGGAAGAATTTTCTCCACAATTTCTTCATATCCCAATCCCATATCACGCAGTCTGCATGCTTCTAACACGAAAAGCCCCTGCAGTACTGTATTCACCGTTGAGTCGATCAGCGTAATCTTTGCATCCGGGTACTCTTCTTCGATCATTTCCTTTGCGACAGTTGCCGACTGCAGTGAACCGCTGAATTTGCGGGTAATACAAATGCAGATAACCGGAATCTGCTCTTTCGCACTTTTTTCGAACACCTGATAGAAGTCATCCACCGATGGCATGGAAGACTTCGGAAATACATCCGGGTATTCCACCATTTCGTTATAGAAATCTCTGACTCCTAATTCCACCATTTCCTTCTGATATGTCTCACTGTCAAAAGACACATAGAATGGCACAACCTCTATATCATGCTCTTTTGTAATCTCCTGCGAAAGATCCAACGATCCGTCACTGACAATCTGCACTTTCTTCTGCATATCCATTACCTCTCTACTTATATATTCTGTAAAAATAAATTTCTCATACATTTTACATGTAGTTTTCAATACTACATTCTTGGAAACGTAGAACAGTATAACACAGGGTATCTCAAGTGTATATAACTATGCTTCATACTTTCTTAAAATTTTATACTTTTTAAGGAAAAGGAATAGCCGCAGCTTCCTGTAAATTTACCGGGATTTTTTCGGAGCATTTTTCAAAAAATTTTTTACAAGCTTTTTTTGAAAGCTTTTTCTGAAAATCTATTAACTTGGAGTCCGCTTCAAGTGCTAGCATGAACTCAGAAACTGAAAGGAGATCTTAGAAACGTACAACAAAAAATTAACATTAAGTAACGGTGTGGAAATTCCTCAATTAGGACTTGGAACATAGTTCATCGATGATGATAAAGTCGCTGATGCAGTCAAAGCTGCTGCAGAGCATAAAACTTATGAAGATGCCAAAGCAAACCTATGGTAAATCAGATTCTTCTTCACATCAGCAACACTCCTCTGGAACTTGTTGAGTACTGCCAGAAGAAGGGTATCGCTGTAGAAGCTTACTTTCCAATTGCTCATGGCGAGATTTTACACCAGCCGGAGATTGCCTCTATGGCTGAAAAATACGGAGTATCTGTTCCACAGCTTTGCATCCGTTATACACTGCAGCTCGGTGCGATTTCACTTCCTAAAACCGGTAATCCGGAACATATGAAGACAAATGCCGATGTAGACTTTGAGATTAGTGCCGAAGATATGGAAGTTCTACATAGCGGGTTGGCACCCGACCGAGAATCACATAATAGTTCTTACTTGCCAGATCGGCATTCATTCTTTCCACCACCCGGTAAGCAAACGAAACTGATAATCCAAAGAGTTCTGCAATGTCTTCCACTGATAAATAC
>JABLTM010126709.1_pt1 | contig 28240 bp, 22 predicted proteins | sample 7160121 | NCBI WGS metagenome assembly JABLTM01 (sample SAMN14651224, study PRJNA627086) | human gut metagenome | isolation source: feces | host: Homo sapiens
ATCCCCGTTTACACTTGTGTGATGAGCCTTTCCCGTCCGGGAATCCCCGTTTACACTTGTGTGATGAGCCTTTCCCGTCCGGGAATCCCCGTTTACACTTATGTGATGACCCTTTCCCGTCCGGGAATCCCTGTTTACACTTATGTGATGACCCTTTCCCGTCCGGGAATCCCCGTTTACACTTGTGTGATGGCCCTTTCCCGTCCGGGAATCCCCGTTTCCTTCTGGCCAGGTGTCGTGACCCGTCGTCTGCTGTATGCCCTCATCTCTTTTATTATTAACGTTTCAAAAACTAATCACCATGTCAACAGTTGTATCAAAGATTACCCTTCGAAAGTTAGACAATGACCGTCATTTTGAATTTATCAAATCGTGCGTGGAATTCTTTTCCGAAAAGAAGTATGAGCAGAGTCTGGTACAGGAAAGGCTGACGGCACTCCGGACAGCGATGGAAGAAGAGGACCGGAACCTCAAGCTTCTCCAGACCAACCAGAAGCTCAATGTGGTCAAAGAGCAGGACAATATCCGCGACAGTTGCTACATTGCGCTGCGCGACTGCATCAAGGGACATTCCAGCTGTTCTGTCTCGCCGATTTACGAGGCCGCCAGACAGATGTACATGCTAATCAAGCACAATGCCGTTGACCCCAAGGCTGCATTTGACAAGGAAACGGCGCAGATTCATAACCTGGCCAATGACCTGGCAGAGGAGGAATACCAGACGGCACTTACCACTGCCGCATTGATGCCCGTTTACAATGAGATGGTTCGGGCCAACAAAGCCGTAGCAGAGGCTCAGACACAGCGTATAGCCGAGGACGTGAGCCGGGGTGTCGGCACGCTGACCGACGCACGCACGGCTGCTGACAAAGCCTACGGCGAACTCATCCGCGTGGCTGAAGCCGCCGCAATCATGTTTGGCGAACCCTATGACACCGACCTCAAATACTGGAGCGGCAAGGTGGACTACACGAAGGCGAACCTCGAACTCAAGGAGGCAATGAGTGCCGCCCGCCGCAAGAAGGAGGAACAACAGGGGGGACAGACGGACGTGAACCCTGAAGACCCCGGCAAACAACCCGGGGCAGACAAAAATCCGGGCGGCACGGACATGAATCCTGACAATCCTGGCAAGAATCCCGCCGAAGGGGGCGGCATCATCACGCCTGCCGAACCTGAGGCATAAAGCTGGATACTCACTTTATGAAGTTCCGAAGGTGTATCCCGCGTGAAGCCTTCGGAACTTCTTTGTCAACCAACTTCACAAGTTATCGTCTTCGACCTCTCTGTCAGGTTAAGTAGATAGGTCGCAATCCGCTTTTTTCGGGTGTTGTTGTCGCCCTGTAATGAGTTTACTCACGTTGTCCGCCCGCAGTATCGGGGGTGGACAGCGTGAGCCGTTTCAGGATGTGACAGGTATGTGAGGGCTAAGTCCTGACTTTATTTTTTAGAAAACAATATATGGTTGGAAAGAAGTTTTCTTATTGCCTGCTGATACTTCTGTCATTGTTGCTGGGAGCAGGGAGCTGGAAGTATTTTCATCGCCGTACACAGGTTATGGAAGCATTGTTACAAGCAGATTCGCTGATGTGGACACAACCTGACAGTGCCATGACCATCCTGCAGTCAGTTGGAAGCAAGAAGCTGAAGGGAGAGTCGCAGGCTTTGTACGGCTTGTTGATGACGCAAGCACGTTCGTGTTGTCATTTGTCAATAGAAAATGACAGTTTGATTCGTCATGCTGTTAACTATTACAGCACACGCCCCGACTCTTTACGAAAGTCGTGGGCACTTTATTATTGGGGAAAATCCCTCAGAGAACAAAAGGAAAAGAAAAAAGCTTTGGTTCGGTTTCAGCAGGCAGTCTTGGCCGCAACTGGTACGCATGATTTCCGTTTGCTCTACCGTTTGTATAGCCAGTTAGGTTCCTTGTTGTTGTACGAGTTTCCGCCCGACGAAGCATTGGATAAATTGGATAAGGCATTACACTATGCTCAGTCAGCAGCAGACCCGCAAGCAGTCGTATGTTGCAAAGGTCTTCAAGCGCAGTGTTATGGGGCGAATTCGCATTTTGAAAAGGCAGAACGATGTCTTCAGGAAGCATTGCAGACAGCTAAAAAAGCCGGATTGGAGGAGGAACTCGTGATGCTTTACTTTGAACTGGCTGATATAAGCAGGGACAAACAAGACTATCGCAAGGCTTTGCACTACATCCGGAAAGCAGAAGAGTGTCAGGCTTTTGCATCGGCGAAGTATAAAGACGACCTGATGCTCCAGAAGATTTTCTTGTATAACGATATGCAGATGCCTGATTCAGCGCAGAAGTATCTGGACGGATTCCAACCCTCTAATTATGCAGGTTATGCAGTATTGAATTATGAGCTGAGCCGCATTGAGCGAAGCCGTGGAAATTTCCAAAAGGCTCTGGATTATCATGAACAGTATGCTGCCTTTAATGATTCGGTATATGAGGAAGATATGATGAACAACTTTCTCGGACTTCAAAAGAAGTTTGATCAAAGCCAAGTGTTGTATGAAAATGAAAGGTTGCGTGCAGACTCGCTCTATCATCGCTCGATATTTCTGTGTATCGTCTTGTTAGTGACACTTGTGTTGGGCTATTTGCTTTATGCATCCTTCAAAAGGCGGAAACAAGCGGAATTGATGTTGAGTACAAAGGAAACTGTCCTGTCAAAGGTACTTCTTCAGATGCAGCTGAAGTCAGAGGAGTTGGCAGCCCATATACGTAATGAAGAATTGCTGAGGCATTCGATTTCCGAAAGGGAGGCAGAAATAAAGGAGAGTTTGCAATGTCTGGAGAAAGAACGTTTGAAACAATTCGAGGATGCGAAAGAAAGGGAGCATCTGTTAAGAGTACAAATCTTCAAGATGAATGCTGTGGTGCAGAAATTAAATGCTTTGAAGAACCTCTCGCCAGCACAGAAAGTAAGGCATAAGAATTCTTATGTGTTAAGTGAGGAGGAGGGACATATGCTTATAGAGGCAATGGATAATTGCTTTGACGGCTACGTCCGTAAACTGCACAGTGCTTATCCTGTATTGACAGCAGACGATATGTTGCTTATCTGCTTGTTGTATATAGGAGTGAACAATGTGGATATCTCCTTGGTTCTGTCTATTACAGATTCTGCATTGAAGAAGCGCAAATATCGCATCAAGAAGGAGAAGTTGAACTTGTCCTCCAGCGAGCAAAGTCTCGAAGACTTTCTTTTGCACTTTGCCTCCTGAAGTCAATTTAACGAAGACTCTGTAGGGAGAACAATGGGGATGTCCCCTTAAAAGATTGGGTGTCTTCTCTGAATCTGTTGATATTCAGAGAAGATATGCAATCTTTAAGAACCGCGTTTGTCCACCCTATATAAGCCGTTTCTTTTGTGTTTATCTGAAAACATTCAGAACTTTGCGGTGTGAAAGGAAGGCAGTGCATCCATGTTTGACGCAAGATGCGTGGCCGCTGTCATGCATCATCCAAGTAGTATTATAAGGTAGTTTGCTTGATTTTATGACAAAAGGATTTCTGGTAATGTTGTTGTCAGGTGGGATGATTGCCTGTCCTGCCATGTCAAATCCCAAAAAGTTACGCAAGCGAATAAAGCGTAATATGAGTTCCACACTGGATGTTTCAGCTCCAATGGAAATGGAGTTTGCAAACTCCCATTTGAACGTACATATAGCAACTCCCGGCCAATATGTAATTGTAATAATTGGCCCTAAGGGAGATGTTCGTCAAGAAATGATTTGGGCTTCATCCTTCAATCAATTTTCTCTTAATATGAGCAATGAAGATGGAGGGGCGTATAAGGTTCTGGTGGCTGGTCCAGATGAAATAAGGTTCTTAGGCTCCTTCTATAAAGAGAAACCTGAACGATTCGAGTAGGTAGAATATGTCTAATATAAAACGCTTCCATGTGTGATGAACGTAGCAGATGCTGCTAAGAAATCAACAGATGGGGAATATTTTGCAAGAGAATGGAATGACATATGCCTGCCTATGAAAGGTAAGACGGAAGTTTTGAGCCAGGCTATACTTGGATTGGGTCAGGTCAGTGAGCAGGAGCTGAACTCCCGTGAATACATGGAGAAACTTCTTGATTATGTGGGAAATCAACTGTGGACATGAAAACCAAAATGGAACTGCGTATTGGTATGATGGTCGCACCTGCCAGTTCTAAATTGCGGGATTCGGCAGATTTCGGAAATCAAGAGTAGAAAGACCAGATAAATATTCAGATAAAATAATTGTAAGGCTATGAAAGTCAGTATGTTCGTATGCTCTTTGTGCTTCCTTCCCCTGGGGCTTGGAGCACAGACTTCAGCAGAGCAGAATCAGCGTCAGGAAACCTCTCTGACGGAGAGTAGTAACTTCGTTACACGGTTTCACGGAGAAGGATGGTATAATGTCGGCGTGAAGCAACACGGTGTGCTCCCGATGAATGTCGGACTGCGCCTGGGCTATGAAGTGATGCCCCGTCTGTCAGTTGCTTTCCAGTATGAAACCGTCATGGGGGTCGTGAAATGCGGGAAAACATCTGCCCCCGAACAACTCTACGTTTCTCCCACATTGGGTGCCGGCCTCAGTTACCGTTTGCTGGGCGGTAAGGAATACATGCGTTTGGGAAAGGCTGTTCCTGGACTGGATGTGTCGTTCGTTGCCGGAGGAAGTGTGGGCGATGTGTCTTGGAAACAGACATTTAGCGATTTGCGACTGACCCTTTACCAAAGAGGAACCCGGTTTGCCTGGTCGCCTGTGATGAATGCAGGCTATCGCTACACCCATTCTCGTTCACCGGGTATGCGTGACATGCATACTTTCTATGTCGGTGTCGGACTGCGCTTCTGACCCGAGACGGAACCGGCACTTTACGCCACAATTAGGACAATCCCGTTGACCGCTGTGTAGCACATGCGTCCAACGGGATTTTTTTGTCTCCTCGGCAGGAAGCCTTCTTGCCTGTACGGTACTCCGCTGGTATCCTCGTTTCTTTTCCCGTCACCTCGCAGCAAACGGCTGTAGGGTGCAGACCGGGACTGGGCGGGCGGTGGGCAGGTTTGTCTGCGCAGAAAGGCAAAAGGGGCAGGAAAAGTGCAGAAAATGGTTTTGGTATATGGTTTCGTGTCAGAATGTTTTGTAATTGTTTGTTTTGCTCTCTTTCTATTCTGTATATCCTCTTAAAAGTAGAATATTGAAAGAAAAAGTAGGGAAAAAGTTTGTGGGTTGAAATATATATATACCTTTGTGGCGTTAAAACAACTTACTCCGTTTAAGTCCTGTTCAGATAAAGGGGCGTGACGGTAGCTATAACCTATAACTAAAAACCAGTCAGTTATGAAGAAATTTTTTACATTCTTCCTTTCCATGTTGATGGCGGGTGGTGCTTTTGCTCAGGAGCGCCCGGATCGTATGATTGTCTATGAAGCAAATGGTCAGAAAACGAGTTATCTTGCTGAGCGTGTAGATAGCGTGAAGTTTGTGCAGGTTGAAGGTCAGGCAACGGCCGACATCGAATTGCTGAACGTAGGTGCAGACACTTTGTCATTCTCCGTTACGCGCAATGGTATCTGCGAGGCATTCAAGTTTAATATCATTTCTAAGGTAAAGGCATCTCGACTCAGTAGCGATGTTGCTATGGCTGGTTATATGCATGCCAATGGTGGCCAAATGTATTGGCAGGACTTTACCAATGGTCAGGTTTCTACCGCTGATTTGAAATCTGCAACGGATTATGTAGCTGTTACTTTGGCTTACGATTCTTATGGTACTCCCTGCTCAGTAAGTAGAGTTCCTTTTACTACCAAGGCGAAGCCCTTGGCTGGTAGCCCGAAGGTGGAATATACCGTTGACAGTATCGGTATGGATGCTTTCAAGATAACATTCCGTCCGAACAAGGATGTGGGCGGCTATGCTGTAGTTGCAGGTGAAAAGGGCGTCGTTCAGGATCAGTTTGGCATGTTTGGCCCGATGATGAATGTTGATAACTTCGGTGAATTGATTAAAGCTTGGGGTGTTCCCTCTGATACGGTTCGTACAGTGACTTGGGATGACTTTGCTCCGAGTACAGATTATGAAGTATTCCTTCAGGCATGGGATACACTCGGTGTCTTCCTTCCCTGTGATACGATTGCAGTTCGTACCAAGATGAAGGGTGGCGAAGGTGAAGCCTTTGTGACGACCAGTCTGGGTGCATACAAGAATACCCCTTGGGATATTGAAGGACAACAAGTAATGTTGCCCAGCCAGTTCATTAAGTTTACACCCAATGACCAAACGAACTGCTACCGTCTCCGTGTTGTATTGGATTCTATTTACCAAAAAGATCCGGAGGGTTTCCAGAATGAACTGCCGGTAGATCCTCCCTTCCCCATCGTGGGTTACTTCCACTACGACGAAGTAGAAGCCGACTTTCAAATCAATCCTTCTACGAAGTTTGTCGTATTGACTGTTGCTAAGAATGGTTTGAACAAGTGGGGTAAGATTAAGGTAGATACCTATGAAACTCCTGCGGCTGTTATCGATCCTGCACAGGCTACTGTCAAGAAGGTTTCTTCTACGAGCTATGAAGTAGGAACTCGTCTGAAAACGAAGCGTTTGCCCGCCTTGACAAAGGGTAGTGCACCTGTTGTTCGCAAGGGCGAAATCTATACTACACCGAGATTGGTTAACGCCGAATAAGCTGTAGTTTCTAAGTGGAACATAAAAGTCCCCTGTCTAATCGAAGTCTTGTACTTCGGAAGACAGGGGACTTTCTGTGTTGTAGTGTTCCAACCTTTTCTAACGGGGTAAAATCTTCGTAGCAGGAGCTTTACTTCTTCTCTGTCCGCGTTTTGCTGATAGCCAGACAAAATAGGATGAAGCAACAGGCACGCCAACCAAGGTCTTCGTAGTAAGGAAGCAACATAGTCGTGGCAGCCAGTTGGGCGTAGAGGAAGAAAACTGTTTGTCGGGATGTAACCTTCTCACCCAAGAGGGAAGTGTACAGTTTGGCAAGCAGGTGTACCCAACGCTGCTTAGCAAGAAGAAGCGTGAGGTGTTCGATAAGGTTGAAAGAAAGCATGAGCTGGTCTTTTCCCTTCTGGCTGAGGCAGATGTCGTTCTTGTTCATGAGTTTGTTAGATGAGAGGGTTTGTAAATCTGTGGGCAAAGGAAAGGTGATAAATTGACAGACTACGGCAAAACCATTTTTCTCGTGTTAAATGTGAGAGAGAAAGTAACGAGGCTTCCTGGGGTTGGGGGAGAGACAGCCGTTCGACAGCCTTTTCTGCTGTTTTCCTTTCGTTTGCGCTCCGTTTGAAGTACCTTTGCGGCCACAAATAAGTGAAACAGAATATGGAATATAATTTCAGAGAAATCGAACAGAAGTGGCAAAAGACGTGGGCGGCTGAGAAAACTTACCACGTGGAAGCCGACGCAACGAAAGAGAAGTTCTACGTGCTCAATATGTTTCCCTATCCCTCAGGGGCAGGCTTGCACGTAGGGCATCCGTTAGGCTACATCGCTTCTGATATTTATGCACGTTACAAGCGTTCGTGTGGATACAATGTGTTGAACCCGATGGGTTACGATGCTTACGGTTTGCCCGCAGAGCAATATGCTATCCAAACCGGACAGCATCCGGCTGTGACAACAGTTAAGAACATTGCCCGTTACCGTGAACAGCTTGACAAAATAGGTTTCTGCTTTGATTGGGACCGCGAGGTGCGTACCTGCGATGCATCCTATTATCACTGGACGCAGTGGGCGTTCCAGCAGATGTTTAATTCCTATTACTCGAATACCGAGGCCAAGGCTCGTCCGATTCAGGAGCTTATCGCTCACTTCGAACAGCAAGGAACCGAAGGACTCGACGTTGCTCAAGGCGAAGAACTCGCTTTTACGGCGGAAGAGTGGAAGCAAATGGACGCGGTTAAGCAACAGCAGGTGCTGATGAACTATCGTATTGCCTACTTAGGTGAAACAATGGTGAACTGGTGTCCCAAATTGGGTACGGTATTGGCCAACGATGAAGTCGTGGACGGTGTGAGTGAGCGCGGTGGCTATCCCGTGGTGCAGAAGAAGATGATGCAGTGGTGCTTGCGTGTATCAGCTTATGCACAGCGTCTGCTCGAAGGCTTGGAAACTATTGACTGGTCTGACTCGATCAAGGAAACGCAGCGCAACTGGATTGGTCGTTCGGAAGGTACCGAGATGGAATTTGCCGTGAAGGATTCCGATGTGACCTTTACCATCTTTACGACTCGTGCCGATACCATCTTTGGTGTAACCTTTATGGTTTTGGCTCCCGAGAGTGAACTCGTCGCTACGTTGACAACTCCTGCACAGCAGGCAGAGGTTCAGGCTTATGTAGAAGCCACCAAGAAGCGTACGGAACGTGAACGCATTGCTGACCGCAAGGTGACGGGTGTCTTCAGTGGTTCGTATGCAGTCAATCCCTTTACGAGCGAAGCTATTCCGGTATGGATTAGCGACTACGTATTGGCTGGTTACGGTACAGGTGCCATCATGGCAGTGCCCGCACACGATTCACGTGACTATGCTTTTGCCAAGCATTTTGGACTTCCCATTGTGCCGCTTATCGAAGGTGCTGATGTCAGCGAAGAAAGCTTTGATGCCAAGGAGGGAACGGTGCAGAATTCTCCCGCAGCAGGCAAAGAAAGTCTCAAAGGTTTCTCGCTTAACGGATTGAGTGTAAAGGAAGCTATCGCTGCTACGAAGCAGTTTGTGACGGAGAATGGATTGGGTCGTGTGAAGGTGAATTACCGTTTGCGTGATGCCATCTTCTCTCGTCAACGTTATTGGGGTGAACCCTTCCCCGTATATTATAAGGACGGCATGCCGCAGATGGTTCCGGAAGACTGCCTCCCGCTGGAGTTGCCCGAGGTGACCAAGTTCCTTCCGACTGAAACAGGTGAGCCTCCTCTTGGCAATGCCACCTGCTGGGCTTGGGACACGGTGAATCGCTGTGTGACGGAAAACAGCCGCATTGACCAACAGACCGTATTCCCCTTAGAACTCTCCACAATGCCTGGTTTCGCTGGCTCTTCAGCCTATTATTTGCGTTACATGGATCCGCGCAATGAAAATGCGTTGGTAGGCAAGGAAGCGAATGCGTATTGGCAACAAGTAGACCTCTATATCGGTGGCTCGGAACACGCTACGGGTCACTTGATTTACAGTCGTTTCTGGAACAAGTTCCTTTTCGATCTCGGGGTGTCCTGCAAGGATGAACCTTATCGCAAGTTGGTCAACCAGGGCATGATTCAAGGTCGTTCCAATTTCGTATATCGCATCAAGGATACCAATACGTTCGTCAGCCTGGGACTGAAGGATCAGTACGATGTAACTCCGATTCATGTGGATGTGAACATTGTACAGAACGACGTACTTGATCTGGAGGCATTCAAGGCTTGGCGTCCAGAATATGCAAATGCCGAGTTTGTGCTCGAAGACGGAAAGTATGTATGTGGTTGGGCAATTGAAAAGATGTCTAAGTCCATGTACAACGTGGTCAATCCCGATCGCATTGTCGAGAAGTATGGTGCAGACACACTCCGCTTGTACGAAATGTTCTTGGGCCCGATTAACCAGAGTAAGCCTTGGGATTCAAATGGTATTGACGGTTGCTTCCGCTTCCTCCGTAAGACGTGGAACCTCTTCTATCCGAAGAATGGCGACTGGGCTGTGACTGATGCCGAGCCTACGAAGGATAATCTCAAGACCCTCCACAAGCTCATTAAGAAGGTGACTGAGGATATCGAAGAATTCTCGTACAATACGGCCGTACCCGCCTTTATGATTGCAGTCGGTGAACTGGTACAGCAGAAGTGTGTGAGTCGTGCAGTGCTCGAACAGTTGGTAGCATTGCTTGCTCCCTTTACCCCGCACATTTGCGAAGACCTTTGGCATACGTTCGGTCATGAGGGAACGGTTTGCGATGCTCCCTGGCCGGTATTCAACGAAGAGTATCTCAAGGAGTCAAGCCAGACGCTCAGCGTGTCGTTCAACGGTAAGACTCGTTTCACACTCGACTTTGATGCCGACGCAACGAAGGAAGCCATTCAGGAAGCTACACTCGCTTCGGAACAGGCACAGAAGTACCTCGAAGGAAAGCAAATCGTGAAGATAATTGTGGTTCCCGGACGTATCGTCAACATCGTAGTGAAGTAAATCGCCCCGCTGGGACACAGTTATATAACAAGCTATCATGGCAAAAATCTTTAAGCTTTCCTTGATGCAGGATGTCCGTGATTACGTGACGATTACAATCGGACTCCTGATGTATGCAATCGGTTTTACCTGTTTCCAACTTCCTTACGAAATTGCCACGGGTGGTTTGGCTGGTGCCGGAGCCGTAATCTTCTATGCCACGGGATTTCCCGTACAGTATACCTTCTTTTTGGTCAACATCGTTTTGTTGATTATTGCAGTGAAGGTGCTTGGCTGGAAGTTTTGTGTCAAAACCATTTATGCTGTATTTGCGCTCACGTTCCTTCTCGGTGCAGCCCAGGAGGTGATGCGGGAGCTCGCTACGTTGCATCCGGAATGGTTCTCTTATGTCAATCCTAGTAGTGGCTTGCCCACTGTCGTGAAGAACAATATCTTCATGTCGTGTATCATTGGTGCAGCAGTTGAAGGTATTGGTATTGGTTTGGTCTTCCTGAGCAACGGTTCGACGGGTGGTACGGATATCATCGCATCGATTATCAACAAGTACAAGGATGTAACCTTGGGCCAGATGATGATGCTTTGTGACTTGGTTATCATTACCTCGTCTCTGTTTACTCCGAATGGAAGTCTTGACCGCTTGCTTTACGGTTACTGTACGCTGATTATTACCAACTTGTTGCTGGATTATGTGGTCGATCGCGGCCGACAATCTGTACAGTTCTTTATCTTCTCTCGCAAGTATGAAGACATTGCGACTGCCATTAGTGCGACACACCGCGGCGTGACCGTATTAGATGGTCAGGGCTGGTACACGAAGGAATCACGCAAGGTGTTGGTCGTATTGGCCAAGCGTCGTGAGAGTACCAACATCTTTCGTATTATCCAAGGCATCGACCCCGCCGCTTTCGTTTCGCAATCACGCGTTATCGGTGTGTTTGGTGAGGGCTTTGATCGCATCAAGGTGAAGGCTGAAAAAACGAAAGGCGATAAAGCCAAGTCTGTGAACACACAAGGATAGTCCCACGGACTATATGTATAAGGTAAAAATCGCTTTGCTGCGATTTCTTGAGTGCCCTGAGCCTCCTGATGCTTGGGGCACTCAATGTTTTTAAACGAAGGGGAGACCGCATACAGTAGGGCAACTTTCGTACAACCATTGTGCGACTCTTGACGTGTGTACTTTTACGAGGAGCCAGGGGGATAATCCTTCATACGAAATGGCATTTCCTTTCCTCTCCAAATGCAGACTCTTCAATTATTCTTTTCTCCACATTTCAACATCTTATCTCATCCCAATGAAATTAGTATTTGCAACTAACAACGCACATAAGCTCTCCGAAATCCGTGCCATCCTCGGAGATACCATCACTGTACTTAGTCTGGCGGACATCGATTGCCACGACGATATTCCCGAAACGGCGGATACCCTTGAAGGCAATGCTTTGATAAAGGCGCGCTGGGTCAAGGAACGTTATGGTTACGATTGCTTTGCAGACGATACCGGCCTGGAGGTGACCGCGCTTAACGGAGGTCCCGGGGTGCATACAGCGCGTTACGCTTATCCCGATCGACACGACCCCGTGGCGAACACCCAGAAATTGCTGCATGAATTGGAAAATAAAACCGACCGTACGGCACAATTTCGTACCGTTATCGCGTTTCTTGTAAACGGAGAGGAGCACCTCTTTGAAGGCATTGTGAAGGGCGAGATTGCTACGGAGGAACGAGGTACTGAAGGATTTGGTTACGACCCTGTCTTTATGCCCGAGGCAACGGGTAAAACCTTTGCCGAATTGGGAGTTGAGGCTAAGAATACCATTTCGCATCGTGCGCGAGCTGTCAAGAAGTTGGTAGAATATCTTCAGCAACATCCCTTAGCAGAGTAAGTAGTTCTACGCATTTGCCATAGGGGGAAACGAATCTCGCATGTTTGCTGTAGGTGAAATTTTTTCGGTACCATTTCTGCGGACATTCTACTCTCCTGTTTATTCCGATTGATGAATACTTTTGTATCCTCTATACCTTCTTCATCCAACCAAATTGGTGCATTGCGCTATTTACTTGCCTGTTCGATTGTGGTGCACCATGTCAACAGTTTGAGTGGGAGCCAGTGGCCCGTTTGGATAGACCCTTACACCGTGGTATCCCTCTTCTTTATGTTGAGTGGTTTTTTTGGTTGGGTCAGTTGGTTACGTCGTCCCCATTTCCGCGAATTTGTGGTTCATCGGTTGCGCCGCCTTCTTCCGGCTTATTGGGCTGTAGTCCTGTTGGGAGCCATCGGATTGGTCAGTGTTTCCAGCCTTTCGCCCGGAGCATATTTTACTTCTCCGCAGTGGTGGCGTTATGTAGGAGCTAATTTAGCTTTGCTCAACTTCCTGGAACCCACCTTGCCTGGTGTTTTCAGTCAGCATCTCGTGACGGCTGTCAATCCCGCGCTATGGTTTGTTAAGCTCGAAGTGTTGTTTACCTTTCTGCTTCCTTTGTTAGCCCATGCTTGGAAGCGTTTGATGGGAGAACACCCAACATATTGGCGTGTTTCCTTTGCTCGAGGGCTCTGTTGGGGACTGGGTGGTGCATGCGTGATCATTCTATTATTGGGCGAAGCCCAAGTGTTACCCTTACCTGCTGTGGGGCTTCGCTATCTTGGTTATTTGCAACATTATTTGTGGGGAGTCGCACTCTATTTTTTGCTTCCGCGCATTCGTTTGACAGGCGCGGTCGGTTGTGGTTTATTGGTTCTTTTCCTTTTAAGTAGTTGGTCTGCCCCCTTTGCTCATACTGTAGGTTGGCTGGTTGTGTTGGCATTGGTGCTTCGACTCTTCTTATCAGATGGTCCGTTGCGATGCCTTAACCGTTCTAACTTATCCTATGGCATTTACCTCAGTCACTGTCCTTTGGTACAACTAGCTCTTGTCTGGTCACTGCCAGACTGGGGAGTATGGTTGATGGCATTCAGTAGTCTCGGGGTGGCCTATGGGCTTTATCGTGGAGTCGAAAGGCGTTGGGCTTGAAAGGCAGAGTCTCTATGCCCAACCTTGTCAAGCTATTTATTCTTTTACTCAATGAATATGAAACGAATCCTGTTATTCTTCTTCTTTCTGATTGGTATTGGGGTCGGACATCCCCTTCGTGCTGCTCAGTCGACTGAGGGGCTGTGGACCTATCACCTGTCTTACCAAAAGGCAGAACATATCGTAACGGCAGGCAATGTAAATTACTTCCTGTGTGAAGGCAACCTGATGAGTTATGATGTGGACGATCAGAGTATTCGCTTACTTGATAAGTTAAGCGGACTTTCTGACCGGGCTATTAGTCATATACAATGGTCCACGACAGAAAACTGTCTCGTCATTCTGTATAAGAACAACAATATTGACTTGCTTTACACAGATGGCGATGTTGTCAATATTCCGCAGATAAAGAATTACATGGAGCAGACCATTGAGGCTACCAACCTCAATGTCAACGGCGAGTGGGCTTGCATAGCGACGACACAAGGTGTAGTTGTCCTCAATCTCTCTCGGAGGGAAATCAAGGGTTACTATCTCTTGAATGAGAAAGTGAATGATGCGACAGTGGCAGGCAATGAAGTCTTTGCCAGTGTAGCCAGGGCGATCTTAAAGGGAAAACTGACAGATAATCTCTATGACAAATCGCAATGGGAGAACTCCTTCTTGACAACAGCCAGTCGTTTCGTTTCGTTTGGGGATGCGGTTTATTTAATTGTGCCTAACATAGCGGGCTTTACAGAAGAAACAACGGGGCTTTGCTACATCAGTCCAAAGCAGGCAGATGGTTCGCGTTCGTTGACACGTGTCACCTATGTTCAATTGAATCAAGGGGCCGTCAATGGGAAGTACATTCAGTTTGCTGGAAGTGGTTATTTCATCACAATCAATCCCGAAAAGCCTTTGCAGGAAGAATTCCGCGTTAATGTGGGTCGACTCTTCCCGGAGGTTGGTCGTACATACGATGGTAGCTTTTGGATTGTCGAAGCGGATGGTCGTATTTCTAATTATCGTTTCAACGAAGCTACTTCTGAATTGGCAGAAACTGGGGTAGTTATTCCCCGTATCGGTCCGCATCGCGGATTAGCCAATAAGATTCGCTTCCAAAGCAATCAGCTTCTTGTCTCGGGTGGTAAGATGGACTATGCTACAGGACAAAATTATCCTCCCATGGCGGCAAGCTATGAGGACGGCAAGTGGACAGCCTTTCCCGAAACAGGCTTTACGCTCAATAACAATGCCCGTTTTCAGAATGTACTGTCCGTAGTGGTTGATCCGCAAGATAGCAAGCATCATTTCGTTTCGTGTACCTCGGGCTTGCTGGAGTTTCGTGACTTTCAGTTTGTAAAGCATTACAACTCTTCCAATTCTCCGCTCGAAATCGCTCCTGGTGGAAATGGAAGTCCTAACTATACGATTGTCGACGGCTTGAGTTTCGACCACGACGGCAATTTGTGGATGACGAACTATGAAATGGAGAAGGTCTTGAAGGTCCTCAAAAAAGATGGCAATTGGGTGGAAATCAACGATCCCGCCTTTGCCTACGCTTCTACTCCCGATAAGACCTTGGTAGACAGCAAGGGGCGCGTGTGGGTTGCTTCTCGTCGAACCACTCCGATTGCATCGGGACTTTATGGTCTGGATGTAAACGGTACACTTGATCAGCGTGATGATGATCGCTCCAATTTCCGTAGTACGGTACTCAATGAGGATGGTCGTACGTGTGATTTGCAGGAAGTAAAGGACGTACGCGAGGATAAGAACGGGCAAATATGGTTTGGTTGCCTTTCTGGAGTTTATGTGATTCAACGGCCCGATGAATGGTTCTCAGGTGACTTTATGGTGACGCAACCCAAGGTGCCGCGCAACGATGGTACGAATTATGCCGACTATTTGCTGACGGGAATTGATGTAACAGCTATTGCTGTTGACGGAGGTAACCGTAAATGGTTGGGTACGATGGGTTCAGGTGTTTACTTGGTCAACCCGGATGGTTCCGAAGTCTTGGCTCATTACACCGAGGCAAACTCTCCGTTGCTCTCTGACGAAATCAATAGCATGGCCATCAACGAAGAAACGGGTGAACTCTTCATTGCTTCCAATGCGGGTATCTGTTCGTTTCGCACGAATGTAACCAGTTCGCACGAAACGCTTGCTGAAAGCAATGTCAAAATCTTTCCCAACCCCGTTCGTCCAGAATATTCGGGTAATGTAACGATTGCCGGTTTGACCGAAGGTGCAGAAGTTAAAATACTGAGTACAGGTTCGCAACTCGTAGCCCGTGGCAATGCGGTCGGAGGTAGTTTTGTGTGGGATGTATGCCAGACCACTACGGGCCGTCGGGTTGCTCCCGGTGTCTATTATGTGATGGTTGCAACACACGATGGTAAGAAGAGTGTCGCAGGTAAAATCGTGGTCATTTAGTTCATGCCAAACCTGTGTTTATTCGGGTCGAAAGGGAGTAGAATGCTTGATTCTATGCACTTTTGGCGCAGGAAGACTCTTTTTTAAGTTCTGAGAAGGAAAAAAGGAAAGAAAAGTTTGTATGAACGAATGCCTTCTCCTATATTTGCCTGCAAATAACGCGTTTTTGAGCCTCTTTTAAACCTGATAAGTGGAGGCGATAACGCACATTTATCCGCAACAGGATTTTATAATAAGTTACACATATAATATTTCAAACAATGAATAAGACCGATCTCGTAAATGCCGTTGCAGCTGCAGGCTTGACCAAGGTAGACTCTAAGAAGGCAGTAGACGCTGTGCTCGACGCTATCGCAGATGCGTTGAAGGAAGGTGACAAGGTTGCACTTCTTGGCTTTGGTACGTTCTCTATCAGCGAACGTCCCGCTCGTACGGGTATCAACCCTGCAACGAAGGAGAAGATTCAGATCGCTGCAAAGAAGGTGATTAAGTTTAAGCCCGGTGCTGAATTGGCAGAAGGTATCAACTAATTTCTCTTAGCGTATAAACGCACGGAAGGTGGGAAAACGGTAGTGTCGCTACTGTTTTCCCACCTTTCCTTTTTCGAGACTTTTGTTATCGGCCTAAGAGTAGGCTATCCTTATTCAGAGTGCACGGCTCAGAATGCGTGCTACAAGCCAGCGTGGCGCAATACGAAGGAGCGGAGCTAAGAGTGCCCAGCGGGTCGTTATGGTGGCAATCGAACGGCGACGATCGATGGCGCGAAGCAGGGCATGAACGGCTTTTTCTGTGGGAAGAACCCAGAAGAGCTGTTCCGGATGGGCAAGCAGCGGTGTGTCAACAAACCCTGGACGAAGATCGGTAATGGTGATGTGCCGGAGCTTTTTGGCAAGCACGCGTTGGCGGAGTGATTCCAGGTAATGGGCTTGAAAAGCCTTGGTAGCGGCATAGGCTGGGGCAGGAGCGAGTCCTCTGTTTGCCGCAAAAGAAGTGATAGCTGCCAGTTGTCCATACCCTTGACGACAAAGTACATTGTATGCCCAGTCTATACAGGCAGTCCATCCCATGATGTTAGTCTGTAAGGTGGGTAGTTCTTCTTCGTAATGGATGTTTGCAGTCATCTTTCCAATACCAGCACAGTGTAGGTAGAGGTCTACCTTTCCTCCCAGTTGTTGGAGCAAATTCTCCAGTTGTTGCGGAGCCTCTGATTGTCTCACATCGATACAGGCAAGAGCTACCTGATGAGGGAGTTTCGCAAGTTGAGCTAATTGTTCAAGCGGTTCCGTACGGCGGGCGGCAAGTCCCACCTTCCATCCGCGCATCAGGTAATGTTGAGCCAGTGCATAACCTAATCCAGAACTGGCACCTAGAATGAGAACGGTCGACATAGAAGAATAGAGTTGAGAATAAGGGCTTATGAGTTGCAGGAGACAAGGAGTAGCTCCTTGTGATTCCCCCACCGAAACAAAAACAGGAAGCAGTTCCGTGTATGGTTCTGCTTCCTGTTTTGACTATTACAGAGAGAAGTGTGGAGTCTTTACGCTTTTGTTAGAAACCATTTGCTCAAGTATTTGACCGAATACCATACGCAGATAAAACCTACGACGAGGACGGTCGACAGTACGAGGAGCACATCCGTGAAGTGAATGCTGACGGGGTAGCTGTCAATGATGAAGCTACCCGACGAGGTTCCCAGTTTTATCAGTCCGAAGGTTTGTTGTAACCAACAAAGACCAATGCCCAAAAGACCACCCGCCGCTGCACCCAGAAGCGCAATCAATCGGCCTTCGTAAAGGAAGATGCGGAATATCAAATGGTTGGAAGCGCCGAGGTGGCGGAGCGTTTCCATGTCATTACGCTTGTCAATCATTAGCATCGATACCGAACCGATGATATTGAAACAGGCAATGAGCAAGATAAACGTCAGAAAGAAGTAAGCCATCAGCTTTTCGATGTTCATCATGTTGAATACATCTTCCTGCTGTTCGAGTTGGTCGAGCACACGAAAACGGTTGCCCGCCAACTTTCGCATATCTTCTTTTACTTCTTCGAGGTCCACACCTGGTTTCAGTTTCAGTTCCAGGCTCGTGATGCGTTGAGGCTGTTCGAAGAGCTCCTGTACGAAGTCCAATGAGGTCAGCATCAGCGTTTCGTCATACTTCCGTTGGTTCACATCAAAACAAACATTTGATGCGGCCAAGTCTCCCACGTTGAAACTTTCAGCCGGATTGGTCAAATTTATTTTTTCCCCCTTTCGCGGTGCACAGATTTGCAACGTACCGAAGTTAATTCCCCCCATGGCAGAGGCGAGTCCGATGCCTGGGATGCCGTAATGCACCCCCGCTTGTTCGGTTCGATACGTTCCTTCTCCATAGAGGATGGAACGGATACCCGTCACCTTGTCAAAGTTACGATCTACTCCTTTCAAAGAGATGACCGTGGGACGGCCTTGAAAGAGTATCAGCGCGTGATCCTCCAGTGTTTCGGAGGCCACTTCCACAGCAGGATGTGCTTTCAGCAGGCAGAGCACACTGTCTTGCGTGTCGATAAATTTTCCCTGATTCGCTACCACCTCAATGGGCGGGTCGATAGCGGTATAAAGGCTTCCGAAGAGGTCGCGGAAGCCATTAAATACCGAGATGGTGCAGAGTAGGGCAGCTGTGCCAAAGGCCACTCCCACCACCGAAATACAGGAAATGATGTTGATGGCTCCAATCTTCTTGCGCGAGAAGAGGTAACGTCGCGCCATGAAGAGTGGCAGGCGCAGACGACTAAGCATGTGGCGTCTCTTCGGTTGCGTCTGTTTCTGTTGATGCCGTTGAGTTGGCAGTGTCCGTCTTCAGCAGTTCGTCGATGTGATCGAGGTAATCCAATGAATCGTCAATGAAGAACTTCAAGTCCGGGATGATGCGCAACTGATGACGTACGCGGCCGCCCAGTTCGTAACGAATTTGGCGGGCATTGGCATTGATGTTGCTCAAAATCTCTTGTGCCTTTTCCGAAGGGAAGATGCTCAGATAGCCGCGGGCAATGCTCAAGTCGGGGCTGACGCGCACCGCGCTCACACTGACCAAGACGCCGTGTGTAGCTTGGGTTTGCTTCTGAAAGATGTCACTCAGTTCCTTTTGGATGAGTCGGGATATTTTCTGTTGTCTGGTTGTTTCCATAAAGCTAAAAATAAAAGAAGAAGTGCACCGCAACGAGTGCGGTGCATTCAGATTATTCAATGGGTTGTGTAGCCCACTCCAAGTACTGTTTATCAGCCGTTTCCGTGAGGTAAGGCATCAAAACTTCGCGTACGAGGCCGTGGTAGTAGTTGATTTGTGCCACTTCCTGATCCGTCAGCAGGGAGAAGTCCACAGGACGCAGGTCGTAGGGGCAAAGTGTCAGTTGGTCGAAGTAGCAGAACTCGCCAAAGGGGGTTTTCGACCAAGGAAGGCAAACCATCACATTTTCAATGCGCACGCCAAATTTACCTTCTACGTAGATACCCGGTTCGTTGGTAACGACAATACCTGGTTTGAAGGGAATCACCGTGTCGGGACGAACTTCCTTGCGAATCTGCATCGGACCTTCGTGTACGCAGAGATGCATGCCCACACCGTGTCCAGTGCCATGACCGAAGTCATAACCTACGTTCCAAAGCTCCTGACGGCAGATAGCATCAAGTTGCACACCCGAGATACCTTCGGGGAAGATGGCACGAGCCAATGCCAAGTGCGCTTTGAGTGCATACGTATAAGCCTGGCTCTCTTCGCGTGTGACGGGACCTAAAGCAATGGTACGTGTGATATCCGTGGTGCCACATTGGTACTGACCGCCGCTGTCGAGGAGCAACAAACCCTTAGGTTGCAGTTTGGCTGCCGAATCCACTTCAGGTTCGTAGTGTACCACTGCCCCGTTGGGACCATAAGCAGCGATCGTCGTAAAGCTCGGTTCGATAAACTTATCGCTCTTCGCTCTCAATTCCGTGAGGCGTGTCGCAATGTCCATTTCCGTGAGCACCATGCCCTCAATCTGCATGGCCTGTTCCAGTTCACGCAGGAAGGTCACCATCGCAACACCGTCCAGAATCATCGCTTCGCGGATGCTTTCTTGCTCCTTGTCCGTCTTGATCATGCGCAGTTGGACAATCGGAGAAGGTATCGCTAAACCGTTGGTCGCACGGTTCAGAATCATCTGCGTCACCGTGTTCGGGTCATACATACAAGTGGCACTGACGTTGTCCATCGCCATTTCGTAGGGCAGAATCTTTACTTCGTTCTTGTCCAGGCTGGCGCGTGCCTCTTCCGTCAAGGTCTCCTGGTGTGTGAAGAGCGTGAAGGAGTTATCTGCCGCCTGGTAAAGCAAGTAAGCAAAGAAAACCGGCGTATAGGGAATGTCGTGACCTCGGAGGTTAAGGATGTAGGCAATGTCGCACAAATCGTTGAAGAGGTAGTCGCGGTCGGGCACCATGGCACGGAGTCGCTTCGCCACCTTGTCGAGTCCCGACTTAATAGGGGTGCCAGTATAGCGTTTGGCCATACGTTCGATAGGTTGCGGAACAATGGCCGGGCGGTCTGTCCAGATCGTGTCAAAGGCATCGGGAGCAGAGCACAGTTTCACGCGACAATCAGCCGCAGCCTGAATCATGCTCAGCGTTAGCATCGATTCACAGCAGTGCGCCACAACTCCTTCAGGTTGGAGATTGGCAAGTTTTTGTCCTATCCAGAACCAGGGCGAGATGTGCTTGTCATCCTTGGCATCCTTCATCAGTTTGATGCTGGTAAAGCCGATTTGCTCTTGCGCCTGGAGCGTATAGCGCGAGTCCACCCAAAGGGCGGCATCGTTGTAGGTTACAATGAGCAAACCCGCCGAACCCGTAAAGCCACTCAGCCATTCGCGACACTTGAAGTGGTCGTGAACAAATTCATTGTTGTGCGGGTCGACAGTCGGAACGACGTAAGCCAGGATATTGCGTTCCTTCATCCATTGGCGGAGAGCCGTCAGACGGTTCTCAATCACCATCATCGCATCGAGCTTATTATCTGTTTCTTGCATACATTTCAAGGATTGGGGCCTTGCATTGCTCCTTCAAGTCTTCAGGGAGTTCGATGCTCGGCCATTCATACTTCAAGCAATTATAGATTTTCTCAAGCGTAATAAGGCGCATGTAGTTACAGTTGTTGCAACCGCAAGAAGCCTCCTCGGGCGGAACGGGGATAAAGGCCTTGCCGCTGCATTGCTTCTGCATCTGGTGCAGAATGCCGCTTTCGGTAGCTACGAGGAAAGTGGTTGCATCCGACTGGATGGCATAGTTAAGCAAGGCGGCAGTCGAACCGACACAGTCAGCCAACTTCACCACCGCACCATTACATTCGGGGTGAACAAGTACTTTGGCTTCGGGATAGATTTCCTTGAGTTGGATGAGCTTGTCGACCGAGAAGCGTTGGTGTACGTGGCAAGCCCCCTGCCAAAGCACCATATCGCGTCCCGTTACAGAGTTAAGGTAGCCGCCCAAGTTACGGTCGGGACCGAATATCAGTTTCTGGTCCTTGGGGTAGGATTCTACGATCTTGCGGGCATTGCTTGACGTTACGAGCACATCGCTCATCGCCTTGATTTGGGCAGAAGTATTGACGTAACTGATAACTTTATGGTCGGGATGTTGTGCTTTGAAGGCTGCAAATTCCTCGGGTGGACAGCTTTCGGCGAGTGAGCAGGTCGCGTTAAGGTCAGGGAGTAACACCAGGCGGTCGCCAGCCAATACATTGACCGTTTCAGCCATGAAGTGTACGCCACACATGATGACAATGTCCGACTGCAGATTTTTAGCCTGATCGGCGAGTGCCAGACTGTCGCCTACGAAGTGGGCAATGTCCTGCACGTCACTATTCGTGTAGTAATGCGCGAGGATAGTGGCATTCTTCTCCTTGCACAAGTCTTTAATGGCTTGCTTCAGGTCTATGTCTTTCGGAAGCGGCTCGTTAACGTAGCCGGCTTCAATCCAGGATTGTTTCGGTTCTGTCATGATCTTGTTTGGAATAATGGTTTGACGGCGACAAAATTACAGATAAGATTTTGTTAGTAAAAGCCCGAACTCACTTTAGGTTCTTTCTATAAGGCTCTGTGTATCTATTGAGTGTTTTTGAATCTCTTTGAAAAGGGGAAACGCGGATTTTATAGCTTGATGTTCCTTTCCGTTCTTTCCGTGTCTTCCGTGATTCTTTTTTCTGACCACGGAACTCCCGGAACTTACGGAACTCTCTTTTTCCGTTCCTTCCGTTTCTTCCGTAGTTCTCTTTTTCCTCTCGGGTAGATTGCGACAAAACCCGATGAGGCCGCAACACTGAAACGGACTTTGCCGTAACTTTGCGCGTCAAAAAAATAATAGCAAGCAATGAAAATCATACATACTGCCGACTGGCATCTCGGTAATGTCTTTCATGGGCATCACCGTTTGGGCGAACACCGCCATTTCTTGCGCTGGCTCTTGAGTATGCTCAAAGCCGAACAGGCTGATGCGCTGATTGTGGCAGGCGACATCTTCGATTCGCCCAATCCCTCTGCCAGTGCCGAAGAATTGCTGTACGACTTCCTGCACGAGGCAACAGAGGAAATGCCCGGATTGCAAATCATCTTGATTGCCGGCAACCACGACAGTGCCAGCCGCTTGGAGGCACCTGCCGCCCTGCTCAAGACGCACAATATCTATGTGCGCGGCCTCATCCGTGAGGTAGAGGGCAAGGACGGTACCCCCGATTTCGACCACTATCTGTTACCGTTGGCCACGCGCAATAGCTCCGAGGCAGTCTGCGTCTGCATGGCGCTACCTTACCTGCGGGGAGGCGACTATCCGGCAGGTCAAACACCCGCCGAAGGACTTCGTTATTATTTTACCCAGATGCAACAGCGTTTCCGCAAGAGCGATTTCAAGAAACTCCCGTTGCTTGCTGCCGCCCATTTCTATGCCGCAGGAGCTGAAGTCTGTGAGTCAGAGCATTCCGAGCGGTTAGTCATTGGTGGGCAAGACTGTGTCGACGCTTCCGTCATCGGCGATAAAGTGTGCTATACCGCCTTAGGGCATATCCACCGGGCTCAGCAAGTAAAAGGTGGAACCCACGTATGGTACGCCGGCAGTGCTTTGCCCATGTCCTTTTCCGAACAGCATTACCAGCACGGCGTCAAGTGTCTGACGCTTGACGAAAGTGGAGTGGCCGAGGTGCGTACCTTACCCTATACGCCCTTGCGCCGTCTGCAAGTCATCAGCGGACAGCAAGGACAGGGTGCGACTCCCTCCGAAGTGAAAGCAGCCATATCCCTGTTGCCCGAACGTCCGTCTGAGTGGAACGATACAGAGGTCGACAATTGGCCTTATCTCGAAATCCGTCTGCGTGAGACCCAACCCGAACCTGGACTCATGCACGAAGTCATGCAGTTGCTGGCCGACCGCGCCGTTCACTTCTGCCGCATGGTACGCTTGCGTCCCGAGGAGAAGAGTCACGAACCAAGTGCCTGGGGCAAGGAGAGTGGTAGCGAAACCGCCTACCGTCCGCTTGCGCCGTTGGATTTGGCCCAACGCATTTTTGAGGCAAAATACAATAACCCGATGTCCGAGGAATTGGTGCAACGTTTTCGCCAGGCCGAAGAAGCCGCACAGTCCCTCACCGAATAGCACAGACAATGAAAATCGAAAAGATCATTCTCGAAAATCTCACGGCGCTCGAAGGCGAGCAGGTGATAGACTTCACGGCAGAGCCTCTGCGTTCCGCCGGACTTTTTGCCATAACGGGCGATACGGGTTCGGGCAAGTCTACCTTGCTCGATGCCATCTGTCTGGCACTTTACAACCGCGCACCGCGGTTTGATGATGCCGAGAAAATCTCGGCCGAAGAACTCAAACAGGCTGAGTCGAAAGCCCAACAAATACAGACCACCAACGTGGCGGGCGTACTCCGTCGGGGCAAGAAGGAGGGCAAGGCGATGGTCATCTTCTCGACCCACGACGGAACACGCTACGAAGCCAAGTGGAGCATTCGGGTAGCCCGCACGGGCACCATCAAACCCGTCGAACGTTCCTTCGTACGACTCAGTCCGCAGAAACATACATTCGATAAAGCCGAACTTCAGGATGCCATCATCGAGGCCGTGGGGCTGACCTACGAGCAGTTTACCCGCACCGTCATCCTGGCGCAAAACAGTTTTGCCAACTTCCTCAAGGCAAAGTCGGCTGACAAGGCCACCTTGCTCGAGAAGCTGACCGGAACGGAGGTCTACGGAGCCATCTCCAAGCAAATCTATGAGCTGTCAAAGCAGGCCGACGAGGTGGTCAGCGGCATGGAACACCGCATGGAAGGCATGTTGCTCAACCGTCTTGAACCCCAGGCTTTGGCAGAAGAGGAAGAGCGTCGTCGGGTCTTAGCCGCTACGGGTGAACAGACCCAGCGCGAACTGGAACGCCTCATGCGGCAGCTCGAATGGGCCGACCGTTACCGTCAGGCTACCCAGCGCGTCAGCGAAGAAGAAGCCAAGTTTGCCGCCGCAACCAAGGCTTGCAGTGAAACGCGTGCCGACGAGCAACGGCTCGAACGTTACGACTCCTTGCTCAGTATGCAACCCCTCTTTCAGGAGATTATCATGCGTCGCGAGGATCGCGAACGGATGCGCAACGACGAGGCGCAGACCCAGACCGACCTGGAACAGGTGCGCCAAACGCTCGACACCAAGCGCCAGGAGTTGAGTGCGGCTGAGGAACGGACCGCTGAGGCTGAAAAACAGCAGGAACAGCGTGCCGCCGCCATCAATCGCGGCCATGCGCTCGAAGGCGAGATGCGCGTGTTCGAGGAACAGCTTCGCCGCGCCGATGCCCAGATCAAGCAGGCCGACGAGGTGTTGCGTAAACGACAGAAGGACCTGACAACCAAGCAACAGTCCCTGGAGGCAGCCCGTCAGGAAATTACGCAGAAGCAGTTTCACCAGCAATCGCTCTCAGTACACAGCCGCATGTTCGACAAGTTCGACCTCGTGAAGGACAAGCTCTCTTTGCTCTCAACCGAAACCGCGCGCAACGTCGAGAGCCACGCCAAGTGGCACGACTCCCAACGGCGCAAAATGGGGCTGGAGGAGCAGTGCGAGAAGGTGAAGCACGAGCAAGATCAGAACCTGGCGAAGATGAGCGCGCTCAAGAGTAACCTGATGATTCACAAACAGACCATCCAGGGACTCGACTCGGCAAAGTTGCAACGCGCTGTGACCGAAACGCGCAACCGCATGGACGCGCTCAAGCGTGCCGCCGTGTTGTGGAACCACATCTCGGAGGGTTACACTTCGTTGTCTGAAGGACGTGCCATTCAGAAACGCGAAGAGACCGAGTTGGCACAGAAGCGTCAGCAGGCAGAGCGTTTGGAAATCGAGCGCGATGCGGCAGAAGAGGCATACAACCGCATTGCGACGGCCTACACGTTGAGTCAGAGTGAGAACATCGTCGAATTGCGCAAACAGCTCAAGGAGGGCAGTGCTTGTCCCGTGTGTGGGGCGACCCACCATCCTTACCACACAGAGACGGAGCGTCAGTTGGGCAACTTGCTGACCAACCTCAACAAGGAATATGTAGCGGCACAAGAGGCTTTGGCGCAAAAGCGCAATACGCTGGCCGCCTTGCGCGAAGACATCGCCGCCGACGATGCCCGCATCCGTACCGCCGCCCGCGAACTGCAGAATATGGAGCGTCGCCAACAGGCTGATGTCGAGGAGTGGCAGACTTATGCTTACCTCGACAACTCCTTCCAGGATTGTTCCGAAACGGCCAATCGTGAGGCGCGTGCCAAGATGATTCAGTTGCTCAAGGACAATACCATCCGGGTTGCTGAAGAGGCCGAGAAGGAACTCGACACCTATAACTACCACCAACGCCACATCAACGAGCTCAATGAACAAATTGAGAACCTCGACACAGCGATGCTCAACAACCGCACGGCGTTTGACAAACTGCGCACCGAAATTCAGGTGCTGGTAGCTGCCTCCGAAGAGTTGCAGCAGGCCATTCGCCTGTCCGACCGCACGTGTTCGCAACTCTATATCGACCTCGACGGCATGATTACCGTGTCGGGATGGTTTACGGAGTGGAAGAACAATGCCGACGGCCTGCGTATGCGCCTTCGCGATCTCTGCGAAGACTGGAACCAGACGTGCCGCACGCTGGAGGAGAAACAGCGGGCTTCAGAGTTGCTCTGTGAGGAAATCAAGGGAGCGGCCGCTCATCTGGAAGAGGCAACCCGCTCGTTGGAAGAGCTGCGCGAAAACCGTACCGCCCTTCACGAACGCCTCGAGGCGATGAAGGAGGAGATGCGCCAACTCTTTGGCGGAAGTTCTCCTCAAAAGGAAGCGGCGGCACTCAAGGAAGCTGTCCTGCAGACGCGGCGCGTCGAAGCCGAACTGCGTAAACTTTGCGAGGAACATCAGGGACAGCTCAAAGCACTCGAGGGTAAGCGCGAAAACCTGGAGAAAGGACGTGTCAAGGCACAACAGCAGTTGCAGGAGAAACAACAGCAACTCGACTTGCTTATCCTCCGCTTCAACGGTTCGCATCCGCCCGTTCAGTTTGCCGAACTCGAACAGCTCTTTGCTTCGACACAGGATTGGAAGGCATTGCGTCAACAGCTCGACGCCTTGCGCCAAAACCTGATGCAGGCACAGACCCGCCTCACCCAGGCACGCGATGTGCTTTGCGTCCTCCAGGCAGACCCGCTTCGTCCGAAGGAAGTTGGCGAAGAGGCTTTGGCCATGCTTCAGACACGTCGGGAAGAAGAGCGCGTGAAGTTGAACGAAGTCAACCGTCGCTTGGGTGAATCGCAGTCGCGACTCATGGCACACGAACGCTGTGTGCAGGAAGCGGCACAGTTTGTCGAAACGCTCAACCGCGCCAAGGCAGACCAGACAGAGTGGCAACGCCTCAACGAATTGCTTGGTTCGGCCGATGGCAAGAAGTTCCGTACGGCAGCACAATGTGTCACCTTTGCCTGCCTTGTGGAACATGCGAACTACCACCTGCGTCAGATATCGCCTCGTTACGAATTGGCACAGCGTCCCAACTCCCTCTTCCTTGAAGTCATTGACCGCGATCTCTTCGACGAGAAACGCTTTGTCAATTCCCTCTCGGGTGGTGAGACCTTTGTCGTCAGCCTCGCACTGGCCTTGGGACTGGCTTCCTTCTCGGGTACCGGCCTGGCCATCGGCTCCCTCTTTATCGACGAAGGCTTTGGCAATCTCGACCGCGAGTCGCTCGACCTCGTGATGGGGGCACTCTCCAATCTGGAGAATGCCCAGGGACGCAAAGTTGGTGTCATCAGCCATACCGACCAGATTCGTTCGCAAATCTCTCCGCAGATTCGTCTGCGTAAGCAGCCGGGCAACGGGTCGTCGGTGATTGAAGTCGTGTAGTGGTAAAGGCGATGGGCGCGGCTGTTGTGCTGACGAAGCCTTTGCTCCCGCCTCCTCGTCCTTTTGTAATCTTTGCAAGGTGTCCTCGTCGTTGAGGAATACACATAGCGTGCTTGTCAATGTGTTCTCGTAGCCTACGAGGCCACATTGTAAGGCATACAATGTGTATTCTTCAACGACGAGGACACATTTTTGCGCTAAAATGTGGCCTTCAGCTCGACGAGAACACATTTGCTCGCTGAAACTCTTAGTTTCTAACGAAAAGAAGATACCTTTGTGAAGTCAAACGGTGAATGTGCGGCTGTGGAATGAAGCTGTGCGGAAGTAATCGGGGCGTGGCAGTTGTATAAGTCACAGCAGCAGTATAAATTCCGCTGCAGTACGGTTGCAACAGTTGTATGGTCGCGGCCCAAGCAGAAGTAACTTTCTTCTCTCTTCTCTTCGCACCCTTTTCATCCCCTTTTCATCCCCTTTCTTCGCGTCCCCTTCTCTTTTTCCGCATCTAAGCGATGGGGTCGCACCGCTCCGCATTCCCCTCTATCATCCAATCCTTATGCCTAGTAAAAGAAGAAATGAAAACACGCGCGGTAAGCACACCGTTCTCCGTGTAGAACCACAGTATCAAGTCAAAGATTTAATCATCTCCCCTTTCACCCATCGTCGAGAGTACGACCGTCAAGGCAACGAAGTCTACATCCCCATAGAGCGTAATGAAAATCCTACGGGCATCCATTTGCTCGACGAATTTCTGCGTCGCATGGCTGACGGTGGCATCACCCTCTTCGACTATTGCACCGAGAAAGGCCTACTTACTGAAGACCTCTCTGGGCTGCTCTTCACCCTCACCGGTCTTCGTTGGCAGGAATTCAAGGAAACCTATTGTCACGAGATGGTCGCCCATCTCATGCTTTATTCCGATCTCACTGTCGAAGAAATCGCCCGTCGCTCCCTCTACAGCTCCCGCTTCGGCTTGGCCCGTCACTATCAGAAAACGTTCCACTGCAGCCTTAAGGAGTACCGCGATCGCCTGCGTAAGGCTCATCCCGATGTGCACCCGGTGTATGTGATACGATGTTGTGATTAGCTGAAAGATTTTCACCTTCGCAAGGTAATCAACAATGTAGGTTAGAAGAGCATGTAAGATAATTGGGTTGTGATTAGCTGAAACATTTCTACCTTCGCAAGGTAATCAACAATTTCTACGGAT
>JABLTM010106436.1_pt1 | contig 28095 bp, 25 predicted proteins | sample 7160121 | NCBI WGS metagenome assembly JABLTM01 (sample SAMN14651224, study PRJNA627086) | human gut metagenome | isolation source: feces | host: Homo sapiens
ATAAATCTAACCCCATGTCTGTAACCTCTCTTAAATACTGGCTTTAACACTTTCCACATACCATCCACATTGTTTTTTCTCTGCTTCTACCCTGTGGTTCATTGTTTCTTTATATTCTTATAATTTTAACTTACACAAAACAAGAGAGCAGAAACTCTCTGCTCCCTTGTTTTATATAAGTTTTATTATCTACCACTAATTATCTGCTTTAACTCTTCATTTTCTGCCTTAACTCTCTTCAATTCATTTTCAAGTCTTTCATTCGTGCCAAGCAATTCTTTATTCTGTTTTTTAAGCTTTGTAATCGCAATTTTAAGATTTGCGACTTTTTCTTCTAGCACCATATCAAAAATTGCTTTTTTAGGATTATAACATTCTCCTTGTTGTAACTGAGCAGATTTTACAGCATTCTTAACTTCCTTATTTTTATAAAAAAAGCTATTTGAAAACCCAGTATATCTTACCAGGGCTGCTACTGTTACCCGTTCTTTCCTCTCCAACATTTTTTGAATTTCATTCTTTACAATTTCTGCATTTTGTTTGCCTTGTTGACGATTCATTGCCACAACCTTATCGTACTTCATAACGTTCTCCTTAAATACCCCCTCTACTTGTATCTTTAATAATTATATCACTGTAACTTCATGACCTCTATCTTTCTTTGAAGCTCTTTATTCATAGCTGATAATTCTTGCTTCTCTGATTTCAACTTTATTACTTGCAAATTGACTTTTCTTAACTTTTCCTGTAAATTCTCAATTTCTATCACACTATCAAGATTTGTTTTTAGCATACATTGTTGCCTATATCTTGCATCCTCCAGCATCCTTCTAACATCTTTATTTCTATAGAAAATGGCTTTTGATAACTTTGTTTTTCTCATAAGTTGAGCAGTAGTAATCCATTCCCCTTCTCTCAGCATTTCCTCTATTGCCCCAAATGCTATTTTCGTATACTGCTTTGATCGTTCTTTACTTATCTCTACAATCTTATCGTATTTCATATCAGATACCTTTTCTTTCAATTACAATCTATAATTTTTTCAGCATAGAAAGCTCTTTCTTTTTAATCCTGCCTTTTAGTTTCTCCACTTGAACCTTAAGTTCCTCTATCTGACCTCGCAATTCCTCGTTTTCCTGAGACAAACTTCGGTTCCTGACCTTATATTCCATGATTTCCATCTGCAGTACTTCGGTGTTGTCATTCTTTGAATCTTTACTCCCACTCCAAATTCTACGACAGGATACATTGGGCGATTGCACAGCTGCATCCAACCTGCTTCTCACTTCTGGATTTTTATAAAAGAAACCTCTTGATAAGCCAGTTTTTTTCACCAGCAGAGTTACCGATGGATATTCCCCCCTTTCTATCAGCTGTTCTATAGCCATCGTGGCCAGCTTAATTTTCTGCTCACTTTCGATCCGATTCACAGCTATCATCTTTTCATAATTCATATCCATCCCATCCTTTTATTATATCCATTATTATAAGGTCCATTTTTTCTCTGGTTTTTCTCGTTTCATCAGCCATAACTTTATTCCCGATTCTCCGGTAGTGGTGGACACTCTGTAATGTTTTATGTCCAAGTAGTCTTGCTATCATCCAATCCTCGATATGAAGCTCGGTCAATTTTTTCCCATAACAGTGTCTAAAAATATGTGTCCCGAATTTTAGCAGTTCCCCATTATCATCCCGTATATCTTTCTGACGAATCATCCTCATAACTTGTGCCTGGATCATTCCATATTGATATGGTTTCGAGGGATCATCCTTTTTTACAAAAATATATTCTGTTTCCCCGTAACGCTCTTTGGTATATTCCATGGCTTTTAAAATTAAGCGCCCCACCTCATTACTAACTGCCTTTTCATAAGTAATGGATTTTACTTGATCAATCCGGACAAAATATCTCCCTTCTTTCTCTCTAAGGCAATCCATTCTTAAAGTAAGTGTATCGGAAATGCGTGTTCCCAAAAGCTGGTGAACGATCAATGCTCTGGCTATCTGCTCGTCCAGATTAAAAATGTGGGAATTTAATCGCTTAATTGTGGCATCTGAATAAAATTTAAACTGATATCGTGGTGTACTTGGAAAATCATTATTTAAGAAAAGTTCCAGAAGATGCCTTCTCTCATATATATTCCCCACATCTTCAATCACACGTTTTAAGCCATACAGATCGGAACGATAATTCTTTCTTTCCGTTGTCTCCGTTTGTAAGTATATCAAATAGTCTTCAATATCTTCTCGGCTCAATTCCTGCAATGATTCCAGCTCCGGCTTTCTTGCCTTTAAAAAGCGGCTAAATCTCTTTACTGCAGTCATCTCTGAATGTATTGTCCCAAGTGCGGAATATTTTAAATGTAAGAATATGACTCTTTTTACCTCTTCTCTGATATCCGGCTGTAAAATATCGGTGAAGTTAAGGGTCTTCACATTTTTTATGGGATTTCTTCTGATTGGAAATTCAAATTTTTCCAACTCCCATATATCTTTTTCTTGTTCTTCCCGTTCATCTTTCACTTCAGCAAATTTTAGAATCTGACGCAGTTTTCTTTCCAATGCTGGTGTTTCTCTGGCTGTTATATCGTAAGCAGCCCGGTATTTCATGCTGGACAAGGCCAATCCCTTTTCCAACATCCACCCCTTTAAAATTCTGACAGTCTTTTCTGGATCAGCATTCTGCAATACTGTTATATTCTTCTCTATCAAAAACTTCCGTATATTGTTATAGATGGTTAGTTCAGTAGCAAGGCTCGATAATGCTAAAGTCTTCCCCCGTTCCCATATAAAGGCTTCTAAGATTTCTTTCACTTCCCTGGATGGCAGCCCTTCCAGATCAAAATAACGGATCTTACATATTCTCATAGAATTTCTTTGTTCTTCTGAGGCATGCTTATAGCTTTCCATTTCGTAAATATGTATCCTATCCTTTTTCATGTCTATATCTCCGCTTCTTTGGTGTGATTGTCAAAGCAATATTATTTTCTGGTTTATCAAAGTAATTATCATTTGCTTTTTCAATCTTCTTAGGCATATAGTCCACATACTGTTTAGTCATTTCTTCTGCTACATGACCAAGGTAATCACGAATTGTCTGTATCGGTACACCATCATCATAAAATTGGGTTGCCAGCGTATGTCTGTAATCATGTGTTTTAAATACATACTCACAATCTGCTATTTTGTGCTTTTTACATTGCGTTCGAAAACATTTTACAAATGAACCTATTCTATATGCTCCACCCTGTTCAGCTTGAAAAACATAATCGTTTGCATGAATATGTTTTTTCTTTATGTATTGTTGCATAACCTCATACAGCATAAATGGAACAGGAATCATTTTATCTGCCTTCATTTTGATCTGATACACTTTGATCCAGGCATCCTCTCCATCCCAGTAGTATGCATCTCCTTTTAGCGTACATACTTCGCTGATCCTTAACCCTGTTGCCCATAGATGCAGGAAGATCAACCGCAATTCCTCTGGAAATAAATTCAGTTTGTGAAGTATTTCCATATAAATATCTTCCTCAACACTCCTGTCATGGTGAATAGGATATACTTTCTGCTCATAGTACTCTGGGTGAAACGGAATTTCCTTAATATGGTTTTTTATCTTTAGATACTCATAGAATTTTGTGATATCCAGTATCTGCCGGTTCACAGTTTCTGCTTGAATTTCTTGTTGCTGGATTTCCTTAAAATATGCACCTATCTGTTTTTCAGTTACATCAAGAGCACATACGTCAGGCCCCAAATACTTTAGAAATTTTTTCACATAGTTTTGCTGGCTTCGAATATTTCCAATGGTCAGACCTGTGATTCCTATCTGATATCTTGCATATTCCTGTAGCAGCTTTCTATTGTTCAAATTTTCTACTTGGTAAAAAGATAACCTATTCACCGGATTACATGGATTCACTCTTTCTGGTGCAAGGTGGAATTTTTCCATGTACCATACATTTGCATGCCAGTGGATCTGCTTTCCACTCATAAAGAGAATTTTTCGACTGTTATCCACAATCTGCATGGAGTTTTTATAGTTAACCACCTTCTGTTTTACTATCTCTTCTAATTTATCAATCTCTTCCTGTTCCATGGTTTCTATATCTACTATCCCTTGCTTGATGCAATATTGATACATCCACTGCATAGGAAGCAGGAATCGTACTCTCCGATCCTTTGGATCCTTTACATTCTCAAGAATATGTATGAGTAGTTGAAAAATCTGCTGTTTCATCTTTTCTGAAGCCTTGACACTAAAATCCCATACCAATTCTGTCTTATCACGTACCTTATCAAATTCCATAGCCAGTTTCTGATCTGGCAAATATGGCAGGAAAAGGATCTGCTGTTCGTATTTCAAATAAAATTTTTTTGTGTTTGCAAATTGTTTCATTTCCTGTCTGATATGATATTGCTTGATTCGATCCAATGTCTTTAAATACCGAAGTACCTGTTCTGGCTTCTTTTCCTTCATAAGATACTGCTCATATTTTTCTCGGATAGGATAATCAATTTCTCGGATATGGTGAATTCCTTCCCGAATAAGAAAATTTTTGATATTACCCGTTAATGGCATTTCAATTCCTTCGCACTGCCGAATTTCTTCCAGTAGATCACCATATTCTTGTTCAATCCAGTATGCTTTTTTGTTTCTGAGAAATGATGTCATACTATTTGCTGCCCTGATCGTACAATCCCTATCCTCAAGCAGAAACCTTTTATAGTTCCGAACATCATTTTCTTCTACTAAAATCACATTATAAATTCCTAACTGCATCAGATATTCTTCTGCATATCTCCATGACTTGTCTTGTACCGGTTCTCCCGTTATAAGCTGTTCATGCAAATAGGCCAATTCCGTTTGATGCTCAGTATCTAGTAATCTGATTGCAGGCACATAACCGCCTCCTCCTATAACAGATGATCAACTCCATACAGGGATTGGTGCTGGCTGTAAAATGCATCACTTGCTTCCATCAGTTCTTCCTCTGTTATATTCAAATATTTCATAGTTGTTTCAATGTGCCGATGACCAAGTGCCTGACTGATAAGTTCTAGTTTCCACCCTGCCTTTCTCCTGGTATTTGCGAAATAATGTCGCAGCATATGTGGTGTCACTTTAATTCCGGTCTTTTTTTCAAGACGCTCCATCAAACTCCGTACACCGCTGTCCTGCATTGGCTTCCCTGCATATTTTCCAGACACATTGACCAGAAGATACTCTTGTTGAAAGATCAGGTCCTTATATTCTTCCAGATAAAACTTTAAGATTTCGAATGTCGCATCACTGACTTTTGCCTTTCGGAATTCTGCATTCTTGGCACGTGCATCATTTTCATTATCTTCTCTAAAGTTTACATAGATCAGATGGTTTTCATAATCAATATCTGTTGCATAGCGATTGCCCAAAATTTCTCCGATTCGGAAACCTGTTTCTGCTAATAATAAAAGCAGGACTTGATCGCGGCAATTTGTACATGCCTTTAGTAAAATAACGATCTTGTCCTGCTCTATAGTTCTGCCTATATGTCCTGTTTCCTTTAAGTATCCGTGAAAACTTCTCCGATTCAGTATCTTTCGAATTCCTACAGAATTTCTTACGATGTATTGTGCGTCAGATAGTACTTTTAAACTTTGCTCGCACCCTTCCTGCTGTTCAGCAAAATTATACAATCGAAACACTTCCTTGAGATATGCATTGCAAGTTTCATTGTATGGCTTTTTCGTGTACTCATCTTTGCTATGCATCCCAGCTTTTAACCATATAAGAAAATCTGTAAAATGTTCCTGTTGCTTTTCATATTTCATATTCCATACATCTTCCATCGTTAGTTGATTCTCAGACAGATAGTTTAAGTAATATGAAATCACAAGAGCGCTTCTCTTGATGGTGTTTGGCGAACCTTTCGCCCTCATTTTATGCATTAGATATTGGGAAGGAAGAAGAACGATTTCTTGGCTGACTTCTTCCCGTATAAAATAGTATTTCTTAGATTTTTCTGTCTGCATATCCACTATGAAATGTTCCATTTCTTCACTTCCTTTCCTCTAACGCTATACACAGTATACCCACCCTATGCTATGAAAGCTATTCACAAATACCAACAATTCCGAAAGGTTTCTCCTAAAATACTCACTACATTTTTCTCTATTTTCTTTGGAAAACTTAGCACTACCAACAATTTCTCTACAATCTGTTACATATAGTATTCGATTCGTTTTCGGTTCCGAATAAAATTTTCTACATCTGCCATTCTGTCTGTAATCTGACATACTGGAAGTGCATCAATTACCTCTTTGTGGTATTTCCCTCCTCTTCCTGCTCTGGAATCTAATATAGACACTACACAAGTATCTGTTTCCGTCCGGATTGCTCGTCCAAATCCCTGGCGCAGTTTGATCTGCATATCCGGCACTATGATTTTCTGAATATATTCCTTTAAAGTCTGATATCGTTCTCTTTCTGCTTCCCTCACAGGATCGGGTACCGCAAATGGCAAACGGACAATAATCAAAGAAGATACTACATCTCCTGGAAAGTCCACGCCTTCCCAGCAGGAACCAGCTGCAAAAAGCACACAATTTTTCTGTGCCTTAAATTCACGGATCACTGACTGGGAATCTTTCCATACCTTCAGCAACGGAAATGGGAGATTCCCTCTCAATTCTCTGTATACATTCCCCATCATAGAATAAGAGGTAAACAGTACAAGAGTATGTCCAAATGTGGAACATACCAGCTTTCGGATCTGCTCAGACAAGAAACGGATTTCTCCATGATAGCTATCATACACTTTTCTCTTCCGTCTTGGCATGTATAGTAAACAATTTTCATCATAATCGAACGGTGAATCAGCCTGATATTCACGTACTCTTCCGACATCTTCGAGTCCGTTCAGTTGCTCTGACCTTTGAAAACTCTCCCCTGCTTTTAAGGTGCCAGATGTAAGAATGGCTGGAAAGCCACGCTCCCAAATATCTGCCTTTATCAAACTTTCTGTTTTTCGATGAACAGTGCAAAACACTGGCAGTCCCTTTGATGTATACTCTAAAAACAATATATTGTTCCGGTCCACATTTAAAAACTGTAACAGGACTTCCCTGCTCTCTTCCAGCCGGTTCTTTGTCCATCTAGATAAATTCCCGATCAACAGATCTTCCGCCCGCTGCAACCAGCGGATGCTGTTTCTTAATGCCTGTCTGGACTCCCTGTTGAGAACAAAGCGAAAACGTGCCTGTTCTTCTAACACTCCCTGTGGTCTTGGCAGGCTTTCAAAGAGCTGTGAAAATGCTTCCCGAAGTTTTGCCGCAATATGGGTATAATGTTCCCCTTCTAAAAGACTGCAGATTTCCATAAAATCTTCCGGTCCGAAAGACTTTCCATACATCTGCCTTGCTGCTTCTGGAAATTTATGTGCTTCATCAATGATCAGTGCCTGATAATTTCTTAATAAAGGACGGAAATCATTGGCTCTGTGAAGTGTATCTGCCAGTAGATAATTATGATTACAGATCTGGATAAATACTTTTTCATCTGTAGCTTCTTTTAAATATTTTTGATAACGACAGTACGTTCTCATCTCACAAGTTTCCGGGCAGTATTTGGGGACGCATACCATCCTGCGGTCAAACCCACTCAGATGCTGTACGGAGTCCATGTCATATTGTTCTCTTAATGCATATAAAGCTTCTCTCTGCAGTGGATTTTTTGCTTTTCTTCGTACTGCATCCAACCGAAGCTCCAACCGATTGTCACATACAAAATGTTCTTTCCCTTTTCGGATGACTGCTTGGATAGGGGCAGATATGATTCCTTTCTTCAATAAAACCTGTGATAAAAAAGGTATATATTCTCTTTGGATGGCTTCCTGCAATGCAATGCTTGAGGTTGAGATCACAATAGGCTGACTCTGACCGCACATAGAAAAATATCCAGATAACAATTGACTGTATTTTCGAAAAAGAATGCACGCTACCAGGTATGCATAAGTCTTTCCTACCCCTACTGCTGCATCGCATAATGCAATCTTGTTTCCACACAGGCTGGAAAGCATTTGATGGCAAAGTGTGATCTGTTCTTCCCGAACTTTCATTCCTGCTTGTGGAAGTATTTCTCTGAATATCTCTTCCACCTCTTCGTGTGCCATTCTCCGATATTCGTTCCGATGCATCTTTCCACCCTCTTATCTTTATATTTGTGTTAATATCACATCAATACAGCCAGAGATTTGGTTACTCTGGCTGCATGTATCTGATATCAACAGCACACTTCGATTGATTTTCTTTTGTTGTTGGATATCGTATTTGTCCTCTCACTTCCCCGATATCAAATGGGCACATTATAGCCGGATGTCTGGCAAAACATCCGCACAGATATTCCAAACGTCTTACTGATTACAACGTAAGGTTTATCTATCCCTGCATTCGGATCTTTTGGTGTATCATTATCATCCACCCGGACTCATGGCGTCACATTCCTGCCTGGATGCTTACAGAATAAAAGGGGCGCTCTTATATAAAACGATGATCACTGATGCCGTCCGTTGTAGTGAATAACTGAACCATCCTTTTATATCATCATGGCGTTTCTTTCTGCTACGCTCCGCCGGATGGGAAAGTTTCTATAATGCGGATATCCAATTATCAAGGAACAGAGGAGGGGAAGGCACTAAGTACCTTCCCGAAAATGTATAGGAAAAATTCCTACTTAGGAGAGAACTTACCTCTCCTACTTACTAGCCAACTTCCACAACAAAATATGACGCTAAAAAAAATATTTTTTTAATTTTTTTCTCAAGCGTTTCATTCGTGCTGAAACTGTATTCGCTTTCATTCCAAGCAATTTCCCTATTTCCTCTGTACCATAACCAAACGTTTTTAAAAGAATAATATACAATGTTACTTGATCCAACTTCTGCAGTTCTTTTCTTAGTTTATTGTCATCTAAAGACTTTATGAAGTCTTGCACGTTAACAGGCTGTTGAATTTCCCACTTTCCGGAAGCATCTTCAGTTCTCTCTATAAAATCTGTATCAGGCATTTGATGATTTTTGTAGTTACGTTCTTGTTTAAAACAATTCCAGTCATAATCACGAAGTTCTGCAATAACCTCTTCTGAGACGCCTAGTTCACGTAATTTTTTCTCTTCTTGTTCCTTCCATACTTTCCATTTATATTCTTCTTTTGCTTTGTTATATGCCATATCATTTTTCCTCCGATTTGAATTTTCGAAAATCAAATCGGAAGTGGTGGGCTTCTATTTCTTGGATTACTCCAATAGAAAAAGACGCACTGCAGATTTTCTATCCACAGTAACGTCTTTCTTTTTTGACAATTATATTTATAAGTATATGAAATATGGTATGAGACACCATATTTAAAACCGCATTTTTTTCTATCTGCTGTTACGCTTTTTTTAACGTTTTCTTATGACTGAATCTTCTCCTATTGCCTAATATTGCACATCAATCCCTTATTATAAATTATGTGCCTCTATCCCATTTTCTTTTTTAATATTGCTTAATACACCACATCAAATATTGTTCACTACTATTTTCACTTTTCCAATGTTGCATAATACACTAGATTTCATGGAGGTGAATAGTACACATGGCGCAGATTGATAGTCGTTTAGGTGATATGATTCGTAGCTACCGTGAAAAACTTGGTTTAACGCAAGAAGAAATGGCTGAAAGACTTCAAGTTAATCTTACACATTATGGAAATATTGAGCGTGCCGCATGCAATCCAAGCTTTTCTCTTTTTCTTCGGATTGCCAAAGAATTAAATCTTTCCGTAGATGCTTATCTATATTCTACAAGAGATGATACTACCGCTGAGATTACACGTTTACTCTCAAAATGTTCCAAGCGCGAATGTCAGATTATCTTAGAAAATATCCTTACCCTTCTTAAGAATCGGGATGAATGCACGTAAATTGATGTTACAGAGTGATTCTGTTTTTATTCCAAATTTTATCTAGCTTTTTTCTAGTTTTAACATTAGCAAAGCGGTCCATGCACATGCATGAACCGCTTGATCATTTCCATTGCTTGATTTTTTCCAACATGTTGGAGGGAACTTTCAATATCCCACTTCCGGATAGTAAAAGCAGCATATCCACCATTCCCTGCAGATAAGCTTGTTGGTTTTCTTCTTCTGCACATTGTTCTGTCAAGCCAACATATTTCTCAATGACACATCTTTGTTCATCTGTCATTTCAGAAACTATCTGCTCATAAATCGGCTGATATGAAAATTTTTCTTTCATAGCCTTTTGATACTCTGGTAATTGTAACTGTGAAAGTCTTCCGGTATCCTCACATCGAAGTTCCTTTAAAAACTGTGCAGTTTTTTCCCATACTCGCTCATCCATGCTTCTCTCTTCCTTTCATCGTACCAAATCTTTTTTTCTTTTGTTCTATTATTCCCCTATTTCCACTCCGAAACACATAATAAAAGCTTTATATTATTCTTCTTTGTATGTTGTATAAAATATTTTTTAAAACTTCATCTTTAGAAGTATATTACCATTCCATTTCGCTAGAATCAATAATGTAACTTCATCTTTAGAAACATTGAGGATATTATGAAAATATATTGGAATGGTGAACGCAAAAACGTAATAGGATCTCGCGTTAAAGAATTAAGGAAAAAACAGGATATTTCCCAAAAGATTTTGGCAGCACGTCTTTCTCTTTCTGGGATTGATTTTACGGAATTGACAATTTTAAGAATTGAAAAAGGAACACGGTTTGTTCCAGATTATGAATTAAGTGTAATTGCTGATTATTTCCATGTAACTTCTGATTATCTGTTAGGCAGAACAAATAAAGAATAGGACAGGTACTCCGTATGATATGCTCCCTTCTAGGTAGACAAGTAAAATAATAAAATTTGTTTACTTGGAAGGGGGCTTATTTATTGGGTAGAAAAGCAAAGTTTTCTTTTGAAACTAAAATAGACATAGTTCTTAGATGCTTAAAAGGGCAAACTTCAGCTTATCATGAAGCTACATTATTAGGAATTAATTCTGCCCGTGTTAGGGAATGGATTTCACTTTATCAATCCTTAGGTGAAAGCGGTCTTATTACAACCTCAAAAAATGCCACTTACTCTGATGAAATCAAAACAAATGCCGTGTTAGATTATCTGAACGGCAAAGGATCTTATGCTAAAATCTGTAAAAAGTATGGGATTCGTTCTTCTGCTCAACTAAGGCGTTGGATTATGAAGTATAATAGTCATGAGAAGATCAAATCTTCCGGAACAGGAGGAACACGAATCATGACTAAGGGTAGAAAAACTACATTCGAAGAACGCGTGGAAATTGCTTCATATTGCATTTCTCATAATCATAACTATGTTGAAACGGCTGATAAATTTAAAGTTTCTTATCAACAGGCCAGAAATTATACAGTTAAATACGAAAAAGATGGAATTAATGAACTAAAGGATAATCGCGGCAAACGAAAATCAGAGGATTCTTTTAGCGAGCTTGAAAGACTTCGAGCTGAATTAAAGTTAGAAAAGGCCAAGCGTAAAAGTGCTGAAATGGAGGCATCATTCCTAAAAAAACTCAACGAAATAGAGAGGAGGCGGGGCTAAGCCTGTTGAGACATGAACAAATCTATCAGGCAATCAAAGAAGAACATGAAACATATGGATATTCGATCAGTGCACTTTGCAGACTTGGAAATGTAAGCAGAGCTGCTTATTATAAATGGCTTCATAGAGAGAGTCCAACGAATGAGTTGGAAAACGAACGTATTGCACAGACAATTGAAAAGATACATACAGAATCTCCTGATAAAGGATATCGCAGGATAAGAGATGATCTGGAGCGCTATCATGATATAAAAGTGAATGATAAACGAGTTTTACGAATCTGCCGAAAAAGAGACATTAAATCCACAATAAAATATGCAAATAATGGCTGTACACGCCAGGCAGCCAATCCACAATTCATAGCGGAAAACATATTAAATCGAGAATTCTATGCCGATACACCTAACCAAAAATGGCTTACTGATGTGACAGAATTCAAATATTACACAGGTAAGGAAAAACATAAGTTATATCTTAGTGCAATATTAGACTTGTATGATCGGCGGATTGTTTCTTACGTAATTCGCGATAATAATAATAATGCCTTAGTTTTTGATACATTTGACAAAGCTATTGCTGATAATCCTGACGCACATCCTCTGTGTCATAGTGATCGAGGGTTTCAATATACCAATCGAGCATTCCGCACCAAACTGGAAGAGGCAGGAATGACTCAGAGCATGTCCAGAGTGGCAAAATGTATCGATAATGGTCCTATGGAAGGATTTTGGGGAATCATAAAAAGAGAACGTTATTACGGCAAAAAATTTACAAGTCGAACAGCACTTATAAGCATGATAGAAAACTACATTGATTATTATAACAATAAAAGATTGCAACGAAATTTAGGAGTATTAACTCCAATAGAAAAATACAAACAATATATGTTGGTAGCATAAAAAAACTGCCACCAGATTCAAAACTGGTGGCAGAAATAACTTTTTATTTTTTTAATTGTCTACTTGACGGGAAGCAGTTCAGTATGTAGCGGGACCTGTCCTATTTCTTCGCAAATTTATACCCTATCCCTCGCACGGTTTGGATAAAAACGGGATTTCGGGGATCTAGTTCTATTTTCTTTCGTATATGGCCTATATGTGCGGTAACATTTCCTTCATCACAGAAATATTCTTTTCCCCATACAGTTTCATATATCTGTCGATGAGTAAATACCTGCCCAGGATAACTCGCAAGGAAAAATAGGATATCAAATTCTTTTACTGTTAGATTAATTTTTCTGTTTTTGTGAAATGCTATTCTATTATTGTAATCCAAGTACAAATCTGCATGATTTAATATATTTTTTTCTTGTAGAGCAATTTTTTTTGCAATATAATTCATATTACAAAGCAAAATTTCTTTATAATTCCCCTCTTCTTCTTTTATTCGAATAAGAATTTCAACTTCTATAATGCTTCACCTGCCCTTTTAAATTTCAAGCAAACGCTCATAAATAAACTTTCTATTTTATTTCATCATTTTCTTTATAAATCTTATTCCACTCTCCATAGGTCAAACGGTTTCGGTACCATTTAGAAGTGTCATCTAAGTTCGACTTAATAACTTGATTGGATATATAGTGAAAACGGTTATTATCTAACGGCTGAATGACTAATTCACTTGTCATTGCATTATCCTGCATTGTTCTTTCCCACACCGCATTAATTATAAGTTTAATTTTCCCATCATCCATCTTTTCATATGATACTACTTCTGGATACGGTTCATACGTTGATCCATAGTCATATAATCCTCTTGGTCTGTACAAATACGTTTTTGTTTCTGCATTATAAATGGCATTAGACTCTAATACTTCACTTTCAACTGTTAAAAATGTTTGAATAACTTCCTCAAAATCTTGTTTTGGAATATAATATTCTACTCCTTCTTGACTATAATTATATGGAACATATTTTTCATATTTTAAAAGATACATAATCTCATATAGATCATAAAAATCAAGTTGTGAATAATCACTTTGATTCCAATTCGTTATAAATAACTTATTTCCAGCATAACCTACTGGCATAACATACTTTCTATTCAACTCCCGACATGCTTCATCCAATGGTTCCACACGAAATCCAATTTTCCCATGATATCCATCATATCCCTGTCGATCATATTCTTCTATGAAAAAATACCCATTTTTTGTATACTTCCATGATTGTACTTGAAATTCATTAATGTACTCAGCTTCTGGAGCGTCCTGATCCCAAGTCATATTACTACATATGGCATAAATTTCCCCATTTTGAGAGTTTAAATCATATCTCACAAATCCTCCTGATTCCATAATAGAAAAAATTGTTATATTATCATTAACCTCGTTTTGCACATTCTTGCAAAATTTTTTCACTAGTTCTCCATTTACCATATCTATTTGATTATTTATGTCAACCGCAATATAGTTTTTTCTGCCTAAATATTCAATAATGTCTTGTTGTAATTTCAATGAATTTCTATTGCTTTGATTCCATCTTTCTTTGTATATATGAAAATAATCATCTGCCAAATCTTCGGATTCTACCAGAATTTCTTCAGTTCTTTGAACTAATTGTACTTGATTTGAATTTTTTTGTATTTTATTACATCCTCCTAGTAGAAAACTAATGACACCAATAATGATCATTAATCTAACTTTCATACTCTTCCTCTCCAATTACAATATCAGTTATAAAAAAATCTATTTTCTTAATTTACTTAAAAATCTCTTCGCGGTTTATATTCTGGAATTTTATATGCTCCCTCACGTTCAATACAGTTTCCCAAATATATCCACTTGTCACCTTCTTCTCGGATTGTCACTTCATGTCTGAATGAACAATCTGTTCCTTCTTCCTGAAAAACAGCTTCTACTGTCAAAGTTAATGATCCATCCTCATTTTCTATACAATTCACTACTTCTGGGAAAGGTTGGAATTGTTGAATTCGATTCCATGGACCAATTGCTTCCCATGGATATACCCCCTTCACGTCATCGTATTGAGCATATATTTCCAAGGTTTCTATTGAAATATCAAAATAAGTTGTGACCACTTCTTCAAATTCTACTTTAGGAATGCCTGATGCATATTTTTTTTCATCAATTTTCTCCCCATACTTCATTGTGTATAAAAACTCAAACAAATCATTAAACTCTATATTTTCCAAACTGTTTTGATTCCAATCTACGAGGAACAGATTATTGCAAAAGTAACTAACCGGTGTAATACATTTATTTCCTAATTCTCTGCACTGTTCATCAAGTGGCAAAATTCTATAAAAAACATGCATATCCATTTCTTGATTTCTTGATAATGCCTTCTCCCATATAATCCACCCTTTATCAGTATAGTTCCAATCATATACCTGAATTTTTTCTATCTGCACAATATGTGGACTCATATTATCATCAAATGCAGCTGTTGCTGATGTTACATATAAATCTTTGTTTTTAAATTGAAGTTTATTATATATCCAAACACCACTTGTATTAATTACAAAAAATTCAGTTTCAGTATTTTCTCCTGTTTTTGCCAAAGAAAGAGCATCATCAACTTGTTTATAATTCAACATATTATAATCATGACTGCCACAGGTAATGGCAACATTCTCTTCTGCAATACTTTCGATCATTGTATGAACTGTCTCTTCTTCAAGAACAATATTTGACGCATTACCTTTATCTGCCTGACTGTATATCCTTTTGCATTTTCCAACCATTTTCCTTAAGCGATCACTAATGTCTTTTTCTTCTTTTCTCCCCATTTCAATATTTTTTAATTCATAATCATCATTTTCATCCATCACCACATTCTCTTCTTCTGTATTATTAATTATAAGATCATTTTGAGACCCATTTTTTTCACATCCGGATAATACTAAAGAAACCAAAATAATAGCCAACATTTTCTTCATTAACATTTTCACCTTTTTTCATCTCATTCCTATCGTAAATATTGATCCAATACTCTTTTATCTTTTTGAACTACATAACCACTGCCACCAATATTTTTTACATCTTCAACCATACTAATTAGCAATATTGGATTCTCAATATTAGGATCAGTTGTAAAAACTGCCATCCACCCCAATTCTGTTCCTGTTTCATCTTCTTTTGAAAGCTTTATTTCTGCCGTTCCTGTTTTTCCAGCCAAAGTGTAATCCTCTCTATGTAAACCATATCCCGTTGCTGTTGGTTCACTAATAACTTTCTTCATTGTCTCTAAAACAGTATGAAGACTTTCTTTTTGAATAACTTCCGGCATCCATATATTGGGATTATAATTTGGGTTATATAGTAACGTCGGTTCAATTATATTTCCATCATTACTAAATGCGGAATAAATAGAAGCTAGATGCAATGGATTTATTAAGATTTGACCTTGTCCATATCCACTATCTGCCAATTGAATTTCTGACTTTATTCCTTCTGTATTTGAATACTGTGATATTGACATTTTAATATCAAATGGTATTTCTTTGTTAAACCCCAATTTTTCTAAAAAGCTAGTTAAATTATTTTCCCCCAGTTTAAGTGCTACTTTTGCAAAATATATATTATCAGAATATATCATTGCATTTTCCAGTGTTGCAGGTTCAGTCTCATGTAATGTCGTCACATAATAATCCCCCCATGACGAGTCTTTTTGCCAGCTTAAACCTTCGTTTCCATAATCTTCTACAGGATCAAGAATACCTGTGTCTAACCCTATCACTGCAGTAACAGGTTTAAATGTTGATCCGGGACACCATACTTGTCTGAATCGATTGTACAAAGGTTGCCTTTCATCTTCATTTAAGCTTTTCCATAATTTATCTGACATTCCCATTACAAAATCATTTGAGTTAAAAGAAGGAGTACTGACCAGTGCCAAAACTTCTCCTGTATATTGGTTCATAGCAACAGAACAACTCTTATCATCCTTAAACTGTTCATACAAGACTTTTTGCAATTCTGCATCAATTGTTAACTGAATATCCTCTCCGTTTTGAACCGGTTTATCTACAATAATATCTTTTCTGTTTCCAAATTCATCTTCGATATATATCATGCAACCATTTTGACCTTTTAATTTATCTTCATATAAACTTTCTATACCACTTCTCCCTATAACACTATTGGAATCATAACCTTTCCCTTTATTCTCTTCCAAATCTTCCGCTGTAACTTTTTGAATATATCCAACCAAATGTGACGCTGCTTCTTTTAAAGGATAGTCTCTAACTTCGATATCGTTAATCATAACACCTGGAATTGATAGTAATTCCTCTTGATTTTCCTTTAATTTTACAAGATTTTCATCCGGATTAATTTTCATTAATTCCAATTCACTAACTTTAGGAATTGTTTTTATAGGAACAAATGAATCATCTTTTACCCACTCTGCAGACAATTTATTCTTTATCACATCAATATCCACTTCAAGCAACTCCGCAAGTTTAATTATTGTGTTTTCTTTATCCTGAATTTTACCCGGCACTAGCCCAACTGATGATGCAACCCCTTTTCCAGCTAACACTTTTCCATTCCGATCTAAAATTTGTCCTCGCTCTGCTTCTACAGTATCTATTCGTACTTTATCTGTAGACTCTAATTGCGGAAAAATAATACTATCTTTCCAAACAAGTTTATATTCAAATTTTTCTTTTATAAAGTTTACTTCATTTTGAAATTTCACTTCACCTGCAAGAGTATTAAATGATGTAAGATATGAAATCTCTTTACCATTGGATTTCTCATTTAAAATTTTAATGCTTAAATCCTTCGTTTCTAATCCTTCATATATGTTTTTATTTCTCTTTACAAATTCTTCCATAGAAATATTCGATGAATGTTCTTTAGAAATCATTTTATACATTTTTTCATATTCATGTTTATTGATATAATTCATATATTCGGTTAGCAATTGTTCAGTAGTGTTCTTATGTGTCTGTTTCGTAATAAAAAAAATCAAGCTCAATACTAAAATTAAAGAAAATATTATTAATATCAATCTACCTGTCCATTCAAATTTTTTTCTTTTCATAATTGTCTCCTGTTTCTATATCTTACGTTTGTAATATATTCTATTATCACTTTTTTGTCAATAGCCTTCTTGACGTTTCTATTTCAATGCTCTATAATTATTACGAAAGTAAGATTAAAGGAGAATAAACATGGATAAATTACCACAAATATCTGAAGCAGAATATGAAATCATGAAAATAATATGGGATGAGTCACCAATAAGCACAAATTCTATTTGTGAAAAAGTTCCATCTATACACAATTGGAGTAATAAAACAGTTCATACGTTATTATCTCGTTTAGTGTCAAAACATGTTATTTCTTATGAACAAAAAGGGCGTATGTATTACTATTTTCCCATTATCTCTAAAAATAAATATTTATCACAAGAGAACCATAATTTTTTATCTCGCTTTTATGATGGTGAAATGGCTCCGCTATTATCTTCCTTACTATCCAATGCCCCATTATCTGACAGCGATTTAAAGAATATGTATCATCTTATAGACTCTAAATTGAATGGTGGTGATGAAACCTAATGTTCTCGATTCACTTTTTATTATGTAATCTCACTATCAGTATCTTATTGGGGATAATTCTATTACTCAAAAAACTATTAAAAAATTATATTACAACTAATAGTCGGTATTATTTGTGGTACATTTTTGTATGTGCGCTTATTATTCCTTTCATACCATTCAAAAATATCGGACCACATCAATTATTAATAAAGTTACAACACTTTTTCCAACAAGATACGGGTAAAATTGTAAATACTTCTACAAAACAACTTGATGATATAAATTTATCTGTTCAATTAGGTACTTCTGATTTTGCGTCAGCTCAAGATAATTTTAATTTGTATGATCTTGATAAATACTTATTTGCAATATGGATAATCGGGTGTTTGTTTACATTAGTATATTTTATATATAATATTGTTAAAATTCATTTGATCCAAAAAAAAGCTTTTTTAATAACTTCTGAAAATGAACCAGAACTATACCAACAATACACTTCGTGTCATGAAAAGTTAAAAATAAGACGACATGTCGCTTTATACGCTTCATGTAATATTTCAAGCCCTGTTTCTTACGGTCTTCTATATCCTAAGGTAATTATTCCTCAAGATATGGATATATTACTGTCTGAACAGGATGTATATTATATCTTTTTACATGAATTACAGCATTATAAACACAAGGATGCTGCATTAAATTATATAAGTTGCATTTTACAGATCATATATTGGTTTAACCCATTCATTTGGTACGGATTTCATATATTACAAAAAGATCGGGAAATTGCATGCGACAACTCAGTAATTAACATCATAGGGAAAAACAACTGTATAGATTATGGCTATACATTAATAAGATATGCTGAAAAAATGCGACACAATGCTTTTCTCTCTCCACTCTCTCGTTTAGGTGGAGAAAAAAAGATCATTATAGATAGAATAAAAGAAATAGCAAATTACCAAAAAATTTCTAAAAAACATAAGAGAAACAGTATTGTAATCTTAGTGTTCGCTTGTGTTCTAGTATACTGCATTAGTCCTTTATTAACTGTTTATGCATCACGAGACTCATCTTATAATTTGACTTCCCAAAATATAGATGACATAGACCTATCTTCTTATTTCGGTAAAACAAGTGGTAGTTTTGTATTATATGATATGACAAATGATAGATACAAAATTTATAATAAAGATTTAAGCACCAAACGAGTTTCTCCGGATTCCACTTATAAAATTTATAGTGGTTTATTTGCATTAGAGGAAGGTGTAATCAATTATAATTCTTCTAATCAGCACTGGGACGGAACAAACTATTATTTTGATTCATGGAACAAAGACCAAACCCTTACTTCAGCTTTACGTAATTCTGTTAATTGGTATTTTCAAAATCTTGATACACAGATAGGATACCAAACACTTTATTCTTATTATAACAAAATTTCATATGGGAATTGCGATTTATCAGCTGGTATTGAAGATTATTGGTCCGAATCTTCCTTAAAGATTTCACCGGTAGAACAGGTAATCCTATTATCTGAACTTCTGGAAAATAAATGGGAGTTTGAGGAAAAAAATATTCAAGCAATAAAAGAGGCCTTATTTATTTCTGATACATCCATTGGAAAATTATATGGAAAGACAGGTACTGGGTCATTGAATGGACAAAATACAAACGGTTGGTTTATTGGCTTTATTGAATACGGTGAAAATACTTATTGTTTTGCTACCAACCTTCAGAATTCCGAAAATGCCACCGGCAGTGCTGCTTCAGAAATAACTATAGAAATATTAAATTCTTTATTCTCTTAAAAAGGAAAATACTTTATTCCCAAAAGCTAAGGAGGTTGATGCCTATTAACACTAGTGTTTATCAAGATAATCAAAGCTTAAAAGTATCGGCTTATATAGTTAATGTAGGTTTATGAAACATTTATAGAATAACTGATTTCTAGGATAGGCAGAAATAATATGAAAAAAAACAAGTCTTTTTATCTATTAATTATTGGAATTTTGGTTGGTATATTTGCATTTTCAGGTTGCACGAACCATAATAATTCAGACGCTAAGAATATACAACAGGATACAAAAGATCCTACTCCTGAGAAAAATTCTGTAGTAGAATCACAAGAACCCACACTAACTGAAGTAGATTGGTCTAATTATTTTGAAGGCTTAACCGGGACTGCAATAGTATACGATCCAACAGAAAAAAACTATATGATATATAATAAAGAACTGGCTCTAACGCAGAGATCTCCATGTTCTACATTTAAAATTATCTCTTCGTTAATCGGTTTAGAAAACGGAATTATTGATCCTGATAATTCTATGCGTCCTTGGAGCGGTGAAATATTTTGGAATGAGGACTGGAATAGAAATATCAATTTTTCTGATGCATTTCGTACCTCATGTGTTTGGTATTTTCGTCAGGTCACTGATGACATTGGCAAGGTGAAAATGCAGAATGAACTTAATAAACTGAAATATGGAAATTGTGATATTTCTGATTGGGAGGGAAAGTTAAATACTAATAACAACAATAGAGCCTTAACAGGTTTCTGGATAGAATCGTCTTTGAAAATTTCTCCAAAAGAACAGGTTGAAGTGATGGAACGAATCTTCGGAACTGACTCCACCTACTCAGAAAGAACACAAAATATTTTAAAACAAGTAATGTTGATATCAGAAGAGAATAATACAGAAATATCTATTTATGGAAAAACAGGAATGGGAAAAGCAGAGGGTATTGTTATAGATGCATGGTTCACAGGATTTGCAGAAACATTAGAAGGAAATAAATATTTTTGTGTATATCTCGGACAATCAGATGCAGGCAACACATCAAGCACTGCCGCAAAGGAAATCGCCATTCAAATTCTTAATGACAATAAATGACAATAAGATACCCTATCAAAAATCGCCTCAGTCTCTCACAGGCTGGGCGATTTTTTTATAGTAATCTTTTGCCAAATCATTTTGTTCTTTCACTATGTACTCTAAACCTGATCTTAAATTAGTGACATACATAGTCTGTATTTTACATATTACTTCTACATACAAGCACATTATTATTTGGTCTAATTTACCTTTATATAACATCAAACAAGAGCGTGTATCTCTTTTAACACACTATTAACAACGTAGCCTTATCAATTCCAATTATTATAAATAAATATGAAATATAGATATTTCTGGAACAACCCCTAACCGACCAGAAACATGTGTAGTTCCGATTCCTGTATTTACGTATATTTTTGTCTTTGAATTTAATTCATACATTCCGCTGACATAATTTTTAGCGAGGTTCGTAGAAGAGATAGCTTTTTGATTAATAGCAGGAATAAAAGGGATATTAACTTGCCCGCCATGACTATGTCCGCTCAACACTAAATCATAAGGGTATTCTTGAAAAAAGTCTGCTGTATCTGGCTCATGTATTAACAGAATATTGTAATTCGAATCATATATCTCTGTAGAATCCGGCATATATACATTTCCCAGCATACTATCATCTAATCCTGTAAATAATATTTTTTTATCTGAATCAGTAGTCACATACCAATTTTCGTTTTTCAGTACAGTAAATCCTGATTGCTCCATAATATTTTCATACTGTCTGGAAGCTCCACCGCCACAATCACGATTCCCCCATACTGCTATTTTATCATATGTTGCATTGATTTTTTGTAGTTCTTTTATGATATTTTCATCGTCATGATACTGCACATAATTATCATACAAATCCCCTGTAAATACAACAACATCTGGATTTTGTTTATTGATATAGTTTACAACCTTATCTAGGTTCTTATAAGTAAAATCCCCTTTTATATGCGTGTCAGAAAATTGAACAACTTTAATAAAATCAGAAGTTTTTTCGTTAAGAGATAATTGATTTGATGTAATACGATACGGTTCGATTTTAAAAGCATAAAACACACAACTTCCAATCAAAATAAGAATTGTAAAAACTGTTTCAAAAAAATTTTTCAAAAATTTTATCATAAAGATTTATCCTTTCCATAGATTATCTTTCTCTTTATAAAAGCTGCTTTTGACATTTATGTTACAAAAAATGTGGCATAAAGAAATATAGCATCTTTAAACCACAATTTTTTTAACTTACAATCTTCCAGTTACTTGCCTTACAAATTGTCAATTTATGCTGGACATCTGTGTCGTTTTGGTCTGATTAACAACAAACTTTACAATTGCACTAACTATTACAGCCACCCATTGTGTCTTGATCCTAAAGCTATAACAAAAATACTAATGTCTAAAATACATCAATGTAGACAAACCCAGACTCTGACCTTCCATATACATGATGTGTCAGACATATTTTTGCATCTTCATCATATCTGAAAGATAACATGTAATTGTAACCATTTGAGACATGTCCATCCATAAATCCAATAGATGGATTTATGAATTAGAGAAGGGATTATCGTCTGATCCACTTATATTTGTTTTAATCTAGAAATTACAATAAATTGATATTAATGTGATTTTTATTTTTTATAAATGTAATAAATTGCTCCTCTGTACCAAAACTAAATTCATCCCCATTAATTACAATCCCTTTATTACCATATCCTAACCAACAAAGATTCCTTTTGATATTACAACAGGTTATGTTCTTCCATTCAACAATGATTCTATCGTACTTTCTTATAATTTCCAGCTTATCGTCATAAAAGTTATAAGTTACTTTCTCTTTATAACTTTTATTAGAACAATTTGAATCTAATTTTAAAAATATTTTCTTAGTATAACTTATTGTCCAATAATATAAAAATATAAAAGTTATTGCAATAAGCGGAATACTATAGCTCAATATGTCTGATCCCATCAAAGTACAAACTACAATTCCAATAAATACTTCAATAATTATAAAGTGACGACTCAGAGCAGCCAATTCCCTTTTTCCATTTTTATTTTCATATTTTAAATTTTGATAATAATATTCTATCACCGCCTCATCATACGATGTATGATTTTGTAAAATGACATCCATTTTAATTTCTTCCTTTCCATACTCTACTCCAATCTTCTCCAGCTAACGTGTTTAATTTAATAAATCTTTTAAAGTCTTCTATGTCTCCGATAACAAAATTTTCTTTTCTTATAAAAATAAGTTGATTAATTACGCGAATCCAGCAATACTCTTTTATGGTACCAATTTCCATAATTTCAATAAAAGACACTATTATTTTCTTACCACTTTCCGGAACTAAAACATTAATCTCGTCTTTTTTTATTGTCATAATTCTTTTTCCCGTTCCATACTGTTTTAGAACAGTTTGCATTTGTATATAAGTTGCTAGTCTCAGATAGATATTATTTACCAATATCACAGCACAAATAAATAATACCATCATAGTCCAAAGCATTTCTCTTCTCATTTTAGTACATAGACAAACTGAAAATATAATCACTGCTCCACAAAAGAATAATATTATCCTTTTGTGCTTTCTATTTGGGGTTTGATAATATAGACAAAAGAGTTCTTTGTTCCACTCATAATGTATTTGAAATAATATATCCATTATGTTTTTCTCCTCAATTTATGTACTAATTATTCTATACCGAAATAATACTCAAAAATATTTTTGCCACATTCTACTGCGTTCCCTGCTGCATACCCATTTACAATTCGCACTGCTACTGCTATTTCTGGATTATCAGCAGGTGCATATCCTATAAACAGACCATGATCCGGTCTATTCTTAACTTCTTGAGCTGTACCTGATTTTCCTGCAACTGATATTGGAAATCCATCAAATATGCCCGTGCTTTGAGCATATAATTCCATACCTGCATGGACTCCTTCCCAGCTTATTTTATCGATTTCAATCTGACTTTCCACTTTCGGTCTTGTTTCTACCCCGTCAATTTTGTCAATTAATGACAATTGGAAACTAGTACCTTCGTTTGCAAGTGTTGTTACATACCTTCCCAATTGGACTGTAGAAAAATTATTTGTTCCTTGTCCGATAGCTGATGGAATAGCATAATTATCAGTTATCTTAGGTTTACTTTCGGTTAACTCAATTCCACTTTTTTTATCTAAATCAAACATTTTCGCGTACTCTTGTATATAGTTTAGTGCCTGTTTATCCGAAAATTCATCATTGTCTATCATTCCTAATCGATATGACACTTCACATAAATAATCATTACATGAATTCTTCAATGCACTATCTACACCGTTAACAGCCCCATGCCCTGCATGGTTCCAGCATTTTAAAGGTGGATCTACTTTATCAAACACCCCATCGCATTCAACCATGGTTGACTCGTCTATTACACCTTCTTCTAGTCCCGCAATAATTGTAACAGGTTTAAATGTTGAGCCAGGTGCTGATAACTGTTGTGTTGCACGATTAAATAAGGGTAATGATGCATTATTATATATTTTATAATAATATTTGTTATCCATTTGGTTTGCTAAACGATTATTATCATATCCCGGATAAGATACACATGCTAGCACTTTTCCTGTTGCAGTATCTGTAACAACTGCTGATCCCGAGCATGGATCTAACGCTAAATCCGCTGGTGTAATTTCAAGTTTCTGTATTTTTTTAATTAACAAATCAAAAGTAGTAATTAACCCTCGATTCCAGTTTTCGTAATCCTCATCTTCAGGATTTAAAAATTGCTGTTCATATAATAGTCTAATGATATCATCTGGCAGTATCTCATCGTTGAGTACCAAGTATTTAAATATTAACTCATCAAACTGGCTATTTCCCTGTAATTCATTTACTATAAAAGAAACCAATGATTCATAAATTTCATCTTTGTTCAAGTATTTTTCTTCTGACGCAATTATATCTGAATTTATGTTTCCATCACCAATTTGGTCATACAAATACTCTTTCATTGATAATTCACCTTTTTCCCATTTTTCAACTAATTCTTCATTATTGTCCTCATTATTTATAATGTTCAAATTATCAATGATAAAACTCTGGTATTCTTGATTTTCAATTCCCAATTCCTTATATTTTGTTGACAATTCTCTTAAATCTTTTTCAATACCTTGAACCACTTCACTTTTCTTTTTCAGAAAAATTTGAAAAAACTTTTTTTCTAATTCCGAAGCATCCTCTCCTCGTAATTGTTCTAAATCAATAACGCCATTATTGAAAAGTGCAATATACACATCATATATTGGAATTTTTATTTCAGTAGTATCATCTATCCCTTTTTGATCAAAAGTTTTTGTATTAATCAAATGTTGCACTAATATATCGGCAATCTTCTTTTCTAATGCTTCATATGTTTTTTTCTGTAATTCAACATCTATGCTTAAATATACGTCTTTTCCTGCTCTCGGTTGCTGTATTACTCCTAGATCTTGTGTAGTTCTCCCTGTATTATCTACATATACTTCTTTTTTCCCGTCTCTTCCTTGAAGAACCTGATCTAAATATTGCTCCATTCCAGATTTACCCACTATGGAATTAATGGTTAATTTACTATCATTCCTTTCTTTTAACTCCTCGGATGATATAGTGCCTGTGTACCCTAATATAGAAGAACATGCTTCTCCTCCTTCATACACCCGTATTGTATCCTGCTTAATATCAACTCCTGAAATATCATATTGATTTTCCATAATGGCAGCAACCGTTTCATCTGATACATCTTTTGCCACTGTTACTGAAAGATATTTTTGATACGCATGTAATGATAATTCATAGCGTATATTTAAAATATCAAGTAGATCACTTTTTTCAAACTCTTGCGGTAACCCATAATCTTTTTTTTCTTTATCTGTATACTGCTTCTCTCCTTGCGAAAAAACACAAAACTTATCTGATAAATAAGAGACTATTTCATCTGCTGTAGAATTTCGTTCCTTAGCTTCCATATCGTCGATGTTCGCTTTTCCATATGCATCTGCTTTAAATCTTTGAAGCCAAAAATCATCTACAGAAAATTGGTAATTACCATTTGGATCTATTATAATTTTTAGACTAGTTTCTATGCTATCTCCTTTACTTTTTATAATACGAATCATCTGATAAATTTTTGAATTCAAATTCAACTGTCGCTCTCGATCTGAATTATAAGTTTCTTGATCTTCGAATGTAACCGAATTAGCCAACTTATTTGTAGCAAGTGGCTTTCCATTGCGATCATAAATATTTCCTCTTGCTCCAGAAAGTACAATTTCTCTTTTCGTTTGTAAAATGAAGTTATTCTCGTATTCTTGTCCTTTCACAATCTGTAATTGAAACAACCGTACTATTAAAATCGAGAACATTATAAAAAAAACGATTAATAGGACTAAACTTCTTGGTATTTTTAATTTCTTCATAATTTATTTTCTGAATTTCCAAAGAATCATCTTTGAAGTACTCCTTTTTAATATTTCATACTTACATTTGTAAGATTTCAAATTAAAAAAAGCATTTCATTTATAGTTGATCATATAAATAAAAAGCATCATATACATGAAAGGGTTCTGTATTATGATTTCCTTCTGCATTTACTGTTATAGCAATATATTTCCGATTATTAACAATGGCTTCTGACGCTAAGCAAAGCCCTGCCTCATCTGTATATCCTGTTTTTCCTCCCACAATTTCCCCCTCATCCAGCTCCCATTGATCTCGTAGTTTAAACATACTACTATAAAAAGTAAAACCACTTAAATGCTGGTTTGTCGGCCCAACAGAATAACTTCTTGACTGAAATATATCATTAAAAGTTTGATTTTTTAATGCATACTGTAAAAGAATTCCTATATCTTTCACTGTAGTATAGTGAGATTCATTATGTAATCCTGTTGCATTCATAAAATGTGTATTATTCATTCCTAAATCTTTAGCTTTCTCATTCATTAGTTCTACAAATGCTTGTTCTGTGCCAGCAACATACTCCGCTAAAGCAATTGAACACTCTCCCCCCGAAGGCAAAATGTCTCCATACAATATGTCAATTATTCTGGCATTTTCACCAGGCAGAAAACCCGCCATTGATGCATTTTGGGCATATAGTTCATCAAACATTTCTGGTTCTAATGTAATAGTTGCTTCTAAATTGTTTATATTTTCAATTGCTAGAATACATGTCATTATTTTCGTTAATGATGCTGGAAATATTTTTTCATCCTGTTGAAATTGAAATATAACTTTACCGTCATCGAGGCTGATTACAATTCCAGCTCTACTATGTAGCTGATCTAAATCCAGTTTCCGCTGTTGCGTCTGAATAACTAATGGTTTCACTGTTTCTTCGGATTTTTCTTCTATTTTCTCCCGCTCTTGCGGATTGAAAATTTTTAATAAGACTAACAAACTAATAAGTATTATAAAAAGCAAACTTTCTATTATCCAAATTATCTTTCTATTTTTCTTTTTTACTTTTTTTCTTCTCTTACTCATATATACCTTAATCTTCTTTCTATAACCTGATAACTAAATATTCTTTTACGAAAACCACGTGTGTAAGACTTATAGTTAATAAATCTTTTTTTATTTTTACATGCGTTATATTTAAAATCATATATATAAACGCAATGAATCTTACACACGTAAGACATTTATAATATTACACATATAGGATTAGAATGTCAATATGTTTTTTTCTATTCTATATTCTACTTGATTATGTTATTTGACCTTTTGCAAATTACCTCATCGATTTTAATTCCTCAAATATACCTTAAATTTAAACGAGATATGTTTATAATATTTGAGGGCAGAATCGCAAAAATACGAATCTACCCTCAAATATTATAGTGCAATGCTTTGATATATAATTTAGCTTGTTGAAATTCTTTTTTAATACTCTTCGTATACTGGAATATCTAATTCCATTTTCTGTATTTTATTAGATAAATATTGACAAGTTCCATCACTATACGGTTTAATTACAATTTCATTTTTAAAAGCACAGTCAGTATTCCTATCTGGCCAAACAGCATCAACATATAGTGTGAGTGTTCCAT
>JABLTM010029249.1_pt1 | contig 28058 bp, 18 predicted proteins | sample 7160121 | NCBI WGS metagenome assembly JABLTM01 (sample SAMN14651224, study PRJNA627086) | human gut metagenome | isolation source: feces | host: Homo sapiens
AACGAACGGCGGATCCCACACTCACTTTTTATTCAGCCCCAGTCATCGCGCAAAGCCCCTTCGGCAGCACACGGTGCACCCGAGTCACCGCAGGCCGGGGCGGGAGGGGCCGAGTTTCCTCCTGAGCGACTCTGCTTGCAGCCGGAGCGAAAGGGGGAAATCTCGGCCCCTCCCGCCCCGGCCGGACAGGTCACACTACACCGTGTGCTGCGGCAGGTCCTGCAGGGCGATGACGTCCATGCCCATGTCGTTGGCGCTACCGTGACCCTGTTCGTCCTCACGCACTGCCTCGATGGCACTCACGTATGTGTTGGCGGCAGACATCGCGGTCACGCAGGTCACGCCGCGACGCACCGCCTCGGTACGCAACAGGTAGCCATCGCCACGCGAGCCCGGACCGTACGGCGTGTTGACGATCACCGCAATCTTGCCATCGGCGATGAGGTCGCCGATGTTGGGACGCTCGCCGTCGTGCGGGCCGCTGATCTTTTCCACGACCTCGCACGTCACGTTGCCTCCACGCAGCACGCGCGCCGTACCCTCGGTGGAGCAGATATCAAAGCCCAGGTAGCGCAGGATACGCGCGACCGAGAGGATGTGGCGCTTGTCGCGGTCGCACACGCTGATGAACACCTTACCGCTGCTCGGGTCGGGCAGCTTGTAGTCAATTGCCAGCTGCGTCTTGGCGTACGCCTCGGGATAGCTCTTGGCGATACCCATGACCTCGCCCGTCGACTTCATCTCGGGCCCCAGGATAACGTCGGCGCCCGGGAAACGGCCCCAGGGCATAACGGCTTCCTTCATGCAGAACCAGTCCAGCTGACGCTCGTCGCTCGGCAGGCCCAAGCTCGCGATGGAATCGCCCGCCATGATACGCGCCGCGCACTTGGCCAGCGGCACGCCGGTGGCCTTGGAGATGAACGGCACGGTACGGCTGGCACGCGGGTTGGCCTCGATCACGTAAACGGTCTCGCCCTTGATGGCATACTGCACGTTAACCAGGCCGCGGACTCCCAGCGCCATCGCGATGCGGCGCGTGGTCTCACGGAGCTTCGCCTGCAGGCTCTCGCTAAAGCTGAACGGCGGAATGCAGGTCGCAGAGTCGCCGGAGTGAATACCGGCCTCCTCGATATGCTCCAGAATGCCGCCGATGTAGACCTCTTCGCCATCGCACAGGGCGTCGACATCGGACTCGATCGCACCCTCCAAGAAGCGGTCCAGATACACCGGATAGTCGGGGCTAATGCGCGCGGCCTCGGCCATGTAATCGCGCAGATGCTCGGCATCGTAGGCGATCATCATGCCGCGGCCGCCCAGCACGTAGCTCGGACGCACCAGCAGCGGGTAGCCAATGTGTGCGGCCACGGCCTCGGCCTCCTCAAACGAGGTGGCCTGGCCCGCCGGCGGGTACATGATGCCCAGCTTGTCGAGCAGCGCGGCAAAGCGCTCGCGGTCCTCGGCAAAATCGATGGCGTCGGGCTTGGTACCCATGATGTTCACGCCGCTCTCCTCGAGCATGCGCGCCAGCTTAAGCGGAGTCTGGCCGCCGAGCGTCACCACGACGCCGTCGGGACGCTCAACATCGATGACATCCATGACGTCCTCGTAGGTGAGCGGCTCAAAGTAAAGGCGGTCGGACGTGTCGTAGTCGGTCGAAACGGTCTCGGGGTTGCAGTTGACCATGATGGTCTCAAAGCCGCGGGCCGCCAGCGCGTAGCTCGCGTGCACGCAGCAGTAATCGAACTCGATACCCTGGCCGATACGGTTGGGACCGGCACCCAGGATCATCGCCTTGGGCTTGTCCGCCGGCGTGGTCTCGTCGGGAGCTACGCACTTCTTGGCATCCGGGCTCGTGCGGTAGATGTTCTCGTACGTCTTGTAATGGTACTCCGTGGCGCTCGAGAACTCCGCAGCGCAGGTATCGACCGTCTTCATGCTGGGAACCACGCCCAGACCCTTGCGATAGGCGCGCACAAAGCGCTCGTCCGAGCCGGTCAGCGCGGCGATCTCGGCGTCGCTCGTACCGTACTGCTTGAGCAGGCGCATCGCGTCGGCGTCGATATCCTCCACACGCAGGCCGCGGATGCTCTCCTGGACCTGCACCATATCGTTGATGCGGTTGAGGTACCACGGATCGATACCGCAGATGGCATGGATGCGGGCGATGTCCCAGCTGCGGCGCAGGGCCTCGACCACAAAGAAGATGCGATGCTCGGTCGGGGTTGCCACGGCCTGAGCGAGCTCATCGTCGCTCAGCTTGTCGGCACCCTCCTTGCCACCGGCACAAATGCCCTGATGCCCGTCCTCCAGCGAACGCATGGCCTTGCCAAAGGCCTCTTCAAAGGTGCGGCCGATCGCCATGATCTCGCCCACGGCCTTCATGCGCGTGGTGAGCGTGGGGTCGGTTCCCTTGAACTTCTCGAAGGCAAAGCGCGGCACCTTGACCACGCAGTAGTCAATCGTGGGCTCAAAGCAGGCAGGCGTTGCCTTGGTGATGTCGTTGACGATCTCGTCGAGCGTGTAGCCCACAGCCAGGCGCGCGGCGGCCTTGGCGATGGGGAAACCCGTGGCCTTGGAAGCGAGGGCGGACGAGCGGCTCACGCGCGGGTTCATCTCGATGACGATCAGGCGGCCGGTGTTGGGGTTCACGGCAAACTGCACGTTGGAGCCGCCGGTCTCGACGCCGATCTTCTCCAGAATGGCGAGCGAGGCCACGCGCATGCGCTGATACTCAAGGTCGGAGAGCGTTTGCGCCGGCGCCACGGTGATGGAGTCGCCGGTATGCACGCCCATGGGGTCGAGGTTCTCGATGGAGCACACGATGATGCCGTTGCCGGCGTGGTCACGCATGACCTCCATCTCATACTCTTTCCAGCCCTCGATGGACTCCTCGACCAGCACCTCGTGGGCGGGCGAGAGCTCGAGGCCCTGGCTCACGATGGAGACGAGCTCCTCGTGAGTATGTGCGATGCCGCCGCCGGCGCCACCGAGGGTAAAGCTCGGGCGCAGCACGCAGGGATAGCCCACGCGCTCGGCGATGGCCTCGGCGTCGGCCACGCTGTAGGCATAGCCCGAGCGCGCGACCTCCAGGCCGATCTCGGCCATGGCCTCGTTAAAGAGTTTGCGGTCCTCGCCGCGCTCGATAGCGGCCAGGTCGCAGCCGATCATCTCGACGCCGTACTTGTCGAGCGTACCGTCTTTCGCCAGCTCGACGGCGGCGTTCAGACCGGTCTGGCCGCCCAGCGTGGGCAGCAGCGCGTCCGGGCGCTCTTTCTTGATCACGCGCTCGATAAACTCAGCGGTGATGGGCTCGACATAGGTGCGGTCGGCCAAGCCCGGGTCGGTCATGATGGTCGCCGGGTTGGAGTTGACCAGGATGACCTCAAAGCCATCTTCCTTGAGCACCTTGCAGGCCTGGGCGCCGGAGTAGTCAAACTCGCAGGCCTGGCCAATGACAATGGGGCCCGAACCGATAACGAGGATACGCTTGATGTCAGTACGTTTCGGCATGTTAGTTCTCCTCGGTCTCAGCGGTCTCGGACTCAGCAAAGTTCCAGCCAGCCAGGCGGTCCTTCGCGGTGTCGATGTCCAGGTAGTTCTCCTCGCCGTCCATGAGTCGCGTAAAGGCGGTAAAGAGATAGTGGGCATCGGTGGGGCCAGGCGAAGCCTCGGGGTGATACTGGACCGAGAAGCACGGGGCGTCGAGCAGCTGGATGCCCTCGGCGGTGCCGTCGTTGAGGTTCACATGTGTTAGGCGAATGTGGCCAAAGCGCTCGTTCATCACGACCGGCGCGATTCCACGGCGCACCCAGACGCGCAGATCTCCATCGGCCGCATGCTCGGTCTCGCCACCGGAAAGCTCGGGGACAAGCTTGCCCAAGCTGGGGAACAACAGGCCAAAGCCATGGTTTTGCGCGGTGATCTCCACGCGACGGCTTACCAGGTTCATGACCGGCTGGTTGCCACCGCGGTGACCGAACTTAAGCTTTTCCATCTGGGCGCCGCAGGCCAGGCTGATCATCTGGTGACCAAGACAAATACCAAAGACCGGCACCTTGCCGATCAGCTGCTGCACCTGCTCGTAGGTCTCCACCACGGCATCGGGGTCGCCGGGGCCGTTGGACAAAAAGACGCCATCGGGATTCATGTCGAGCACCTCACTCGCGGGCGTATCCCACGGCACGACGGTAAGGTCGCAGCCGGCGCGGACCAGACCCTCCAGAATGCCGCGCTTCACACCGCAGTCGTAGGCGACCACTTTGTGACGGGCAGGAGCGGCGGAAGCGAGCGCAAAGTCATGCGTAACGGGCAGGTCGGCGGCCACAAACTCGTGAGGCGCGGGGCAACTTACGGTCTTGACCAGGTTCTCGCCTACCAGCGTGGGCGCTGCGGCCAGACGCTCGGCAAGCTCGTCGACGTCGAAGATCTCGGTCGAGATAATGCCCATCTTGGAACCATTGTCGCGCAGATGGCGCACCAGGGCGCGGGTGTCGACACCCTCGATAGCGACGATGCCGTGAGCGCGCAGGTACTCTGGCACGCTGACGGCCGAGCGCCAGTTAGAAGGCGTGGCGCACATATCGCGAACGATCATGCCGCGCATAGCCGGAGCGCCCGCAGGGCGCGCGGCGTCGCCGGGGAAGGCCGACTGGACGTCGGTCTCGTCGATACCGTAGTTGCCGATCTGCGGATAGGTCATGGTTACGATTTGGCCGGCATAACTCGGGTCGGTCATGACCTCAAAGTAGCCCTCGAGCGAGGTGTTGAAGCAGACTTCGCCGGTCGCGGTGCCCTCAGCGCCGCATGCACGTCCATAAAAAATGGTCCCATCCTCAAGATACAGGATGCAGGGACCGCAGGTGCCCTTGCTGGTTTTGGCCAGCATACGCTGGCAAAGCTCGCTGGGCGCGAAGGTGCGGGCGGCAGCGCCCGCGGTATGGTTGTTCGCCATAGTTCTCCTTCCCGGTCTCACAGGACCGGCTTAAAGGTGTGTAGTTAGGCCTCGCGGTATTGTAACCGCAAGCATGCCTCATGGCGTTAATTTCATCGAAATGTTTACGAAATGATAATTATGACTTTCTATGCATAATGATTTTTCTGGGACGGAGATTAAAAATCATCCCGCGGGGCTTGTGGCTCACGCGGGATGATGGCGTCTTATTTTTTCTTGTCCTGCTCCAGCAGATCGGACGGTGAGCGATCGGGCTTGCCGCCGCGGAAAATCTCGCGGCCATGCAGACGATGCTCCAGGTCACGTTCGGCCTTTTCCTCGTCAATCTTGGTCTGGCTCACCACCGGGTCCTCAATCAACGACGACACCGAGTTCACCTGCTTTTGAATGCGCTCGGCAATCGTATCGTCCATGCTCACGATATGCATCTTCCAGTCGATGTTCGTGGCGGTCGATGAGCTCTTGGTCCACACGAACGTCAGAATGGCGCTCTGATGACCCCGCGCGGGGAACATGCCAAAAAAGGAATCATGCTGGATATTGCTGTCCTCATCGATATAGGCGTGCACGTTGTACACCACGCGGTCGATCTTGTCGTTAAGCAGGGCATTGGTTGCGAGCGCCGCCGCCTGAATCTGTCCATTGGACAGCAGCTCGAGCTCGTTGGCAGACGATGTGTCCAACACCGTCACCTCGACCGTACCCGTACGCTCATCGGCCTCATCGACGGAAAAATCGAGCGGAAACTGCGTAAAGCCGTTGCCCCACTCAAGGCCGCCCTTCAGCGCCGTCGAAACGGTATCGACCGAAACGCTCTCGGACAGGTTCGCGGTGTTCAGGCGTCGCATCACTCCGTAGCCAATCTGCATGCCTACGATCAGCACCAAGATGCCGACAACCACGACCATCGCGGTCTTCGTAATGGTATGGCTCACCTGCGAACCCGAAGGATCGTCCTCGGACAGCGGGTCGATATGTTTTGCCTGGCTCGCGCGGTCCTCGCTGCGCAGCTGCGCTAGCGCCGCTTTGTCGCCGCGCTTGGCCGCAGCCTCCTTCTCACGCATGCGCTCGGTTCGCTTTTTGGCAAGCGTGGGATCCAAGACACCGGATGCATCGATTTCGGAGAATAACTCCGTCACTTCTTCCGGAGTCAAAGGGTTCTTGTCAGCCATAAACTTCCTGTCATATCAATCAGTCGAGCTCGTGCGCACGTGCACCTTCGAACTGCATTCGATAGTAACGGGCATAGGTGCCGCCACGGGCGAGAAGCTCCTCGTGCGTGCCACGCTCCACAACGCGACCATGCTCAACGGTCGCAATCTCATCGGCATGCTTAATGGTCGAAAGACGGTGGGCGATGATGATCGTGGTACGGCCGCGTGCCAGCTCTTCGAGTGACTCCTGCACCGCCTCCTCGCTCTCGTTATCCAAAGCACTCGTCGCCTCGTCCAAAATCAGAATCTTGGGGTTCTTGAGAAACACGCGCGCGATGGCAACGCGCTGCTTCTGTCCGCCCGAAAGACGGCTGCCGCGCTCGCCCACGACCGTGTCATAGCCCTGTGGAAGCGACTCGATAAAGGCATCGATGTTGGCGCGACGGGCCGCCTCGGCGATCTCTTCCGCCGTAGCGCCCGGCTTGCCGTAGGCGATGTTCTCGCCAATCGTACCGTCAAACAGATAGACATCCTGCTGCACCAGGCCGATGGCACGGCGCAGGCTCTGCTGCGTCACATCACGCACGTCCTGGCCGTCGATGCTAATGGATCCGGTAGCCACGTCATAAAAGCGCGGCAGCAGCGAACAGGTCGTGGACTTGCCGCCGCCCGAAGGGCCAACCAAAGCGATGGTCTGCCCGGGCTTGATGGACAGGTCCATATGGTCGATAACGGGACGCTCGTCGGCATCGCCCTCGCCCAGCTCAACATCCTCGTAGTTAAAGCACACATCGCGATATTCAACCGCGCCAGCTGTCACCTGCAGGTCCGCGGCATCCGGCTTGTCCTGGATATCCGGGGCGGTCGAAAGTACCTCGTCCATACGCTTAAAGCCGGCGATGGCTTTCTGATACGTCTCAGCCGAGTTCACAAGCGTCTCGAGCGGGGTGCAGAACAGCGAAATGTAGAGCGCAAAGGTCGCCATATCGACCGGCTGCAGTTGGCCTTGCGCCACCAGCCAACCACCCAGCAGCACCACGATCACGTACAGCACACCCGAGAGCAGGCCATACGTCGCAGTGTAGACGCCCATGGCGTGATACATATTCTCCTTGGACGAAAGATAGCGGTCATTAGAGACGCGGAACTTGGAGCGCTCAGCTTCCTCGTTCGCAAAACTCTTGACCACGCGCATGCCGGCCAGCGAATCCTGCAGTTGAGCATTAATACCGCTGATCTTTTTGCGATTGTCGCTGAAGACCTCGCGCATGCGCATGTTCTGCCAAAACATAATGACCGCAAACACCGCCGTCACCACGGCCATGGCAAGCGCCAGCACCGGAGCGATGGTAAAGAGGATCACAAACGAGCCGACGATCTCGATACCGCAGATGATTATCCACTCGGGTACGTGATGCGCTGCCTCACAGATATCGAACAGGTCGTTGACCACGCGGCTCATCATGTCACCCGAGCTGTTGCGATCGAAATACGCAAAGCTAAAGCGCTCGTACTGATCGAACAGGTCCTCGCGCATCTTGGACTCCATGCGCGCGCCCATCACGTGGCCCCAGTAACTCACAAAGTAGCGGCAGGCGCAACGGATGGCATACATCAGCACCAGGCCAACCGCGATCATACCGAGCGCCTGCATAATAGCAGCCTGACCCTGGGTAAAGAGCCCGCCGGTCAGATTGCGCAGGATAATGGGAAACGCCAGGTCAATGGCGGCAAGCACCAAAGCGCAAATAGTGTCCGCAACAAAAAGCGCCATCTGGGGCTTGTAATAAGAAAGAAAACGCTTAAACATGCAGTCCTCGGGGAGAAATAAATAGGGTGAGAAATCTGGTTGAACCGTTCGAGTTGAAAGAAAAGCAGCCCAACAAGCATAACGCCGATGTTCTGGCAACGTCAGCGAAAACGTCCCTAAGCGAGCAAGGTGCCTTGAAAGAGGAGCGACGCGTACTTCGGTACGCGAGCGACGATTGAAAGGCAGATTGCCGCTTAGGGGCGTTTGCAGCGTCGACTCGTTACGCGGTTTGGTAAAACCGCGTAACCTAGAGTTCGGCTCCGCCCAACCTATGCGCGATGCTATCGCAGGCCAAGGCGCCCACGACGGTCTTGGCGTCTTCGATCTTGCCGTCGAGCACGGCGTCGATCAGCTCGTGCAGCGGCACCAGGTCCACGTTGACAAACTCGTCATCATCGGGGTTGGGCGCATCAAACTCGAGCTTGGTAGCCAAGTAGATGTGGATGATCTCATCGCAAAAACCGCAGGACGTGACAATCGACGTCAAAAAGCGAATACGACCAGCCCTAAAGCCCGTCTCCTCATGCAGTTCGCGCTTGGCGCAATCGAGCGGGTCCTCGCCTGGATCGAGCTTGCCGGCGGGAATCTCGACCGTCACGCGGTCGATGGCGGTGCGGTACTGACGCACCAGTACGATCTTGCCGCTCTCGGTCAGTGCCACAACGGCCGCCGCACCCGGATGGCGAACGATATCGCGGGCGCTGCGGTGGCCGTTGGGCAGCTCAACCTCAAGACGGTGGACGTCGAGGATCTTACCCTTCCAGGCGCACTCCTCCGAAAGAATCTTCTCGTGCAGCTCGGCATCGTGCGGGTCGTCGTCGCCCAGCACCAGCGCCGGCTCGTCAGCGACCTCGCCACCAGGCTCGCCCTCGGCGTGCCCATACATGCGGCTGTCCTCTTCGACGATCTGCGCGTCCACGAGCTCTTCGTTCTTCTCGTCCATCCGTCTCATTCCTCTCGGATTTTAGGCATCCCAGGCGTCGCGGCCGCGCAGCGCGCGCAGGCCGATGTCGTGACGCAGGGTCTTGCCCTCAAAATCAATCTTCTCGCAGGCCTCATAGGCAAGGTTGCGAGCGTTCTCGAACGTGTCGCCCAGAGCGGTCACGGCAAGCACGCGACCACCATTGGTCACGAGCTGGCCGTCCACCACGGCAGTGCCCGCGTGGTACACGGTCACGTTCTCCATGGCCTCGGCATCCTCAATACCGGTGATGACCTTGCCCTTCTCGTAGCTGCCGGGATAGCCCGCGCTCGTCAGGACAACGGCCACGGCCCACTCGTCGCGCCAGTCGAGTTCAATCTGATCGAGCTCGCAGTTGGCACAAGCCAGCATGACCTCGACCAGGTCGTTCTTAAGGCGCGGCAGCACGACCTGAGTCTCGGGATCACCAAAGCGGGCGTTGAACTCCAGTACCTTGGGGCCGGCGGGGGTGAGCATAAAGCCGCCATACAGGCAGCCGCGGTAGTCGATGCCCTCGGCAGCAAGCTCGGCAACGGTATGCTCCATGACCTTCACCATCGTGGCGTGCTCCTCATCGGTCACGATGGGCACCGGGCTGTAGACGCCCATGCCGCCGGTGTTGGGGCCCTTGTCGCCCTCAAGCGCGCGCTTGTGATCCTGCGAGGTAGCCATGGGGCGCACGGTCTTGCCATCGGTAAAGGCCAGCAGCGAGCACTCGGGACCAACGAGCATCTCCTCGATGACCACGGTATTGCCGGCATCGCCAAAGGTGCCGCCAAAGCACTCGCGCACGGCCTCCTCGGCCTGCTCAAGTTCGGTCGCCACGATAACGCCCTTGCCCGCGGCGAGGCCGTCGGCCTTGACGACCAACGGGGCGCCCTGCTCGCGCACGTAGGCGAGAGCCGAAGCCTCGTCGGTAAACGAACCATAGGCTGCCGTCGGAATGCCCGCACGCTCCATGAGCTGCTTGGAGAACAGCTTGGAGCCCTCCATCTGGGCGCCCTCGGCACCCGGGCCAAAGCAGGGAATACCCGCCGCGCGCACGGCGTCGGCCACGCCCGCCACGAGCGGAGCCTCGGGGCCAATTACCACGAGTCCGCATCCGTGGCTCTGAGCAAACGCCGCCACGGCCGCAGGATCGCAGTCGTCGAGAACAACGTTCTCGCCACAGCTCGCGGTGCCGCCGTTGCCCGGCGCGATGTAGAGCTTGCCGGCGCGCGGTGATGCTGCGAGCTTGGCTGCCAAAGCATGCTCACGGCCGCCGCTGCCCAACAACAGGATGTCGATGGTTTGAGTGTCCGCCTTCAAGGGTGCCTCCTCTATGGATGAATGGCCCGCTCCGCGCGAGCCCTTTGCAAGCAAATATACCCCTCGGCCGCCCGTCCGGGCTGCAAAGGGGTATATCGCAATAACCAAATAGTCCCGATTACTTCCAGAATCGGTTGATGATCTGCTCGCGACCGGCGCCAACGCCAATGAACGTCACGCGGGTGTGTGCCAGATCCTCGATAAACGCCACGTAGTCCTGAGCCTCCTGCGGCAGCTCGTCAAAGCTGCGGCAACCGGTGATGTCGCACTTCCAGCCAGGGAGCTCCTCGTAGATGGGCTTGGCATGCTCAAAGCGCACCTGATGCTCGGGCACGCTGGTGTAGCGCTCGCCATCGACGTCGTAGGCCACGCACACCTTGATGGTGTCGAAGGCCGAAAGCACGTCGAGCTTGGTCACGGCGATGTCGGTGAGGCCGTTGACGCGCGAGGCATAGTTGGCGATAGGGCCGTCAAACCAGCCGCAACGACGACGGCGACCGGTGGTCACGCCGTACTCATAGCCCTCCTCGGTCAGCGTGTGGCCAGCCTCGGACTCATAGGAAAGCTCGGTGGGCATGGGGCCCGAACCGACGCGGGTGATATAGGCCTTCATGACGCCCAGCACGCGGTCGACGTTCTTCATGCCCACGCCAGAGCCGGTGATGGCGCCGCCGGCGGTGCAGTTGGAAGACGTCACGTACGGATAGGTTCCGTGGTCGATGTCGAGCAGCGTCGCCTGGGCACCCTCAAACAGCAGGTTCTTGCCCTCATCGATCATGTTGTTGAGCAGCAGGCTCGTCTCGGTGATGTAGGGACGCAGGCGCTCGGCCATCGGCAGGTACTCGTCGCAAATCTGATCCACGGTGTAGGTGGGCAGGTTGTAGATAAGCTCGAGCTCGGGGTTCACGCGGGCGAGAGCGGTCTCCAGCTTGTCGCGGAACAGCGCCTCGTCCAGCATGTCCTGCATGCGCAGGCCAATGCGCGCCATCTTGTCCTGATAGCACGGACCGATGCCGCGCTTGGTGGTACCGATGTTCTTCTTGCCGAGCTTCTGCTCAAAGGCTCCATCCAGATCGATGTGGTACGGCATGATGACATGCGCGTTGCCGCTAATCTTGAGGTTCTTGGTGGTGATGCCGTCGGCCTCGAACATGTCAATCTCCTCAAGGACAACCTTGGGGTTGACGACGCAGCCGTTACCGATCACCGACACGTGGTCGGAATACATGATGCCGGAGGGCACCTGGTGCAGGCCGTACTTCTTGCCGTTGACGACGATGGTGTGACCGGCGTTGTTGCCTCCCGAGTAGCGCACGACGGCATCGAAGTCGCCGGCGACCAGGTCGCAAATCTTACCCTTGCCCTCATCGCCCCACTGGGCACCGACCAAAACGGTTGACGGCATGTTTACTCCTTACATTCATGGACTGTCTACGCGCCACGCCGGCACGCAGAAGCACAAAACATTCCCAGTATACCCGTGCAACGGGCGCCTGTCCTACTCCTCGGCATGTGCCCCATCAAGCTCATAGAACTTGGTGGATGCCGGCAGGAACATCAGGTCGACGTCGCCGATCGGGCCCGAACGGTTCTTGGCCACGACGATACGCGTAACGCCCTCGTCGGGTCGATCGTCGCGCGAGGCTTCGGCCTCGTCGGCGGAGCGGTCCAAGAACATAACGATATCGGCGTCCTGCTCGATGGAGCCCGATTCACGAAGGTCGGAAAGCTGCGGGCGCTTGCCGGTACGGGATTCGACCTGACGCGAGAGCTGCGACAGTGCGATGAGCGGGATCTTGAGCTCCTTGGCCATGATCTTCAGACCACGCGACATCTCCGAGACCTCGACGGTACGGCTCTCGGAGCGACGTCCCGGCGGAGGACTCACCAGCTGCAGGTAGTCCAGGATGATGATGGCCTTTTCCTTGTTATGGAGCATGCGGCGGCTCTTGGCGCGAATCTCGGTCACCGTGGTACCGGGCGTATCGTCGATCAGAATATCGAGCTTGGACAAGGTCTGCGTGGCCTCGTTGATATTGGCCCACTGCTCGGGGCTAATGCGGCCCATGCGGAAGTCACTGATCGAGATCATGGCGTAGGCGCAAATCAGACGCTGGGCAATTTCCTTGCCCGACATCTCCAGCGAGAAGAAGCCGACGGTATAACCAGCAGCGGCAGCGTTGAGCGCCAGGTTTAGGGCGAACGACGTCTTACCTACAGCAGGACGGGCGCCGATAATGATGAGCTGACCCTCGCGGAAGCCCATGAGCATGCGGTCGAGCGACGGGAAGCCCGTGGGCACGCCCGCGGCCTGGCCACCGGCCTGGCACACTTCCTCGGCCTCGTTATAGGCCTCGACCATAAACTCGGTCAGCGTCTTGTAGCTCGACTTGACCTCGCGCGCCGTGACCTTGAGCAGCTTGCTCTCGGCCAGCTCGACAACCTCTTTGGTGTCGGTGGGGGCGTTATATGCCAGCGCGTTGATCTCGTTGGTGGCGCCGATCAGCTCACGCAGCATCGAATCACGGCGAACGATGGCGGCATGGTGCTGCCAGTTGACGAGCGACAGGGTCTGACCCATCAACTCCAAAATGTACGCTTCGCCGCCCACGGCATCGAGTTTGTTGATGCTTCGCAGGTAATCGATCAGCGAGATGGAGTCGATGGGAATGCGGCTGTTGTACATATCGACCATCGCGGTATAGATGGTCTTATGAATGGGCCGGTAGAAGTCATCGGGCTGCAGCTCGACCTGGGCTTCTTCGACCACCTCGGGCGATAGCAGCATAGCGGCCAGTACGTTGGCCTCTGCATCTTGGTTTTGGGGAAGACCCAACTTTGAGCCGCGGTCCTCAACCGTCAGCCCGGTCTCCCTATCGTCATATGCCATGAGCATCCTCATTCATATCGCTTGCGAGCATCCATAGTATCAGCCACGGCTTTAAATCGAGCCGCGCCTTGGCAATCATCATCGAACCAAACGGATGAACGGTCCCATATATGGGACCGCGTCTCAATGTCTGCCGAGACGCTCGCTCAGCGTAAAAAATAAAAGGGCGCCCTGGTCTCCCAGAGCGCCCTTCTTAGAACAAGATTGTTGCGTTGCAGCAAATGCTACTCGGCAGCAGCCTCAGTCTCGACCTCGGCGGTCTCGGCCTCGGCGGCCTCAGCGGCCTCCTCGACCTCAGCCTCGGCAGCGAGCTCCTCGGCGGTAACGCCGACGAGAACGACAACCTCGGCCTTGATCTCGCGGTACAGCGAGATGGCAACGGTGTGGGCACCGGCAACCTTGATGGGCTTACCGAGCTCGACGCGCTTACGGTCGATGTCCATACCGAGCTGAGCCTTGATGGCATCAGCGATCATAGCGGCGGTAACGGAGCCAAAGAGGATGCCCTCGTCGCCGACCTTGACGTCAACGGTGACCGTCTTGCCCTCGAAGGCAGCCTTGGTCTCGTTGGCGGTAGCCAGACGGACGGCCTCGCGCTTGGCGATGTTGTTGCGACGCTCGTCAAGCTGCTTGAGGTTGCCCTTGGTGGCGGCAACAGCGAGCTTCTTGGGGAACAGGAAGTTCTCAGCGTAACCCTGAGCGACCTCTACGACGTCACCCTCGCCGCCCTTGCCCTTGATCTCATCGAGAAGAATAACCTTCATGATGCGTCTCCCTTCTTAGCCGCGGTCGCGGTTGCCACGAGAGGAAACCACGGGGACGGTGTACGGCAGGAGAGCCATCTCGCGGGCGCGCTTGATGGCGTTGGCGATGTCATGCTGATGCTGCGTGCAAGCGCCAGTGACGCGACGGGGCTTGATCTTGCCACGGTCGGTCATGTACTTACGGAGAAGCTGAGTGTCCTTATAGTCGATGAACTCAGTGTTCTCCTTGCAGAACTGGCAGTACTTACGACGCGGCTGACGTGCAGAAAAATCATTAGCCATGTCAAAATACCTTTCATTTGGCAACTTCGGCGAACCGAAGCCGCCTCTCACTCAAAAATAGGTGAACAACCCTTAGAACGGGATGTCCTCATCGTAGACGTCGACCGCGGGCGGCGTGGCCACCGGTGCGGCAGGACGTGCTGCGGGCGCGGGAGCTGCGGGGGCGTAACCGCCCTGATCGTAGCCACCCTGGCCACCACGGGAGCTCATAAACTCGATCTCATCGACGATGACCTCAAGCTTGCTCCTGCGCTGGCCGTCGCGCTCCCAAGAGCTGTAGCGCAGCTTGCCCTCGATCGCGACCTTGTTTCCCTTTGCCAGGAAACGGCTCACGGCCTCGGCGCGGGTGCCGAACATGGTGCAGTCGACAAAGTTGGGATAGTCCTCCCACTCGCCAGTCTGCGCATTGCGGCGACGATCGTTCACGGCGACGCCAAAGGACAGAACCTGGGTTCCGCCGGCGGTGGCGCGCAGCTCGGGATCGCGGGTGAGGTTACCGGTGATGTTCACTCGATTGATGCTCATAACTCACTACTTCCTCTTGGGGCACAAGCCCAGTCCAAAACGACAGTCTTACTCCTGGTCGTCGCGACGGACGATCATGTGGCGGACCACAGCGTCGGTGATGCGCAGGACGCGATCAAGCTCGGCGATCTGGGTAGGATCTGCGTGGAAGTTGATGAGGGTGTAGTCACCATCGGTGAGGTCGTTGATCTCGTAGGCGAGCTTGCGCTTGCCCCACTCGTCAACGGAGTCGACCTTGCCAGCGCCCTCAGCGATCGTGGTATCGATACGCTTCATAACAGCGAGACGAGTCTCGGGGTCGAGCGACGGGTCAACAAAGAACAGCAGTTCATAAGCCTTCATATTGTCACCTCCTCTGGGCAAATGTGGCTTCAGGTCGTGAAGGTGCGCCTGAAGCAGGAAAAGACTTGGTCATAATATCTTTCAACCTCCCAGGCCGCAAGAATTTGCAGCTACAACCTCATGACCTCCACATATGCCCATACTCGCACGACGTTTCATGCGCATTCCAACCAAATGCTGACCAAAAGCTTGACGAATCTGTGGACAAGATACGGTGCCGTGGGGACAAGCTGAGCCAAGCCACAGGTCAACGGGCACAAGGCTGTGGTCGCAAAATGCATACCAGTGGTCCACAGCACCACCCAAAGATTTTTGAATTCATTGCCAAGTCGCTTATGAATACCCCTTTTGAACAATTGAGTTGATCAACCACGCTGGTCGGAAGCCGTTTTTTGGCACCTCAAACCCCACTGCAACGCCAAGCGCGGCCGAGCGTTTTAAAAAATGCCAACTTTTCTGTTTGCACTTTGCGATTCCTCGTGTATACTGACTTTCGCATTTAACGGAGAGTTGTCCGAGTGGCCGAAGGAGCACGATTGGAAATCGTGTAGGCGTCAAAAGCGTCTCCAGGGTTCAAATCCCTGACTCTCCGCCAGTTAATTCCAAAGCAGGCCTTCGAGCCTGCTTTGTTTTTACCCCACGCGGAGGGGTGGCAGAGTGGTTGAATGCGGCGGTCTCGAAAACCGTTTGGCCTGTATAAGGTCACGAGGGTTCGAATCCCTCCTCCTCCGCCATTTTGGTTGAGAAAGCTCCCAATTACGGGAGCTTTTTTGTTTTGAGTCCCTTACAAACAAATACGACGGAGGAGGAGGGATTCGAACCCGCCAGGGCGCGGAGCGTAAAGAAAACGCGCCAGTGGCGCGTTTTTAGCGCAGCGCGGTCGGCGTAAGCCAACCGGATAAATTTTGAGCTTCGCTCAAAATTTGGACATCCCTCCTATTCAACCACGCCCCCATCGCGTTCAGCATCAACCCAGATCCCCAAACATGTACGTCACCCTCCAAAACCGACATTTTTTGACATCTTTGGAGGCTGATGTACACGTTTGGTACCTACGCCCCACCCAGTCCCGACCGTTTACCGAGCAATAGGGTCGCCACGCCCGCCAACCATGTACTATGTACGGGCATTGTCTAAACCCACAACCCAAAGGACCCCATCTTGCCCGTCGTCGCCGCTATGACCGTTACCTCACACGCCACGGATGCCATGGTCGCCATCCCGTTTTGGCTCGAAATGTTCGCCGTCGTCGCGGCTTCAATCTCGGGCGTGTTGGTCGCGCGCGAGCACAAACTCGACCTGGTGGGTGCAGTTGCGCTCGCCGTGGTCTGTGGCTTGGGCGGCGGTCTTTTACGCGACATGACGCTGCAGGTGGGCAACGTCTACATCCTCAACCAGCCGATGGCACTCCCGCTTTCCATTGCCACGGCGGCCATCATCTATATTTTCCCGGCAATCGTCGACAAACCCGAAAAACTCATTCCCCTGCTCGACATCATCTCGGTCGGCATCTACGCCGCCACTGGAGCAGACAAGGCGCTGGTCTACGGCTTTGCGCCGGCGGTGTGCATCATGATGGGCTTCTTCACCGCGGTGGGCGGCGGCATGTTGCGCGACGGCTTTATGGGCGTGGTTCCGGGCATTTTCCAACGCACTAACTTTTATGCCATCGCCGCCATCGCCGGATCAACAAGCTATGTGTGTCTCGTTATGAGCGGCATCATGAGCAATGTCGCCGCGCTGGTCGTATGCGTTGTCGTGACCATGGGTCTGCGCTGGCTCTCGCTGCGCTTTGACATCAAAAGCCCCACCGAAGAAGATATCGCGCGCTTCTTGCACCGTAAAAAGTAGACAGCACGGCACGACCCTTCGAAAATGCAACCGAGAGGTTCTTTTAGAGCTCTCGCACGTTGGGTACCCTGTTAGATATATGCCGAGTATCTAACGAAGGATTCACTATGCCCTGCAATCAACTCCCGTTGACCCAGCGCCGTAAAGCATGGGGCCGCATCACCATCCTATTCGCGCTCATCGCGCTGGCGATCACCGTGCTTCCCACGGCGTCGTTCGCCGGCACGGACACGGCAGGCAATGTCCTTGCGACCGACAACGACGCCAATCCGTCCGGCGTCGAGGGTGACCTGTACTGGGCCGGTCAGGCCCTCAACTTGGATGATGCGTCCATCGACCACGATATCATCGCTGCGGGCGATACCCTCTCAATTCGCGACTGCACGGTGGGCGGCGCCGTTCGTCTTGCGGCGCGCACCATCGACGTTGCCAAGACCACGGTTGATGGCAGCGTCACGGTCGTCGGTCAGCATGTCGTGCTCAATTCCGACAGCACCGCCAACTGTTTCTATGCGATAGGCGAGACGGTTGCCCTGCGCGGCTCTACCAAGTCGGCGGCGCTTGCGGGTGATACGGTGACCATCGATGGCACCGTCGAGGGCGATGTCGAGGTTTGGGCCGATAAGCTCATCCTGGGCAAGAACGCCCACATCACCGGCACCGTGAACGCGCACGTCTCCGAGGACCCCGAGCGCGCCGCGGGAGCCGAGGTCGGCGCGCTCAAGATCGACCGCACCGAGAGCGAGGACACTTCCACCGTTAACGATGTCATCGGCGGTATCGTCGCCGCGGCGCTTTCCACCTGCTTTGTCGCCCTGCTACTCGAGCTCGTCTTTCCGCGTGCGACTGCCAGCGCCGCCGGCATGCTCCACCAGCGCCCAACGCCCCTGTGGGTGAGCGGTCTTCTGGGTACGATTGCTGTCGTCCCCGCCGTCCTACTACTGATTATCTCTATCGCTGGCCTGTCGCTTGCCGGAGCCCTCTTGTGCGGCGTTATCGGCATCGCGTTGGTGTCGAGCGCCTTTGCGGGGTGCGCGATCGTCCGCATGGTCGGACACAACCAGAACCGCTACGCCATGGCAGCCGTGGGCGGCGTAATCGCAGGCGCCCTCACGGGGCTTCCCCTCGTAGGCGACTTCATCAGCGGCGTGGCCTTTGTCTTTATGCTCGGCTACACCATCCAGATCATCTGGCGCAACGCCCACCTCAAGCCGCAGCAGCCGGCTAACACGCCAGGACTCCCCACCGCTTAGCCACCAACCGCCACAAAGGGGACAGGCACCTTTGTGGTGGTACAACGGGTCAGGCAACTTTGCACTAACAAACGAAGCGGGGCACTCGGTCATATCGACCGGGTGCCCCGCTTTTCTTGGAGGGTTCTCTAGTAACTTTTTCAAAAACCAATGATCATCAGGTCGGTAGGCCTGCGCATCACTCGCTACGGAGGCAGTACGCCATTGAGCAAGGGGGGCAATTATTTTTCACGACGACCGCCTCCCCGCTTGATGACGAGCGCGACAACAATAGCCGCCACTCCGATGACAGCTAAAGCCGCCACCAGCACCAACGTTCTATCTCCCGTCGAGGGCATAAAGCTTCGACTTGCTTCTTTGCTTGGGGTGTTGAGCACCGACAGCTCAATCGAACCCGTCCCGGCATCGGCGGTATCAACCCGTAGGGGGCTTTCGGCCGACACGGTCACCTTGGGCTTCGCGGCTGCAACCTGTTTAACGTCCAGCCCCTCGGCCGTAACCGTCACCGTTCGTTTGCCTTCGAACGTCGCATATCCCTTGGGAGCCGCGACTTCCTCGACGGTATAGACACCCGCGTCCACACCGCTCAATTTCACATGGCCGTCCGCGCCCGTGGTGACGCACGCGTCGGCATCCGTCGACCACGAGCCGTCGGTCGTTAGGATGCGCCCGCGGTCATCGATGATGCGCAGCTTGGCGCCGGCGAGCGGCTTATCGTCCGAGCTTGAGCGCTTGATCAAGCTGAGTCTCCAGGCGTAGGCCGTCGCATCGTCACTCGGCGTGCGGGTGAATCCGGCATCGCCAGACTGGTCGGCGAGGGGAGAGCACGGGTAACGCAGGTAGACCTCGTTGGGGTTGCCCTTGATAGCGCCTCGATTGCAGTTGGCCCCCAACGGCGCATTGTAGATAGCAACCACGCGGGCGCCCGCGGCAAAGGCGTCGGCCCCGCCGAGCGCGGCGACCAGGTCGCCGGTGCGCACGGTGAAGGCATTGCCCTCGATCGAGACCTTGCACTGTGAAGTAATGTCTGTCCACCCTTTAGCTGGCGTCGAGTTGGCGTTACCGCCCTCACATGCGACGGCGTCAAAGCCGCCGTCCGCGCCCGCCGCCACGTACACGCGCATGCTCGCGGCCACCTTGGAGGGATCGAGCCCCGCGCTCATGGTGTCGACGAACCGCACCGTATAGGTGTCGTAGGCGGCAAGGCCCGCCGGGACCGTGGCAGAGAGGCGCCAGTACAGGTCGTCGGCGACCGTAGCGTCGGCGGCCTTCTGCCAGGCGGCGGTGCTGTCCTCCAGCACATGCTTGGCGACCTTGGGGGTTGCGGCCTTGGGCTTGACGGTGACGGCGCTGCCGCCGACCAAGGCCACGATCGGCGCGGTGCCGGCCTCGTTCTGGGAAATGGCGTCGTCGTCGGCGACGATGAGCCAGTAGCCGCAGGGCAGCTCGGCCGCCGTGCCCGCGTTAACGGCCACGGAAGTTGCGCCGGCATTGCAAATCGCGCGGGCAAGCTTTGCCGTCAGCGCGGTCGTCATATGCCCGTCGGCATTCAGCCACTCGGCAGCCTCTTGCGCCGTCGATGCCGAGTTATCAAGCCCTGCATCATGAAGCACGGGAAGAGCAGCTTGGCGAACCGTGTCATTCGCCCACGCTACATCAGTCGCGACCTTTTGGTCGGCATCGGCATCGTCGACAACGGTCGCCGAAAAGAGCTGGTACGCGTCGTAACGTGTCGCGACTGTACTGTCCACCGTAATGGCTCCGGTGTCGACAGCACGGGCCGTTCCAGGGGCGATCGCAAAAGCGAAGACGACGGCCATGGACATCACCACGACGGCCAACATATGACGGGGCACTTTACTCACGACGACCACTCCGATCAAGATCGCGATGGCGACGAGCATGCATCCACGTCGCGGCAAAACACAGCATCGAAGCGCCAGCCAGATACGTCATGGTCAAGCCAGCCCCGCCCGCCTCGGGAAGCGTGGTCGAGTATTTGTTGATAAAGGTCGGCGGGGTCTTGGAGTCACTGTCATAGGTGACTTCGGTTTCGAGTTTGTTCGTGCCATTAGTTACCTTAACCGTGACGTTGCGCGGGATCGTGTCATAGGTGATGTGATCCTTAACATGGTTGACGGCACCCTCGGGCTCGACCTCGGAGATGGTGTAAGTGTAGGTATCAGCCTTGTTGTAGTCGACGTTGAAAGAGACGTTGCCCTCGGCGTCGTTGGTCACCGTCTGGAGCACCTTGCCGTCTCCATCCTTAAGCGCAAACGAGAACTGTCCCTTCTTGAATGTGCCCCCTTCAAGCACTTTCTCAGCCCGGATTGTTGCGGATCCCTTTAGACGATTGTCATAGACCCAAATCTCGTCCTTTTTGTCATCGCCTATGATCTCCGCGCCGCCGGCGATGGTCTTTGCCTTAGCTAGCGCAGTTTGATAATCCTCGTCACTCGCGCTGCCCTTGAGCATGATCCACGTGGGATCGGCCCTGTCATAGCCAACAGGCGCCGTGGTCTCCACGAGCTGGTAGAGCACGCAACTGTTCATCGCCTTATCGCTCGTGCCGAACGATATCTTGCCGTTGGCGTTGGTCTCTGCGGTGGCAAACAATGTTTTGGCGCTCGCCGCCGAAGCCTGGTTCATATCCACGCTGTAGAGCTTGAACTCCGCACCCTTGAGCGTCGCACCGACCTGCTGGGCATCGTACTTGGTCATCGTGATGCCGTAACCATTGCCACCCGCACTGGCGGAAGCGTTCTGGATGGTCCATATTTGCTCGTCGATCGCCGTGCCTTCCGTCACACCCGTAAGCTCGGCGGTATTGGAAAGAGACACCTTATCATTGGGGTTTCCAGTCGGTATAACCTCGTACTCGACCTTGAGGTATTTCTTGTCGGGCACATTAAGCGTCAACTTCGTACGCGAGCAAGATTCATCCTTGACTTGCTCCATCTTCGACGAATAGTCCTTATCAGCCAGCGGTGACCAGGCACCATTCACCCACTCATAGACCTTAAGCGTCGACGGCACCAGCGTGCACTTGGCATCCATGGTATCGACGAGCTCAAGGACGTCGGTGCCATTTTTAAGGGCAACGGCAGACTCGTTAACCAAGATGGTGTACTTGATGCGATTGCTACTACTAACCTGTTCACCAGTCTTTTTGATTACGTTGTTCTTAATGGTAACGGTACCACTACCGGAGTCGAACTTCTTATTACCCGACTCGGCGCTGGCCGAGTTGGCGAACTTCACCTCGTTTGTGGAGGTATCGAGCTCACCACGCTTGACCGCCGTCTGATACGTAAGCTTGGCGTAACCGGCGTAGTCGCCGAGATCCGTCGTGGGAATGGAGAAGGTGACAGCATTTGCCGAAGCGTCGGTCTTCACCTGGTCGCCCACAAGGTCCTTGCCGTTCGGAAAACCTTGCGGGAGCATAGTTACTCCATCGCCACGTCCGTAATTGTTCGCCGCCGGAGGCGTGTGAGGGTTCTGATACAACAAGTATTTGGCGGAACCAGGCACATAGCTCATGCCAGCGGGAAGGGTATCGACGATATTAAGCGGATTGCCGCTGAGCTTGGCGGCGCCATAGTAATCCTCGCCTACCGTAGAGGCGCGGTTCGCATAGATCGTCCAGCTGATAACCCATGCGCCCTTTTCATTCGAATGGTCGACCATGTTCCAGTCGAAGTTCTCATCCCATTTTGCAACAGCTTCCGAGGTGGGCTTTTCCACAGCAGGGCAAGGCGCCTCGTTGTTGACGACATAGTTGACTACATCGGTAAGTGAAGACTTCCAATTTTGGACTCCAACGGCGGCGAAATTCGAATACCAGCCCGGCAGAGCGTCGGTCTTCGTTTTATAGGTAATCTCCGCATACCGTGACTTCTCAAGCGCATCCTTAACTTTATCTTTGTTGGTGTATATGGAGAGGTTGATGTTCTTTTTAGTGCCAACCGAAGAGGTATCGTACTTGTCCCAGAAATCCCAGTCTTGATACCTTTCCAGCTTCACATCTCCGATCTTGATGGAGTAGCTTTCGGGAACAGGACCGAGCGTCTGACTCAAAGCGCTCTGAAATGTGTCGTACACGGTAACGCTTTCCGGATTGTACGCACCCACGATAGAACCCAGGTCAACGACTAGCTTCCAGGTTACCATGCCATCCGTGGCGGCAGTGCTCGAATTCTCTTTGCTTTTGACAACAAAAGAGTTACCGACAAGCTGCGGCGTAAACGTATTGCCGCTATTGCCTGATACGCGGCCCTCGTGCTCAATCTTCGCCTCATTTCTCACCGTTTCGTATGAATTCGCGTCCTTCATCTTGGTGTGATATTCGATACGATAAGTGGCGTACTTGTCGGCAAGGTCGGCCGGGAACTTGAAGTTAAAGAAGTCCTGCGACGTTTCAATCTCGCCGGTATAAAGAGCCGAGCTAGAATCGCCTTTATATACCGCGTAGCCCCCCTTATACGTTTGCTTATTGTCCAGCTTGTCGGTGAACACATAGCCGCTCATGTTCGCCTTGAGCTCGCCTTGGTTGAGCCTGACCGTCCATTTGATGTCCGACGACGTGCCCGAGCCGTTGGACTTGTTGATCATGTCATAACGAAATTGACTAGGAGCAGCCGTGGCCGTGCCGTTCTGGCGATCGTTAGGGCCGCCCCATTCCCACGCTGCCGTGTTTTTGGAGCCTCCCTGTTCGTTGATATACTCGCCGTTGTTCACGGAGACGTCACTCTTCAGCTTGGTTTCATACGTAATCGTATGGACACCCCGGGGAAGGCTGCCCAAGTTCTCGATGGTCGCAGTCTGACCTTCAATTTTTGGCTGCGATTCAATCGCCTTGTTATCAAGCTTGAAGCTGCCCTCCACAAAACTGAAGTTCTCGCCCAGCGTATCGGTGAACTTGACGTTCGTGGCATACGACTCGACAGTGAGTTTAACGGTCCAGGTGACCTTGGCCACGCCGTCGGAGCCCTGAGAGAAAACCCCCGACTTCTCTCCCTTAACGTTACCGTCCTTGGTGGAAATATCGACCTTCCCCATGCCGGGGAACACGACAGATGTCACGCCACCAGAACCAACGTCCTTGTTTTTAAGCTGGAACGAGAAGCTGGCCGCGACATGGATGTTCGCAGGGTTTTTCGCGAGCCACGCCTTGTCGAACGTAAAGATGGCCTTGTTGTTTTTAATTTCCCATGTGCCAGCTCTTACGGCATCGGTGCCCGTTCCCGCCATAAGGTCCACAGCGGCGCTATCGTCGACGGCTATGGTGTCAGGAAACTTGTAAACGGCAACATTGTTCCCAGGCGTAGGAGCCTCGCCAGTTTTGAAATTTGCCGAAAAAGCCCCGTAAAGGGTTGATACAGAGGTCACGGCGCCTTTTAGCTCCTGAGTACGATACTCGTCGGTATAGAGCTTGACCGTAACGCTCGCTGTCTTCTTATCAATCGCAATCGGCGTCGGCGTCGTCGCATCCTCGGCGCGCACAGGGGCTGCGCCGTGAAAAACGGCGGCGGTGAGGCTAATTAAAATGAAGACCAGGGCCGCCATACCCAGCGACCGTGAGCGGTGTGCGTCCATAGTTGTCCCTTAATTCCTACAACACAGTGTGGAATACGGCGAATCGTCGGATCGAACACAAGCCCCAACACCAACGAGAACCCACCTAGCGCATTGCAAGAACCCATTGGGGAGCGTCTTCTAAGACGGTTCGTCTATGCCACATGCATAAAATATAATATAGATACCAATCATGTAAACCGCAGGTCAAGAGGTCTTTTAATTTAATACCAGTTGATATTTATCTGTTAACGGTTTTGCATTAAAGCAGTTATATTCTGTAGAGTTATGTATATGTTTAAACAACTTCACTTTGACCAGAAAGCCGGTCGGAGGGGATAACCTCCTTCACCGTGGTGCAAGCGAACCTGTCCCCCTGCACCAAAAAGGGCGCCGACCATCGCGGTCGACGCCCTTTCTTATTGGCGGTTATAAGCCCCAGCGCTTATTTGTTGACCTGGCCGGCGCGGACGGCGGCCTTCTTGCGGTCGGTAGCGTTGAGCAGACGCTTGCGCAGGCGGATGTTCTTGGGAGTGATCTCTACCAGCTCGTCGTCGGCGATGTACTCCAGCGCCTCCTCCAGCGAGAAGGTGCGGGGCGGCACCAGCTGCACGGAGATATCGGAGGTCGAGGAACGCTGGTTGCCCAGGTTCTTGGTACGGGCGATGTTGACGACCATGTCGCCGGCCTTGCTGCGCTCGCCCACGATCATGCCCTCGTAGCACTCGGTGCCCGGCTCAACAAACAGCTGGCCGCGCTCCTGCAGCGTACCCAGAGCATAGGCAACGGCCTTCTCGGTAGTCATGGAAATCATGGCGCCGTTCTGGCGGTTGCCGATCTCGCCGGCGTAAGGACCATACTCCAGGAAGGTGTGGTAGAACACGCCCTCGCCGTGGGTAACGTTCATGATGCGGTTCTTAAGGCCCATGATGCCGCGGGTCGGGATCTTAAACTCGAGGTGCGTCACGATGCCCGAGGTATCCATGCTCGTCATGATGCCGCCGGAGGTGCCGAAGACCTCAACGACCTTGCCCGAGTACTCGTCCGGGCACTCGACGACGGCCTGCTCGACGGGCTCCATCTTGTTGCCGTTCTCGTCCTTCTTAAACAGAACGCGGGGACGACCGACCTGGAACTCAAAGCCCTCGCGGCGCATGGACTCCATCAGAACGGACAGGTGCAGAATGCCGCGGCCCGAGACCTCGACGCCGCTCTTGTCCTCGAGCTCCTCGATCTTCATGGTCACGTTGTTCTCGGCCTCGTTGAACAGGCGCTCCTTGAGCTGACGGGCGCCCACGATGTCGCCGTCGCGACCGACGAGCGGGGAGGTCGAAGCCTCAAAGACGATGGACAGGGTCGGCGGGTCAATCTCGATGGGCTCGAGCTCGACGGGGTTCTCGGGATCGGTGTAGACATCGCCGATATCGGTGCGGTCGATGCCCACGACGGCGGCGATGTCACCGGCGCCGACTTCCTGACACTCGGTGCGGCCCAGGTAGTCGAAGGTAAAGAGCTGCTTGACGGTAGAGGTGGCGCTGGAGCCGTCGTTCTTGACAACCAGGATCTGGTCGCCCTGGTGGATGGTGCCGGAGTACACGCGACCGATGCCGATACGGCCAACGAAGTTGGAGTGGTCGATGGTCACGCACTGCATGGCCAGCGGAGCGTTCTCGTCAACCTCGGGGGCGGGCATGTCGTCGATGATCATGTCGAGCAGCGGGTACATGTCCATGTTGCCGTCGTTGGGGTCAAGGCGGGCAAAGCCATTCATGGCGCTGGCGTAGACCACGTGCTCCATGGCGAACTCAAGCTGGTCGTCGGTGGCACCCAGGTCGGCCATGAGGTCCAGGCAGTCGTTGTAGGCCTTCTCGGGGTTGGCGCCCGGACGGTCGATCTTGTTGATGACGATCATGATCTTAAGGCCGGTGTCGATAGCGTGACGCAGCACGAAGCGAGTCTGGGGCATGGGGCCCTCAAAGGCGTCGACCAGCAGCAGGGCGCCGTCGGCCATACGCAGCACGCGCTCGACCTCGCCGCCGAAGTCGGCGTGGCCCGGGGTGTCGATGACGTTGATCTTAACGTCCTTGTACTCGATAGAGATGTTCTTGGCGAGAATCGTAATGCCGCGCTCGCGCTCCTGGTCGTTGGAATCCAGGACGCGGTCCTCGACCTGCTGGTTGGCACGGAAGGCGTCCGTGGCACGCAGGAGCTTGTCGACCATCGTCGTCTTGCCGTGGTCGACGTGAGCGATGATGGCGATGTTCCTCAGATTGTCTACGCGCATGTAGTTCCCCTATCTTCTATCCATATACAAACGGCACGCGTATGCGGCCCGCCCAGCGATACAACGCTCAGCGGGAATATTGAGCCTTTTACCGAAAACTCGTTTATTTTAGCGATTTTAGATGAGAGGGGTTTCCTCACCTGCAGGTTCAGGGTCGCTCCACATAAAACCATCGCCGGCGCCCATGCCCTCATACAGCACATATGCCGAAAAACCGCTCTCGAGCGTCGTCTCGAAAAAGCTCACGAGCAGAGCATCGTGATAGCCGCCGTCAATCTCGACGCAGCCGGTGTAACCGATGGCATAGCGGGCGATACGGCCCAGGCCCTCGTCCTTAAGACCCATCTTGTGCTCGGAGATAAAATTGGTAGCCGCCTCCAGGCACGCCTCTTCGCCATCCTCATCGAGCGCCGCCAGATATCGGTTGGAAGCAGCGTCCTCGATCGCCACAACCACGCCCGGGTTCTCGCCCGCGGCCAGGTCGTCCAAGAAGGCGCCAATCAGATCGCACACCATGGCGTCGAGCTCGGCGGAGACGTTACCGGCGTCCTGCATATCCTGTGCCATCTTTAGACCTTCCCATCGAGTCTGGCGTCATTACAGTTCTTGTGCCTCGGCGGCGATCTTGGCGGCAGCGTCGCGGGCGCGCATCATATCCATCGCGCGCTTGTCGAGCACCTTGATCTGACTGGTCAGCATGACTGCATCGACCACACCCCAGATCACGAGGCCCGTAGAGATCGAAAACCCAAGCGCACCAACTGTACCACGAAGGCGCGAGCAGATTGCCGCGACAAGGGCGGAGACGACAACCATCTTGATAAACGAGCCGCGGCGCTCGCGAAGCGTGCGGGCCTGCGTCACATAGGCAATGCGAGCCGCCTCAGAAGCCTCCGAGCGCATCTGGGCCTCGCGCGCAATGGCCGCCGCCTCAGACGACATACCGCCGGCCATCAGCGAACGCTCCGCAACCTGGACGCCCCGCATTTAGAAGTCATCGGGGGAGAGCGTATGGACGAACTCGTCGAACTTCTCGAACTCCTGCTCGTCGTCAACTTCCTCGGCATGGGCAGAAACGGTGCCCAGGCGATTCATGATGTCGTCCTCCACAAACATGGGGGCATTGCTGCGCACGGCAAGGGCAATGGCATCACTGGGGCGGGCGTCGATCTTGCGCTCGTCACCATCGGCCAGCACGACAATCGTCGCGTAGAACACCGGCGGCTCGGCGCGAACGATCTCGATGCGCTCGAGCTTGGCGCCCAGGGCGCCAACGGTATCGACCAGCAGGTCATGGGTAATCGGGCGCTCGGCGCGGCCGCTATCGATGCCGCGGCTGATGGCCGCGGCTTCAAACGAACCAGTCTGAATGGAAAGGGAACGCAGTGGCGCGGGCGAGTCCGATTTGCTGCAGCGCTCGCGAAGCACGATAAGCGATGGCACGGGACCGGCGGCCATGACGATAGTCTCTATGTCGACACGAACCATGGAACACCTCCGGTACGTAGCGGTTAACACACGGCAGCCCGCCGCATTGAATAGCTATACTACCCAATCTTTCGCACAGCACACAAAACCAAAATGAGATTTATCGCAGACAAGAAAAAAGCCCCGAGGCAACGCCCCAGGGCTCTTCACGGTTTTGATGGTGGACCTGACAAGATTCGAACTTGTGACCTCCCGGTTATCAGCCGGACGCTCTAACCAACTGAGCTACAGGTCCATCATGGTGGAGGTTAGGGGGATCGAACCCCTGACCTCAGGCTTGCAAAGCCCGCGCTCTCCCAGCTGAGCTAAACCCCCACGGAGACAGTAATAAACACCCCAGCGGCGACTCGGCTCTCGCTGGGGTGTTTATTGCGAAAGAAAAGTGGTGGACCTGACAAGATTCGAACTTGTGACCTCCCGGTTATCAGCCGGACGCTCTAACCAACTGAGCTACAGGTCCATCGCGCAAGGGATATATTAGACGAGTCGTTACGCGCGCGTCAACAACTTTTTTGAAAATCTTTGGAAGGGTTCGCCCCGGCCGCCCGGCGGCATATGAAGTCGCCTGCTCGGACAGTCCTGACTCGCACGGAGAGCACATTAAGTGCTCTCCGGCTCGTG
>JABLTM010133567.1_pt1 | contig 27551 bp, 27 predicted proteins | sample 7160121 | NCBI WGS metagenome assembly JABLTM01 (sample SAMN14651224, study PRJNA627086) | human gut metagenome | isolation source: feces | host: Homo sapiens
AGCTTTAAATTCATTTATTCCATCAACAACATTAAAGCCATAAACAACAGTAACTTCCATATATAACTTAACACCTTCACCAAAATTATCAACTCTAATCTTTTGAACCTTGTGAATCTCAATAGTTTTAGATGCCAAATACTCTATTATTTGTCTAAAAACTGTATCAGAAATTGTAAAATTTCCCATATAGCTAAAAGTTGGTCTTATAATAGATTTTTCCGAAATATATGGTTCTTTCCCTCTTCCTTTTGTTTTAAAAATTTGTAATGGGTCTAATAAATATCCCGAAAAATCTTTTTTTATTTCAAATGTTGGAACTGGTATTACATGTTTTCCTTCTGTAACTCTTATTCTTCTTGCAGTTTCCATTTCTTCTTGTGTTGCAACATCAGAAATATATGTTGTATCACATATTTCTGGCAACCCTAAATTTGCAGCTATTTTTTGAACCATCCCATCCGATGTTCCAAGTATTAAAATGCTTTCTGGTTTATACTTTTTAAATGCTTTTATTATTTCTTGTTTTTCTTCATCAGTATAAAATAAAGCATGTTTTACTGTTTCTATTTTTGTTGGTGCCTTTTTAGCAGATTCACCAGCTATTACTTCATTATCTTTTATTAATAAACCATCATCAATTATGTAATTTACATTTTTTTCACTAGCTACCATCTGAGCTCTATAACTTTTACCTGTTCCTGATGGTCCAACAAATGCATATACTTTTATTTTATTTAATCCTAACTTTGATAGATTAGGTATTTTATTTGGTATTTTATCTTTTAAAGACATCTTTCTACTCCTTTAATTTCTTTAATAATTTTGCTCACTTAATTCTGGATATGAAAAAATTTTTCCACCCTCTGTAAATTGTCCGTCTGAAACATGAGATGTATTAAATTCACTTGCACCCTTCAAAAAATACTTATATTTTGAAGAATTAGTTAATATTCCTCCACCTACTAATATTGGATCATCCCATGTAACATCTACTGCATACCAATTTCCATTTAATTGTACATAATTCCAAGCATGACTTTCAGTTACTCCTTCAGAATTAGTTCCATTTCCTGCAACTATTGTACATGGAATATTTAATCCATCCATTAAATATTTAAAAGCTTTAGCATATCCCTCACATACACAATTTTTTTCCACAAGTGCTCCATATAAATTATAAGTATTAGTCCTTGAGGTACTTTGGTCATAATCTATTGTTTCTACTAAATAATCATGTACTAATTTTATATTTTGATATATATCTTGCTTTTTATTTTGAACAAAATATGCTCTTATTTTTTGAATTTCATTTAACGCTGTATCAACACTTTCCTTTGTTTGGAATTGGCTTTCCAAATAATTTTGACTATTTCCTGAATTTAAAAACACTTTATATGTTTTTTTTGTTCCTCTCGTTGTTGTTTCTATATTCAAATATAATTTTTGAAAATCTATGTAAAAAACATCAGGATTATCATATGAATATGCCTCTATTGCAGTTTGATAATAATCTCCTAATTCATTTTGTCCATTAGCATTTGAAAGAACATCAGAAAATTCTGTTCCTAAGTTTATTTCATATGTTCCACTTTTCATATTTTCTTTATTTTCATCTAATGCATTATAAATTATTTTTGAATATTTATCTAATTGGTTATAAAAATACTTATTTATATTTGAACTTGTATAATCAACTTGTTCATCTTCTGTAGTTATTGTTTCTGTAGTACTTTGCAATATTTGTGGTGTCTTTATTTCATTTACCTTTGTTCCTTTATCAGATATGGTTATGTTTGATGTAAAGTCCTGTACTTCTGAAGCAATATCAGTCTCTTTTATTTCGTCATATATTATAAATCCAATTATAGCCAATATTCCTATAAAAAATAGCATTATTATCGTTCTTATAAATTTTAATATTTTTGAACCCATTTTTCATCAGCTCTCTTTCGTGCATAGATATTTTTATTATATCATTTTTTGTTACTAAAAAAAAGTATATTTACATTTTTTTTGACAATACTACTAATATTATGAAAATTAAAGATTTTATTAATAACGCATTTGGATATACGCCAAAAGAAATATATCAATTCACATTACCAACTGATTCAGAAAATCCTGAATCTACTACTATACAAAATAGCAAGCAAACACCTGAAAAGAAAGAAAATGTATTTCCAAATATAAATGAAAATTTAGAATATGTAAAAACTAAATATAATACCTTAATCAACAGTGACATAATTGTTCGTGAATTTATATTAAATGCAAGAGGTAACCAATATAAAGCATTTCTTCTTTATATTGACGGTATGGTCGATTCTCAAATTTTAAATGATTTTGTTTTGGAATCTTTAATGTTAAGAAATAGAAATAACCTTTTTAATGGTGAACAAAACAGAATTATTTCTGAATCAACCACAAATAATGTTACTATTAGAAAAGTCAAAAAGTTTAATTTAGCAGACTATATTGAAAGCTGTTTAATTCCTCAAAATAGTATAACACAACAAAGTTCATTTGATGATATTTTTTCTGGCATAAATTCTGGTAATTGTGCATTATTTGTTGATACTTTATCTGTTTGTTTTGATATTGATGTTAAAGGTTTTAAACAAAGAAGTATTTCTAAACCTGAAAATGAAATTGTTGTTAAAGGTCCTCATGAAGCTTTTGTTGAAAATTTACGTACAAATACCTCTCTTTTAAGAAGATTTACAAATAATGAGAATTTAATAATAGAAAATATTAAAGTTGGTAAAATCACTAAAACAAATTGTGCTGTTTGCTATATACAAAACATAACAAATGACGATTTAGTTGCAGAAGCCAAATATAGACTTAACAATCTAGAAATAGATTCTTTGCTTTCAGCTGGTGAATTAGAACAATTATTAACTGATACTAATGTTTTAGAAATTCCAAAAATACTTGTATCTGAAAGGCCTGATAATGCTGTAAAAGCCCTTTTGCAAGGTCGAGTTGTTATAATTGTTAATGGCTCTCCTTATGCTTTAATACTTCCTGCTGTTCTAATTGACTTTTTGTCTTCACCAGAAGATACAAATCTAAAAACAAAATTTGGTAATTTTTTAAAAATAATTAGAATTATATCAGCCTTTTTTGCATTACTACTACCTGGTTTGTATATTGCTATAACTAATTTTCACCGAGAAATAATACCTACCGAGTTGTTATATTCAATATTATCTTCTATGCAAAGTGTTCCTTTTCCAATAATTTTAGAAGTTTTGATAATGGAAATTTCATTTGAAATTATTAGAGAAGCTGGTTTAAGAGTTCCCTCTCCTATTGGTCCTACACTTGGAATCGTTGGTGCTTTAGTATTAGGTCAAGCTGCTGTAAGTGCTGGTATTGTAAGTCCTATATTGATTATAATTGTTGCTATAACTGGTATAAGTTCATTTGCAATTCCTGATTTCAGTTTTAGTTTTCACTTAAGATATTTTAGGTTTGGATTTATATTATTAGGTTTTCTTGCAGGATTTTTAGGTATCGGTATTGGTATTTTTATATATTTAGCAGAATTATGTGATTTAGAAACTTTCGGTGTTTCTTATACTGCACCATATGCTCCATTTATTGACTCCAAAAATAATGGATTCATGCTTCCACCTATATGGAAAAGAGAATATAGAGCAACTTATTTAGCTTCAAAACGTGAAAAAAAGCAAAATAAAATATCTATGAAATGGAGATTTTAATTTTTAACAAGATATGTCATTTTTAAAAAGGAGGTTCATATATGTCAAAATCAAAAATTGGAACTATTGAAGCAATTGCACTTATACTATCAACATTAGCACCTTTTACTGTAATTTCATTATCAAGAACTTTTATAAATGAAACAAAATCAAGTGCCCTTTTAAACATCATATATGTAACTTCAATTTGTTTATTTATAGGATTTCTAATTTACACTTTATTTAAGAAATTCCCTGGCCTAGATATTATTGATATATCTAAATACTTAGGCGGTAGCATTTTTAAAAATATTGTTGGATTTATATTTATTGCTTATTTTACAATTACCTCTTCACTTTTACTCCGAAACTTTTGTGAAGGCCTAAAAGTTATTTACTATCCATATACAAATATACTTTATATTATATTGATGTTTATTATTGCCATTGGTATTTCTAATAGTTTGGGATTTAACTCCACAATAAAAACAACTGCTTTAATATTTCCTATTATTTTACTAAGTATTTTATTGTTATTTGTTGGAAATTTGAATAATTTTTCTTTTCAAAAAATATTCCCAATACTTGGAGATGGATTTAAAAGTACTTTTATTTTAGGTCTTTCTAACATAGGCTCTTTTGCTGGAATTTCATATATGTACTTTTTACCACCACTTTTAAAAGAGCCTGAAAAATTTAAGAAAATTTGTATTTTATCAATTATTTTATCTGGATTATTTATATTTATCTGTGTAGCTACATTGCTTTTTATGTTTTCTGTTTACATTAATACAGATGAAATAATGCCCCTATTTTCTGTAAGTAGATATATTGAGTTTGGTAACTTTTTTCAACGTTTTGAATCATTGTTTTTACTTATTTGGACAATCTCATTTTGCTGTTATTTAAGTATATCTTTTAAATTTTCTACTTATATATTTGCAAAAATGTTTAATTTATCAGATTCTTCTCAATTAATTTACATTTTTTGTATACTAACATATGGAATTGCTTTATTGCCTAAAAACTACGCTATTTCTAGTTTTTTTGAAATTTATATTTATAGATTTTTAAGTATTGCAATTATTGTTTTAGGGTTAGCTATTTTAATTTTGTCGAATTTAAAAAGTTACAAAAAGGTTGGTGATTAAGTTGAAAAAAATTTTTATAAAAATTTTTATTATTATTTTGCTTATAATTTTCTTTATCTCTTTTTCTTACTCTTACAAAGCTTTAAATATAGAAAATTTAGCATTTGTAGTTGCCTTAGGTATTGATTCTTCTGACTCCAAAGAAATAAAAGTAACATTTCAATTTGTCAACCTACCTTCAACAAGTGAAGGAACAAATCAAGAAGCAAAAATTTTTCAAGACACAGTTGATTGCAGTTCTATCCCAAATGCAATAAATATAATGAATAGTTATCTAGCAAAAAAAATTGATTTATCACATTGTAGAAACATTGTATTTTCAGAAAACATTGCAAAAAATGGAATTTCTAATCACATTTATACTTTAATGAACGATGTTCAAGTAAGGCCAACATCAAACATAATTGTAACAACATGTAGTGCTAATGAATATATTAAAAATTCCAAGCCAAGCCTAGAAACTTCAATTACCAGATATTACGATATTTTTCCTAATTCTGGTCATTATACAGGGTATGTATCTAATGCTAGTATTGGTAATTTTTATAATGCGTTAGTTTGCAATAGTTGCGAACCTTATACTATTTTAGGTGGCGTAAGTTCAGTCTCTTCAACAGGTTCACAATCTAACGTTTCAACTGATTCTAACATAAAATCCGGCTCATCTCCTATATCAGGTGTGCGTTCAACTGAAAATATTGGAATGGCTGCATTTAAACATGACAAATTAGTTGGAGAACTTGATGCTATTGAAACCGTTTGCTTTCATATTTTAAAAAACAATATTAATAGTTTTATTATATCTATTCCAAAACCTGAAGATACAGGCTCTAAAATAGACCTTTTACTTACCCCAAAAGGTGATACTAAAATTAAAGTTGATATTGTAAATAATTCTCCTTATATTAAAATAGATAGTTCTTTTAATGCTAAAATTTTTTCAATGGATGAAAATGATAGTTATTTAAGTTCTAATGTTCTTAATTCTATTTCTAATTCTTGTAATAATTATTTAGAAAATGTATTATTAGATTATTTATATAAAACATCTATAGACTTTAAAAGTGATATAAATGGCATTGGTAAATATGCTTTGTCTAGTTTTTATACTAATAAGGAATTTAAAAATTATAATTGGGTTGATAATTACATGAATTCTACTTTTAAAGTCAATATTAATACTACTGTGAATTCTGGATTTTTATTGAATAAAACTTAAGATTTGAGGTGTGTTTTGTGGTTGATATTTTTTATCATTTTTTGTTTTTAATATTTAGTGTTTTTGTTTTATTAAAGTCTATTTTTTATGCTTTGTATGAAATTAAAACTCAAAATAATAAGTCTGGCGGAGTTGCTTTAATTTGTTTTTCTGTTATTGTTATTATTTTTGCGGGATTTAGGGACGTTCCTTAAAATCCCCTTTTTTAGGGATTAAGGGACAGTCTTGTTGCAGTTTAGCAAGAATAATGCGGTTTATACCTAAAGATGATAGTTTGAATATATTTTTGAATGTAACCGAAATAGTTTTACAAATTCTTAAGTAAATGATTTAAAGGTTCCTACCACTAGGATTTGTTAAATCATTTACATTAGAATTTGTAAACATATGTAGGGCAACCGAAAAAATTATGAAAACTATCATCTTTAGGTATAAACTGTATTATTCTTGCGGAACTATAACATAATCTTTTAAATAAGCAAAAAATCAGATTGGTTCTTTTACTATTTCAAAATCAATTTGTCTTAGCATCTTGTTAGCAGAAATAACTCTAATTTTAACTTTATCACCTATTTTGTATGTTGTATTAGTCTTTTCCCCTATAAGTCTTTTTCTTTCTTCATCATAAATAAAATACTCATCACCCAGATTTTCAAACCTGATTAAGCCTTCAACTGTATTTTCAAGTTCAACAAAAATTCCAAATTGAGTAACAGATGAAACAATACCTTCATATTCTTCACCAATTTTATCTTGCATAAATTCAGCTTTTTTCAAGTCTTCACTATCTCTTTCTACTTTAGTTGCAACTTTTTCTCTATCTGAAGATGATGCTGCTCTTTGTTCTGCTTTTTCTTGATATTCTTCAAGCCAATCTTCATCTACAACATAATTGTCTTCTAAATATTTTGATATTATTCTGTGTATAAATAAGTCTGGATATCTTCTTATTGGTGATGTAAAATGACAATAATATTTACTTGCAATTCCAAAGTGTCCTTTGTTTTCTGATTCGTATCTTGCAACTTTAAGTGTTCTTAAAATTAATGTTGATACAACTTTTTCTTCATCTTTTCCCTTTATTTCTTCTAGTATTTTTGATACTTCTGTTGGATATACCTTTTCATTAACAACTTTGATTTTTAAACCAAAATTAAATAAAAATTTGTTTAAGTCTTTTATTTTATCTAAGTCCGGATCCTCATGAACTCTATAAATAAATGGTGCTTCTAACCAATAAAATTTTTCTGCAATTGCTTCATTTGCACTTAGCATAAATTGCTCTATTATCTCATTACTAAAACTCGTTTCATATTTTCCTACATTTATAGCTCTTCCATTTTCGTCTAAATCAATTTTGCTTTCTGGTATATCAAGATTCAAATAGCCTTGCTTTAATCTTCTTTCTTTCAAAATTGTTGCAAGTTCTGCCATTAATTCAAAGTCTTTAATATATTTCTCATATCTTTTTAAAACTGTTTCATCTGATTTATCTATTATTTTTTGTACATCATGATAATTCATTCTTTCACGTACTTTTATTATTCCTTTATATACTTCTACTCCTATTGTTTTTCCTTCTGGATTAATTTCCATTGAACATGAAAGGGTAAATCTATCTTCTCCAGCATTTAAGCTACATATTCCATTTGATAGTTCTTTTGGTAACATTGGAATTACTCTTGAAAGCATGTAAATACTTGTTCCTCTAATTTGAGCTTCTTTATCTAAAAAGCTTCCTTCTTTGACATAGTGGCTTACATCTGCTATATGAACATCTAATCTGTAATTTCCATTATCTAATTTTATTACTCTTACAGCATCGTCCAAATCTTTGGCATCTTCTCCATCTATTGTAAAAATCACATGTCCTCTACAATCAACACGGTTTGGTATATCTTTAAAGTCTATTTTATCTCCATATTTTTTGGCTTCTTCTACAACTTGTTCTGGAAATGTTGATGGTAAATTGTATTCTTTTATTAATGATAACATATCTACCCCAGCTTGATCTGGTGACCCTAGCACTTCTATTATTTTTCCTTCTGCATTTTTTCCTTTTTCAGGATATTTTGTTATTTGTACTACTACTTTATATCCATTTTTTGCTTTTCCAAAATTATTTTTTGAAATAAATATATCAGTTCCAAAGCTTTTTTCGTCTGGTACTACAAATCCAAAATTTTGACTTTTTTGAAATGTACCAACTACTGTATCTTTCTCATGTTTTATTATTTTCTTTATTTTTCCTTCTGCTCTTTTTATTTTATTCTTTTCTTCTGTTATTTCAACTAAAACTTTGTCTCCATTTAATGCATTTAATGAATCTTCTTTTGAAATATAAATTTCATCTTCATCATTTTCTATTTTCACAAAACCAAATCCTTTTTGATTTTTTCTATATGTTCCTTCTACAAAGTTTTCTCCGATTATTCTATATCTATTTTTTTTGTTTTTTACTATTTTATAATCTTCTTCTAATTTTTTTAGTGTTTGTGTAAATTGATTATATTCCTTTTTTGGTACTCCTAGTAATATTGCAATTTCTTTTGCTTTCATTGGAGTATAGTTTTCATCTTTCATGAATTCTAAAATAATATTTTCTTTATTCATCTTTATTCCTTTCACTATCCTTATACTCTATATCTATTTCTATATAAAAATTTTTAACATATGTCCTTTGTTATTATAACATTTTTTTGTATTTTTACGCTAAAAATAGAACAGATTTAATTCTGCTCTATTCTATACTAAATATAAAACTCCTAAAACTAAAGTTAAAATTCCAAATATGATTGAAGATATAACCATTATTCTTTTTTGTTTTCCTTCTTTAGTTCTACCTTTGTTTTTTTCATAAAAGTTGTTTGTTGATGAACCTGTTATTGTTTGTGATAAACCTGCATCATCTTTTGTTTGAATTAATGCTAATATTATCACTACTAGTGCTATTATAAAATATATCACTGTTAATATTGTTCTTACTATTTCCATTTATAATTCCTCCCTGCGGTTTCTTTTCTATTACATTGCTATTTTATCATATATATTTATAAATTGCAATCCCTTTACACTACCTAATCAAAAAAATCACTGCAAGTATAATAACTTTAATTAAAATACTACTTAAAAATTTAAAGTTTGTACACCTTATTCCAATATCATTCAATTCATCATATTTATCAACAATTCTATCAATTTCCTCTCGTGTAGAAATAGCTTTTTCTTGCATATATTCTTTGGCTAAAAATCTTGCCTTTATCATTGCATCATTTTCTAAATAAGTTCGTACTGCATAATACACCAAACTAAAAACAATAAAAATTGAAAGAAAAGTCATTTTCATTGGTAATATTTTTAAAAGTGCTAAAATACAAATCACTCCAAAATAAACTAGATAAATATTTGAAAATATAAAATTAAACCATAACAATTTTTTACTTTGTATTGAATGTAAACATTCATGTGCTATAGTTTGAATTCTTGTATAACTTTCTTTTAAATTAGCAATAAAAATTTTATTACTCATTACCAAATATAAAGTTGCATTAGAATTCTTATCTTCTTCAATTTTTACATTTTTATTTTTTAATTTTTTCAAATACCATTTACATATTTCTACATTTTCAGGATATTTTTGAGTTAGTTTATCTAGTTCTTTGTCTTCTCCAAGTTCTTTTATTTTTTTCATATTAAAATCAAATATAAATCTTAATATTAAATACATTACTATTACAATTATTAATAAAACTATAAATTCCATATTTTCTCCTTATATTTTACTAATAATGCTATATAAACAATCACTAAATATTTTTTTAGTTGATGATCATTATTTTAAAACATCCATTACTGCATCACCAATTATTTTATTTACATCTGATAAAATTATATTAAACTTTGTTTCTGCATCAAAAAACTTTGCTGCATCTGGATTTTCATATAATTCTATATATAATTGTTGCATTTTTTTAGTTTTTTCTTCATCATTTTTTCCAGTTTGCATTGCAGTTATTTGAGCATCATATCTTGCAGCTTCAAATTCTTGTATTTTCTTTTTTAATTCAGTATTTAAATTTAATGTTTCTTTTGCCATTTTATAATTTACATATTCTTCTGAATTTTTTAACTCTTGTGCTAATTTGTTTGCTGTATCATATACATTCATTTCTAATTTCATTCCTTCCTAAAAATACAAATTTGGTTGAAAAATATTAGATTTTGACACATCAAAAATATAATTATTTTTCAACCTTTTTTACCTATAAATTATTTGCTGTACTTCCTTGTGTTTTTGAACCTTCTATTACAACTTCAGCATCTGTTGGACATATATTAATCCATGTATTTCCATCATTAACTTGTATTTCATTTCCTTGTAAGTCTTGATATTTTGTTTGTGTATTTCTAGCCTCTTTTATACATTTTATTTTTATTGCTTTTCCATTTGTTATATAATATCCATTAAATGTTCCTATATTTCTAAGACCTTGTCTTCCTTTATTTTCACTGTCATCCAATGTATAATTATCGCAAAATGTTATTATTATATTTTTAGTTGTAATATTATCTCCAGTGTCCCAATCTGTCTGAGCTTTATTTCTTGCATATCTTTTATATACTTGATTTTGCTCATCATATTCATATTTAACTGTTTGTAATGTTGAGTGTGGTATTGTTACACTTGTAGCTGATTGTCCATTTTCTAATTTTACTTCATCTGTTACATAATTTAGTACACTTTTCTTTGTTGATGTAGTTTTATATCCTTTTGCTTTAGCTGCATTTAATAATGCTGTTGTACTTGTAACAGCATTGTGTGGAGCTGATTTATCTTTTACTCTCCAGAATGTTGTTTCACTTTCTGTTATTCCGTTTAAGTTATTTATATTATATTGCTTTATATCACTTTCTGCTTGTGGACTCCATCCATAATGTGCATAGATTGCATCATTTTCCATAGCATAATCTAAGAAATAGTGTCTTGAACTTCTAACTGGTCCTATCTTGTCTACTGTTACACCTTTAAATAAAGCCATTAATCTTGTTTCTCCACCTTCAACTACTGCCTCATATACTAAATATGCTTGATTTAGTCCTGCTTGAGGCCATGCTTGGTTATGGTTGTCTATCATTACTGCAATTGGTCTGTCTTTTCCATTAAATATTTTTATTTTTTTGTCACTAACTCCCGCTGTTAAAATTTCGTCTTCGTCTTCAGCATTTTCTGATACTGTTTGTGTTTGATTTATTTTGTCTTTAGTTATCATATATGCCATAATCCCTCCGGCTACCAAAATTAAGATAACTAATATCGCTATTATAATTCTTGTTGTTTTTTTACTCATTGGACTTCCTCCTTTATTCTCTTGTAATTTTCAATTCATTTAATATCTTTTCTTCTTTTGGTCTCATTATTTTTTTATCTTCTTCTTCAATATGATCATATCCCATCAAGTGATAAAAACCATGTACTAACATGTAACTTAGTTCTCTTTCAAAACTATGTCCATATTCTTCTGCTTGTTCTTTTACTTTGTCAATTGAAATTATTACATCCCCTAAAACATCTTCATATAGAAAATCTTTATTTTTTATTTTTTCATCTAGCTCTGCCTTTTCGAACATTGGAAATGATAATACATCTGTTGCCCTATCTATTTTTCTATATTTCTTATTGATTTTTTTTATTTCTTCTGGTGTTGTAAATGTTATTGTCATTATTAATTTAGAATCTATTAAACCTTCTTCTTCAAAACATTTTTTTAATACTTTTTCTACTATTCTTTCCCAATCTTCTTTTCCTTTTTCAATATTTAAATATGTAATTTCATACATTATGCTACCACCCTATCTTCTTTTCTTATTTTTCCAATATATTTTCCTTCTGATTTATATTCATTTTTCAATTCTTTTATTACTCCATAATCAACTAGTTTTCTTCTATAATATTTAATTAATTTTGAGTAATCTACTTTTGTTCCATTTAGTTTTTTCATATCATTTTTTATAAATAGAATTTCTTTTTGTTTCATATATTCAACAAAATCTACTTCTTTTAATGCTGATATTTTTTTATACTTGTCCCAATATTTTTTATAATTTTCTCTTTCTTTTATGTCTTCCCAATATACTTTTGTTGATAATAATCTTACATTATAGTCTTCTATTAAATTTATTAACATTGCATATGCTTTTTCTCTTTTGGCTGCCATTTTTGTGTCTTGTACTAATATTCTGGCATCTTTTAATAATTTTTCATAACATTGTTCTGCAACTATTAATGGTATACTATGTGTAAATAATTTTCTGCTTATACCTAGTAAAATCATATTTTTTTCTATGTTATCTTTTGTATCTAATTTTCCAACTGTATAGCTTTCAAATTTTTCATAATCTTCTATTATATCCTTAAAGTCTTCTTTTGGATTTATTTTCATTTTTAATGGCAATATATTTTTTATATATTCTTCTAATGTATAGAATATTTTTACATATATCCATTCTTTTGATGTATCATATATATTTGTTGTATCTGCAAGTTTAATTGAATAGTTTTTTAATATTGCTTTATATAATGTATCCATTTTGTCTACATAGAATTTGTTATATTTCTCTTGTACCTTTTCTTTTGCTGATGTATCAACACTTTCTTTATCAAGTTCTAATAAATATTTTTGTTTTCTGTATTTATAATCCATATATTCTTTTTCTTTTAGACTTGTAACTTCATAATATCTTGATAATGCATCTCTTTCAAATTCTGTTGCTGTATTATTTTTTACTTTTTTATAAATCGAATCCATAACATATTTATCTAAGGCCTCTAAATAAACTGTGTATGCCTCATCATATTTTTTTTCTAATTCATCTGTATTGTAATTTTCTGTATCTTTTTTATAGTTTTCAAATGCTTTTATTAAATTATTCCTTTTTAATGTTATTAACATACCATTTATTCCTATTTTTGTAGGTATTAATAATTTTGTTAATGTTTTAGTTAATCTGTTGAAAAAGTTTGTATTTGTACCTGTTATTCTTAAGCTTCTTTCTTCCATCTTTATCTTCCTTTCTATTACAAATTAAATTCCTTAATTTGTAAATCAAAAAACTATTTTTTCATTTGTCCCTATGTCCTCAAGTACTTCATATGTTACATAGACTTCTATTCCATCTTCTTTTTCATATGTGTTTATTATTTTGTTTACTATTTTTTCTTTGTTTTCTATTTCGTTGTCTAATTCTTTTTGTAATTCTTCTACCCCTAAGTTCTTGGCTTCTTCTACGCTGTACTTTTTTTGTTCTTCTTTTATTTCTTTATTTGTTATTTTCTCTAAAGAAATTGGTAAATAAAAATCTGAAAACATCTTGAATTTGTTATCTAGCACTATTGTATCATAAATTTGAAATTTTGAAAGCCTTTTTGATAAATTTATTTCAAAATTATTGATTTTTATTTTATATTTATTCTCAATATTGCCTGTTTCTTTTCTTTCCGTAACATTATATGGAATTTTTTTACTTTTTGTATGCCATACTTTTGCTTGTATTTCTCCTTTTGCATGCACATATCTTATTCCTGTATATTTTCCTTCCATCCATCCATTTATTAGTGTTGTTCCTACATTTACAGTGTCACCTATTTTTACTGCTATTGTTCCATTTTGTGCATTTATTTTTGTTATAACTCCTTGTTTATCTGAAACTATATTACAATAATCCTCTTCATTTACTATGTCTGGTTTTGCTGTTGATTTTACTAATCTTACTATTGCATTTGTTCCTTTTATTTCTATTCCCATCCATGCTATATCATTTCTTTTTAATCGTATTTTGTTTATAATATCTTTTGTGTTTATTTTTGTTTTCATTTTTCCTATTTCTAACCCACTCTCAACTACATCTTGATATATATTTTCCATTTTCTCATTTTCTTCTATTATTTCTATATTCCATATAAAATTAGATGCTATTGCTAAAATTGAGATTAATACTATCAAAAACACAAAAAATAACTTTCTTTTTTTATATTTATTAAATACAAATGGTAATCCTCTTTTTCTTGTTATTTTTAATTTGCATTTTGTTTGTTTTGCTATTTTGGCTACTTTTTTTAAGTCTCTTATTCCAATATTTAATTCTAATTTTACATTCTTGTCTCTTTTTAAATTCCATATTGTTATTTTGTTATTTCTACATATATTTATAAATCTTTCTATGTAATATCCTTCTACTGATATTCTTATGTATCCAATTATATAATTAAATATTATTTTAATTAACATACTTTTTCCCTTCACAATCTTTTTATTTTATAAAATGTTGAATATATAATATTTGAAATTTAATTTAATCTAATTAAACTTTAATCAAAATTTCTTTCTATATCTATACTCTCTACTTTTCCATTTACTTTAATATCATCATTGGTCATATTTTCAAGTTTAAGTTCAAAACCATTAATATTTATAATTCCAAGTGAAGTATTAATTCGTATATAATAATCTTCATACTCTAAAATACCTTTAAAATTTTCTATTATCATTTCATTAAAACCTGTTATTGTTATTTTAGGTGTATCTGTATATACTTCTTGTGGCATTTCAAGTAATCTATCTATTTTAGAAAAACCTCTTTTATTTTTTTTCATACCTTCACCCTTTCTATTTTATTTAAACTCATCTAAAGATTTAAATTCATACCCCATATTTCTTATTTCTTTAATAATATCTCCTAAAATGTTTGTATTAGTTGTTGAATTTCCATGTAATAACATAATTTCTCCATTATGAACATTATCTATTATTTTCTTTTTTGCTGTACTTTCCTCTGGCTGTTTATTTTCATTCCAATCTTCATATGCAAATGACCACATTACAGTTTTATATCCTAATGAATTTGTAACTGTTATGCTTTTTTCACTAAATTCACCCATTGGAGGTCTTATATATTTCATTTCATATCCAAATTTTTCATATACAGCTTTATGCAAATCCATCACTTCTGAATTTATTTGCTCTTCTGTTAAACTTGGCATACTTTTATGATTTACTGTATGATTTCCAACTATATGTCCCTCTTCTATCATTTGCTTTACTAAATCTGGTTGTGTATTTAAATAATGCGCTGTTATAAAAAATGTTGCTTTTACATTATTTTCTTTTAAAGTTGATAAAATTTGAGTTGTATGTCCAGCCTCATATCCCTCATCAAATGTTAAATATATGTATTTATCATTATTATTTCCCATTGCTATTCCATTATTTTTTTCTAATATCTCTTTATTTACTTTTCCTAAATCTGGTTGTTCATGATTATCATTTCTCTTTATCCCCCATCCTATTTTTTTATTACTTAATCCTTGAGAACTTGTTAATCTTGTTTCTTCTTGATTTCCACTATTTTTTCCAATTTGTATTACTGTAATAGCCAATAAAGCAATTATTGTTAGAGATGTAATAATAAACTTTTTATTTTTTAATTTCATTTTTCTACACTCCTATTCTTTTTTTAATTTTATGTCCTTATCATAAAATTATTACTTATCTTTAAATCAAAAAATATTTTAGAATTCGACAAAAAGCAATTTTATATATAGGTTTAAAACACTATAACTAATACTTATAGTTTTATTTTAAAACACTATTGATATTAATTGCTTTACCAATTGGATAAATTTGTAATTTTTCTATTGACATCGCGAAAAAATTAGATTATATTGTTATTGCCACTGGAAATAAAAGGAAATTTTTGTTTTTTTGTCGATTACTTTTATTTTAAGAACATTTTTATTTTATATAGGAGGGATTGTATGTTAAATTTCGCAATTTGTGATGATAATGTTAATATTTTAGAAAAGTTCGCAAAAATCCTTGAAAATATTTTTATAAAATATGGTTATGATGCAAAAATTGGTATAAAGACTAATGACGTAGATACTTTGCTTGATTATATTGATGATAATAAAACAGATGTATTAATTTTAGATATTAATTTAAAGTCAGATAAAAGTGGATTAGAAGTTGCCTCTAGAGTTAGAGAGCGTAACAAAGATACATATTTTATTTTTACTACTGCTCATTTAGAATATGCAATGATGGCTTATAAATTTAAAACTTTTGATTATTTAGCAAAGCCTGTAACTTCTGATAGATTAGAAGAGACTATTGTCCGTTTGTTTGATGATATTAATGGTCAGCCTAAAAGGTATCTAAAAATTGATAATAAGAAGACTATTATTGATGAAAGTGAAATTTTGTATATTAGACGTGATGGTATGAAATTAATTTTCCATACTAAGAGTCGTGATTACGAAACTTATAGTTCTTTTAATAAAATTATGGATTCTTTACCTAGCAATTTTGTAAGAGCTCATAAATCTTTTATTGTTAATATTAATAACATTGTAAATTTGGATTCTATTGGTAATATTGTGTATTTTGATAATGGTTCTACTTGTGATATTGGACCTAAGTTTAAGAAAAGTTTGATGGAGGAGGTTAAAAATAATGAACATTTTAAATAATTTGTGGTTAGCTATTAGTACACCAAATGAAATTCTAGTTAATATTTGTGTATCTTTTTTGATAGTCTTTATTGAAGCACCATTGTCTTTCGCTTTAATTGACAATCTTTTAAAACTATCATGTACAAAAATTCAGAAATATATTTATATATTTTCAATTGCGATTGTAGCTATACTTACAACTTTTCTAATTCCTTGGCCTTATAATATTATATTTAATTATGCTACAGCATTTATAATTCTATATTTTGTAATGAAAATTGGATTTATAAAATCTTTCATAGCAACTCTATTTCCTAGTATAGTACTTAATGTAGTTGTCTCTTTAACAGCTAATCCTTATTTTGATATTCTAAAAATCACTTATGAACAAGCAAGTACAATTTTTATTTATAGAATTCCTTTTGCTATATTTACGTATTTAATAGTATTATCTTTTGTTCTTATTTTAAAATATAGAAAAGTAACATTAAACATTTTAGAAGATTTTGATAAAAAAACAAAAACTATAATAACAATAAATTTTATATTTGGTTTTTTAAATATATTTTTACAAGGAATTTTAAGTGCAAAATATATAGACATATTGCCAATCGAATTTACATTTTTTAATTTTGTTTCACTTTTAGCATATTTTTGCTTAAGTTTTTATAGTTTAGCTAAAATTATGAAATTGGTTACAACAACTAAAAAATTAGAAAGTGCAGAAGAATATAATAAAACACTTCATATTTTGCATGATAGTGTTAGAGGTTTTAAACATGACTTTGATAATATTGTTACAACAATTGGTGGTTATATAAAAACAAATGATATGGAAGGACTAGAAAAATATTATTCTCAATTACAAGAAGATTGTTCAAAAGTAAATAATTTATATATTTTAAATCCAGACATTATCAACAATCCTGGTATATATAATTTATTAACAACCAAATATAGTGAAGCTGAAGAAAAAGGAATTAAAATAAATTTAACATTTTTATTAGATTTAAATGAATTACATATGAAAATTTATGAATTTGCAAGAATTTTAGGCATATTACTAGATAATGCTATAGATGCTGCTTCAGAATGTGATGAAAAAATATTAAATATTGTATTTAGAAATGAATCAAAAAACAATAGAAATATAATTTTAATTGAAAATACTTACAAAGATAAAGATGTTGATTTAAATCAAATATTTAATAAAGGTATTTCTGGGAAAGAAAACCATACAGGACTTGGATTATGGGAAATTAGACAAATACTTAAGAAAAATAATAATGTAAATTTATATACAAATAAAAACGAAAAATATTTTACACAACAATTAGAAATATATTATTAAATGGTAGATAACTTCTATCATTTATTTTATTCACTAAAAAAAGAACATTTTACTGTTCTTTTTTTAGTGGATTGTTATAATAACATTAAAGTATATTGTGTATTAAATATAAGTATTGTCGAACTACCTATATTTAAATTTAAAAACTTATTGATAATTAATCTTTTTTTACTAAACTAGCTGGCATTTTTGGTTGATGAAGCATTGCCCATATTCCGCAAGCTGTGTTAGTAGATTTTGCATATTTTTCTGCAACTTTTGCTAATAATTTTAACATAAAGGTTTCCTCCTTCGTTTTAAAAAAAATATATAATACAAAAATACTGCCGGCATTGTATTTTTAATATTAACTAATTAAATTAAGCATTTTCATAAACTTCATGTCCATATTTACTATTTGTAATTCTATATGCTAATCTTGTAATCATACATGTTTGAGCAAAATATCCAAATATTATTATATTACATATTACACTATCTTTTATGAACAAAGCTAATATCAATCCTATAATAAAAGTTACATATGATAATATTTGTTTTTGTTTTCTTATCTTACTACTTAATATTGGAACTTCTTCAGTATCTGCTGGAGCATATAATTTTATCATTATTATTCCAAAAACTGTAATTATAGCCACTAAAACATATTTTGCTATACTATCTAATACAATTGTTTTTGATAAAAATGCAACTCCACAATAAAAAGTACATGTTGATATAATGCATCCTATATGAGTGTGTAGATGAAATCCTCCTGAAAACATTCTATATGGCATTATTATAAAAAAAGTAATTAAACTTAATTTTAATAATCCCAGAGCATATGCTATAAATAACATTATAAAGAATTTAGGTACTTCTCCCAATAAAATTTGGAGTCCATAATTTATTACTTCTGCTCTTTCGTCATCTACTTCGGGCATTTCTTTTCTAATTTTGTTGGTTAGAAATTCTGTGATTTTATCTATCATTTTTCTCACCACTCTTTTTCTTAAGTTTTCTATAGTTTAACATCTAATTTTAAGAATTGTTTATTTCATTTATAAAAAGGTCTTTTTTATTTACATTAATTTTATTTTTTTACTTTGTAAAATATTTTATATGTTTTATAAAATATCATTAAAAAATAAAACTCAAACTATTCCATAATATAAAAAAACTATTAAAGGAAATACTAAAAATTCCTCTAATAGCTTTTTATAAATTATTTATTTCTTTTAAAATACACCATGTTCCAATACTATCTGGTAAATCTGTAAATGTCATTTTTTCTTTTGTTATTGGATGTTCTATTGTTAGCTTATATGCCCACAACGCTATTTGTTTTCCTTGTCCTCTAGTTCCATACTTCTGGTCTCCAAAAATACTATGTCCAAAATTTGATAACTGAACTCTTATCTGATGATGTCTTCCTGTATGTAAATTAATTTTCAACAAGCTCAAATTTTTTACTTCATTATATGTTACTACTTCATAATCTAATTTTGCAAGCTTTGCATTTTTCTTATCTTTATTAACAACCTTACTCATATTATTTCTTTCATCTTTATACAAATAATTTTCTAAAGTTCCGCTTCTTTTGATTTATTTTTCCATCAACAACAGCCAAATATTCCTTTTTAAATACCTTTTCCCTTACTTGTATACTTAATCTTCCGGCAGCTTTAGATGTTTTTGCAAAAATCATTATACCTCCAACAGGTCTATCTAATCTATGCACAAGTCCTAAATATACATTTCCAGGCTTATTATATTTTTCTTTAATATATTGTTTTACAATAGTAAGCATATCCATATCACCAGTTTTATCTGATTGTGATGGAATATTCGGTGTTTTTTCTACTACAATAATATGATTATCTTCATAAATTACTTTTAAATTTTGCATATATTTCTCCTTTTTCAAACACAGATTAATTTGAAAAAGAATTAAATTTTGGCAAGGAAAATTTTATTTAAAAGGCAAGGGCGCATACATATGTATGTAACCGCGTTTTAAATGAAATTTGACACAGCCAAAATTGTAATTATTTTTCAAATTTCCCATCTTCCATAAATTCCACATGGTAACACCAAACTTGAATTTTCCATTGGAATTCCTATTTCTCCTGACTCTAATTTTCCTTTATATTTTTTAGCAACTGTTAAATTCAAAATATCTTCCAACACTTTGCTTGAAATTCCAGTTGTATATGAATTTATCAAGAAAAACAATGGATTGTCTGACAATACATTTGTACACAATTCTACTAAATCATATATATTATTTTCAAATTGCCATACTTCACCTTTTGCACCTCTACCATAAGAAGGTGGATCCATTATTATTGCATCATATTTGTTGCCTCTTCTTATTTCTCTGTTTACAAATTTAACAACATCATCAACAATAAATCTTACCGGTCTATCTTTTAATCCAGAAGATTCTATATTTTCTTTTGCCCAAGTTGTCATTCCTTTTGAACTATCAACATGGCATACTGATGCACCAGCTGATGCACATGCTACTGTTGCTCCTCCAGTATATGCAAATAAATTCAATACTTTTATTTCTCTTTTTTCAGATTTTATTTTGTTTATCATCCAGTCCCAGTTAACTGCTTGTTCTGGGAATAATCCTGTATGTTTAAATCCCATTGGTTTTATATTAAATGTTAAATTTTTATATTTAATTTGCCATTGTTTTGGCATTTTTTTGTTAAATTCCCATGAGCCCCCACCTGAACTACTTCTGTGATATGTTGCATTTATTTCTTTCCATCTTTTAGGATAGCTTTTGTCTTTCCATATTATTTGTGGATCTGGTCTTGATAAAATTACATCTCCCCATTTTTCTAGTTTTTGCCCATCTGCCATATCTATTATTTTATAATCTTTCCATTCATTTGCTAATTTCATATTTTTTATATAGTAAATTAATACTATTCCTCCTTCTTTTCTAGAATAGTTATATTTTACCATATTTTTTCATTTTTTTAAAGGATTATTTTAAGATTTCGAATTTTGTTTTATCAAATACTTTCCAAAATTTTCATAAAACTAAAAATTAAATAAAAATTGATACCTGAAAAAATAAGAAAATTCATCAAAACTATAGTTAAAAATTTATGATTTTTAATAAAACTCCATACACTAAATTTTCCTCTTTTTTTTGGTATTTCAAGCCTGTCCAATTTTGTATTATATTTTACATTAAATACATTTTCCATTTAAAACTCCCCCTCTTAAATAAGCTTTACTGAAAAAAACTTCCATTTTTAATATATATATTCAATACATCAATAAAATATTCCAAATATTAAAATTTTATTGTTAAAAATTTCAAATGATGTTATAATTCTAAAAAAAGGAAAGAAAAATTCCAATTATTTTATAGAAAGGTTGATTTTAAATGTTAAAAAATAATGAGAAAATTAAAAAAGCAATAGTCATAATTTTAATTGCAATAATGTCTGGCGTAATCTTTTTCTATCAAACACAAAAAGTAGGATTGCACGAAGATGAAGGTTATACTTTATGCTCATCAGTTAATCCAAACAATGGTGTAATGGATGCATACGATAAAGGAGTACAAGATCCTGTTTGGAGAACTAAAGAATATGTACAAACAGCTATGAGTTTAACACCAAATAATATTTTAAACTTCAAAGCCCTATATATGAATCAAGCATATGATAACCATCCTCCATTTTTCTATACCCTTGTACATTTTGCTACTTTATTTTTTGGTGGACATTTTTCACTATACTCTGCATTTATTGTAAATATAATTGCCTTCATAATTAGTTGTTTTATAATTGTTAAAATTTTAAAATTACTAAATAAAGAAAATTTGATAATTCCAAGTTTAATACTTTACGGCTTATCAATGGGAACAATCTCTATGGTTTTATTCCAAAGAATGTATATGTTACTTACAATGTTCATTTTACTTTATTTTTATTTAAGTTTAAAATTATATAAAAATAATTTTGTGATGGATAAAAAATTCACAATTCAGTTCGGAGTTACTACTGTACTTGGATTTTTAACACAATACTTTTTTGCAATTTATGCATTTTTTATATTTGTGATAATGTTAATCGAAATGATTAGAACAAAAAAGGATAAAAAAATAATTTTAAAATATGTTATATCACATATTATTTATGCTGCCATAGGAGTTCTTATATTTGTACCTTGCATAAAACATTTATTATTTTCAGATAGAGGTTTAACCAATTTAGGAAATGCTGGATATTTCTCACATGTATTTGATTATATAAAACATCTAGCATATGCATTTAGCATAAACAATTCTAATACCCCTTTAATGGTTATTGTATTAATTTTATTTGTTATTGCAACAATTTCATTATGCATAAAAAGTAAAGAAAAATTTGTTGTTTTAATTACAATTGTACCAAGCATTTTTTACTACTTTATCGCTGTTAGAATGACATCATTCCAAGAGCTAAGATATATAATGCCTGTTATCCCATTTGTTGTCCTAACATTTTTCTTTATACTAAATGAATTTATAACTTTTAAATATAACTACATAGCATTTACAATAATTTCAATTGCTTTAGTTATAAATGGTATTGTATTTTCTAAACCATTATTTTTGTATGAAAATTATAAAAATATTTTAGATATTGCAGAAGAAAATCAAGACAAATCTTTTGTTTATGTTTATGATAATTTCTTTAATCACATGCAAAGTGTTTCTGAAATGATGATTTATAAAAGAACTTTAATAATCAATGTTAATAATAATTATGAACTTCATTGTGTTATTGATGATAATAGCTTAAATACTGAAGATTCTTATATTTTATCTATTAAGTCATATATGGATAATGATTCTATTTTAGATAGAATTAAAAATGAGTCTGAATTTAAAAATATTACTTTACTTTATAAAGCTGAAGATGGAAGTAATTCTAATGTTGTAATGGATAATTTATATTTAGTTTCTAAATAAAAAATAGCGGGATTGTGGGGCAACCACACAAAATCCCGCTATTTTTTTATTTGTTCTACTATTTTCTCAGTAATACCTTTTACTTCCATTAATTCTTCTTTCGAAGCTTGTTTTATCTTTTCTACACTTCCAAATTTTTTAAGCAATTCTCTTTTCTTTACCTCTCCTATTCCTTCAATATCGTCTAGTTCAGATTTTGTAACAGCTTTAGCACGTAATTTTCTATGATAAGTAATTGCTGTATCGTGCACAGTATCTTGAAATCTAGTTATCAAATTCATAAGATTTTCAGAAATTTGTATTTCATTTCTATTTTCATCTATTAATGCTTTTGTTTGATGTTTATCATTTTTTACCATACCAAATATTTTTATATCTAAATTTTCATATTTATTTATAGCATTTCTAATAGCTCTAATTTGTGTTATACCGCCATCTGCAAATATTGCATCTGGTAATTTTCCAAAACCTTTATCTTCGTGGTCTATTGAATGTGCTAGTCTTCTTGTTACAACCTCTTCCATACATTTAGGGTCATCTTGTGTTAATACAGTTTTTATTTTAAATCTTCTTGATAAATTTTTCTTAATAACTCCGTCTTGCATTACACACATACCTGCAACCATAAATTCTCCAGATATATTTGATATATCGTAAGTTTCAATTTTTCTTGGTAATTTGTCCATTTCTAAAACATCTTTTAACTCCATTAAAATTTCTGATTTGTCTTTTTCTTTGTTTATTAATGTAACTTTTGCATTATTTTCTGCCATTTCTACAAATCTTAATTTTTCACCTTTTTTAGGGCTTTTTAATTCCACTTTTTTTCCTAACATTGTGGATAACCATTGTTCTATAACCTCTTTTTCAGGCAATTCTTCCCTTAACATTATTTTGCTTGGTATATTTGGATTTTCTAAATAATACTGTTTTATAAATCCTGATAATATTTCACTATCCTCCATATCTTTTAATTCTGGGAAAAAGTAATGTTCTCTTCCTATCATTTTGCTTCCACGTACAAAGAATATTTCTATACATACTTCTAATTCAGATTTGTATAATCCAATAACATCTATATTATTTTCTGAAATATTTGATACTTTTTGTTTTGATGAAGCTCTTTCTATTGCTAATTTTCTATCTCTTAATTCTGCTGCTTTTTCAAAGTCTAATTTTTCTGATGCCTCCTGCATTTGCTTGTCTAATTCTTTTAAAATTTTGTCAGTCTTTCCCTCAAGTAAATCTATAATTTCATCAATTTGTTTTTTATATTCTTCTGGTGTTACATATCCCATACATGGTGCTAAACATCTTTTTATATGATAATTTAAACATGGTCTTGTTCTATTTTGATAGTTTCTGCATTGACGTATTTTGTATTTTTGTTTTATAAAGTCTATCATTTCTTTTGCAGCACCTGGATTAGCATAAGGACCAAAATACTTTGCTCCATCATTAATTAATCTTCTTGTTAAAACTACAGTTGGATAATCTGATTTTACATCTATTTTGATATATGGATATGTTTTATCATCTTTTAATAGAACATTAAATTTAGGTCTATTTTTCTTAATTAAGTTACATTCCAAAATCAATGCTTCTGCTTCATTATCAACTACTATGTATTCAAAATGGTCTATTAAACTTACCATTTTTTTTATTCTTTCAGTTTTATTTGTTTTTCTAAAATATGACCTTACTCTATTTTTTAATGAGACTGCTTTTCCAACATATATTATTTTATCGTCTTTATCATGCATTACATATACTCCAGGCTTTCCTGGTAGTTTTTTCAACTCTTCTTCTATGTTAAACATTCTTAACTCCTATTCTTTATTTTTCTATATATATTATACATTATTAGTTTGCATTAAAGCAAGATTGATTTTTATAAATCACACAATATTTTAAATTACTATATTGTGGAATAATGTAACTACATATTTTTTAAATTATTAAAAAAACACTTGCACCAAAAAGCATTTTGATATAATATAATAAAGTAAAATTGAAAGATGCATAAAAAATATCAAGAAAGGAGTTTTATTTTTAAGCGCCTGGGCCATAATTTTCAATGGTTGACGAGGTCTAGAGTTATCGAAATATTCGGCGGATGCTCTAGTGGCTTTTACTTAAGGTCATTATTATTAATCAAAAAATAATATTAATATTATAACAGAAATTAATAAAATTAAGTTTGCATACTTTCAATTCCATAAAATTTTATTATATATTAAGGAGGAATTACTATGTGTGGAATTGTAGGTTACATAGGAACAAAAAAAGCTTGCCCTATTCTTTTGGCAGGTTTAACAAGATTGGAATACAGAGGATATGACTCTGCTGGTATTTCAACAATCGAAAAAGATGGATTATCAATAATGAAAGATAAAGGAAGAGTTAAAAATCTATCAAATTTAGAAGGAATTGATAAATTAGAAGGAACAGTTGGTATCGCTCATACAAGATGGGCAACACACGGAAAACCATCAAAAGAGAATTCTCACCCTCATCAAGATAATTCAAAAACATTTAGTGTAGTTCATAATGGAATTATTGAAAATTACAATGAATTAAGAAAATTTTTAACTGATAAAGGATATACTTTCTATTCTCAAACAGATACAGAAGTTATCCCTAACTTAATACATTATTATTTTACAAAAGACACAAAAGATGATGATTTAAAATTTTTAAGAGCAGTAAAAAATGCTTGTTTAGATTTAAAAGGAAGTTTTGCACTTGAAGTTATCTCTAGTCTTTACCCAGATAATATGATAGTTGTAAAACAAGATAGCCCATTAGTTATAGGAACTTGTGAAGACGAAAAATATTTATCTTCTGACATCCCTGCTATACTTTCATATACAAAAGATTTTTATCTTTTAAATGATTTAGAATTTGTTGTTTTAACAAATGATTCAGCAAAATTCTATGATAAAGATTTAAATGAAATTGAAAAGAAAACTCAGTCTATAGAATGGAATGCTACCGCTGCAGAAAAAGAAGGATACGACGATTTCATGTTAAAAGAAATTTTTGAACAACCAACTGCAATTAGAGAAACAATTGGTGCAAAAATAAATATAAACTCAAAATGTGAATTTGATGAACTTAAATTTACAAAAGAATATTTATCAAGTTTAAATAAAATTTATATTGTAGCTTGTGGTACAGCAATGCATGCTGGACTTACAGGAAAAAACTCTATTGAAAAACTTTGTAGAATTCCTACAGAAGTTGATATTGCATCAGAATTTAGATATAGAGATCCAATTGTAGATGATAAAACTTTATGCATTTTCTTATCTCAATCTGGTGAAACTGCTGATACAATAGCAGCATTAAAACTATCAAAAGAAAAAGGTGCAAAAACTATTGCAATAACTAATGTAATTGGAAGTTCTATAACAAGAGAAGCAGATTATTCAATTTATACACACGCTGGACCTGAAATAGCTGTTGCATCTACAAAAGCTTACACTTCCCAAGTAGTTTTAATGACAATGTTAGCAATTTACTTTGCTGAAATCCTTGATACTGCTGATGAAAGTTTATTAATTGATATAAAGAAAAGTATTTTAGAATTACCTAAAAAAATCGAGACAGTTTTAAAATGTGATGAAGAAATTACAAAATTTGCAAAAAAAATCTATCAAGAAAAAGATGTATTTTTCTTAGGTAGAGGTATTGATGAAACAGTTGCAAGAGAAGGCTCTTTAAAATTAAAAGAAATATCTTATATACATTCTGAAAGTTACCCAGCAGGTGAACTAAAACATGGTTCAATTGCTTTAATAGAAAATGGCGTTACTGTTGTTGGTATTATGACAGATAAAGATTTAGTTAAAAAGACTGTAAGTAATCTTCAAGAAGTTATAACTCGTGGTGCTAAAACTTTAATTATTTCTAATCAAGATATTGATAAAAGTATGTTTGATACTGTAATTGATATTCCTGAAACAAATCGTTTTGTTTCTCCTATATTATCAATTATTCCATTACAATTACTTGCTTATCATATTTCTAAAGAAAAAGGATTAGATGTTGATAAACCTAGAAATTTAGCAAAATCAGTAACAGTTGAATAGAAAAATCAGGATTGAGGACTAAAAGTCTTCTTTCCTGATTTTTTTCAAGATTTAAGATCCATCCCCAATCCCTTTTTCAAATTAACAATTTTATAATTACTAAACACACAGCTCCTGGCAAACCTAACAATCCTACCAAAATACTAGTAAAAATATTAAGTCCTATATGAAATCCCCACATTCCTCCAACAAGATTTATTAAAAATATTGTTACTCCACCTAAAATAGAATTAATAACAAGTTTTAAAATCTTTTTTATAGGAACAATAAATATTCTTCCGAAAATAAATAAAAAGCATATGCATGCTAAATATGTAATTATATTTGTATCCATACTCATCCCTCTTTAAATCTTATTTATAAATGTGTATGAGCAAATATGGACAAATATTCATCTACTATTACAATTTATTATTATCCTATTTCTTCATCATAATTTTCATATTTCATTTGATTTATTCTATCTATTGTAATTCCTTGTGCTTTTGCTAATTTTATTAAATAATCTAGTTTAGCTTGATTTGCTTTTATATGATATATATAGTAATCTACT
>JABLTM010069116.1_pt1 | contig 27377 bp, 18 predicted proteins | sample 7160121 | NCBI WGS metagenome assembly JABLTM01 (sample SAMN14651224, study PRJNA627086) | human gut metagenome | isolation source: feces | host: Homo sapiens
AGCCGACCGCGACACCCGACCCCGAAAATCCGACGGAAGCGCCGACCGCGACACCCGACCCCGAAAATCCGACGGACGAGCCGACCGCGACACCCGACCCCGAAAATCCGACGGATGAGCCGACCGCGACGCCCGACCCCGAAAATCCGACGGATGAGCCGACCGCGACGCCTGAAATTCCGGCGTGCGACGTGGAAGGGTGCGCGCACATTTCGCAGGACGAAAACGGGCTGGATTACCCGTTGTGCCGTTACGGGCGGTACCTGCTGGACGAAGAGGACGCTTACAGCGTGGCGACGCTCTCCAACGATTTGCGCATTGTTGACCTCAACCGCGCCGACGTGACGTTCTACCGCAGCGGTCAGTACGCGCTGATTGGCGACCGCAAGGGCGCGGCAGTGCGCGTGGTGAAGAACCGCGCGGCAATTCTGGAACTGCGCGGCGCGTCCATCGACACGCTGACGGTGGAAGCGAACGCCGTCGTTTACATCCGCGCGGCGGACAATTCGCTGGCATCTATCAAGAAACTGGAAGTTGCATCCGGCGCGGCGGTGATTTTCTCCGAGGGCGGCGCAATTTCGATCGGAACGGTCAACAGCAAGGGCGACATTTCCGTCGAAGGCACGAACCTCTTTGCCGATTTGACGGAAATGAACGGACGCGCGCGCTATGCGTTCTCCGCGTCCGGCGTGCAGAGCGTCCTCGTCGAGGGCGAAAGGTACGCATGGGCTGTCACGCCCGATGCCGACGGCAAGCTGTATCTGTGGCTGAAGCGTCCGGGCGAGGGAATGCAGTGGACGGCGACCGTCACGGAAGGCACGATGACCCTCCGCCAGACCGCCAAGGCCCCCAGCGGCGACGCGGGCAGCATCACCCCCGGCGAGCGCAACACGCTCAAATCCGGCACGGTGTACACGCTGTCCGGCGACATTGCCGAGGGTACGGTGCTGGAAATTATGGAAAGCGGCGTGACGGTCATTCTCGACGGCACGACGAGCGCGGGCACGCTGATTGAGGCGGGCGCGCCGTATGACCTGATTGTGCGCGGCGACACGATTCTGGACGGCCGCGGGCAGATGCCGCTGATGGGCAGCGCGCCGAAAATCACGGTGGATGGGCTGCTAAGCGTGCAGGGACAGCTGCCGAACGGAACGAAGGTGCTCTCCGGCGTGGTGATTTGCTCCGACGCGCCCGACGGCTACACAGCGTGGGCCATTTCCGTCCCGCTGGCGCGCCAGAAGGTGACGCTGGACGGTACGGCGATGCCCCTGCTGATGACCCCCGCGGGCGAGCTGCTCCTCCCCGCCCTTGCGGATGACGCAACCTACTCCATCAGCGCCGACGCGGACACCATCGTGATTGAAACCGTTCACGCGCAGGTGCTGACGTTCAACCTGTCCGAAAATGCGCCGAATGCCGACGCGGGCGACGCAAGCCGCTTCATCGTCAACGGGCAGAACGGGTATCTGGACGGCGCGATTCACTCCTCCGGCGCGGCGGCGAGCGCAACCCTGCGCAACGTGCAGCTGAACAGCGCTTCGAGCGTCCTCCGCGTCGAAAACGGTGCACTCTCCGCGACGCTGACGGGCAATTGCGCGCTGCTGAGCGACGGCGCGCCGATTGCACTTGACAACGCGCAGGTGTCGCTGAATGTCGAAAGCGGACGGCTCGTGCTGCGGAATCAGAACGACCTGACCGGCATCACCCTGCGCGGCAATGTGCGCGTGGAGCCGGAAAGCGACGCGCCGCACACCGTCGTCACCATCCGCGACGCACAGGGCAACCCCGTGCCAAACAAGGCGCTGACCGTCGTCATCGGCGGCAGCCAGTACCGCTACACAACGCACTTTGACGGAACGCTGCAGCTCTGGGGCTTCGGCGACCTGACCGGGCAGGACATTGCCGCCACCGACGGCGAAACGGTGTACTCCGCCGTCATCGCCGGAAAGTCGAGCAGCGCCGTGACCGGGCTGGAAATCAGCGACATTGCCGCCACCGACAACGAGGACGGCACGCTGACCATCACCTTTCAAACCACGGGCGCAAAGAGCGCGGGCGTGCAGGTGTACGCCGGTGAAGCGCCTGCCTCCATGCCCGACACCTACCGCGCCGACGCCAAGCAGTACGAAGCGGACGGCAATACCGTCACCATCAGCGGGCTGAACACCGGCGACGTGGTCATCTACCGCGTGTACGCATCGGCGGAAGAAAACGTCGCGCTGACGGAAAGCAACGCGGACGGCTTCTCCTTCAGCGAGGAGTGCTTCCACGTCCACCGCGTCAAGTGGGTGCCGAGCCGCACCGCGAACACCACCTACAACGCCATGACCTACCGCCCGCGCATGACCCTGCCCGAAACGGCGAGCATCACCTACTCCGGCAACAACCTTGTCGGCGGGCTGCCCTTCTACGTCGGCAGCTACGTCATGCACGTCAAAATCCCCGAAGGCGACCCGATCTATCTGCCGGGGACGGTGGATGTTGCCTTCAGCATCCAGAAAATCCCGCTGACCATCTGCCCCGACGCAAATCAGCAGAAGAACGAGGGTGAGGCTGACCCGGCGCGGTTCACGTTCACGTCGATTGGGCTGCTGGATGGCGACGTGGTCAGCGGCATCCTGAAGCGCGAACCCGGCGAGGAAGCGGGCAACTACAGCTTCGTGCTGACCGGGCTTTCCGCGGCGGATTACTACACGCTGCGCCTGATGGACGACGCGCCGCAGTTCACCATTCTGCCGACCGATCCGCCTTGGTGGGGCGGCGGCGGCGAACGCCTGAACCCGGTGCAGCAGGTCATCGAGCGCTCCGACGGGCGGAAGATGTTCGTGACCATCACGACGCAGGAGCAGCTGGTGCTCTCTTACAGCGAGCTGGGCAGCGTCGTGCGCAACACGGCGGACGACCAGCCGCGCCCCTTCACCCCCTCGCTGACGTGGAACAAAAAGACGGACGAGGTGCTGCTGCGCATCAGCGCGGAAGCCGAGCTGAATAAGGACGCGGGCTACGTCACCGACTCCTACGGCAACCCGGTGTACGGCGCGCGCACGCTGCGCTTCGGCTACATGAGCCTGCGCTACATGAACAACGCCGGCATTGACGCCATCAGCTTCTCCAACAAGAACGCCGCGGTCATCCTGCGCCTGTCGGACTTCCTCTCCGCGGACATGGAGAAGGCGATTAAGCAGGCGGGCGGCAACCTGACGACGACGCTCTTCCGCGTGACGATTGAGCCGGTGGATCTGCCGGACGGCGCGGTCACGGGTGGCTGGAACATCCGCACGGAAATGGTGATTGACCGCAAGCCCACGGATATCAGCGGTCTTTTGCCGAACGCGCAGGTCGCCGTGGACATGGAGGTTGTCGCCAAGCTGCTGACGAACCTTGACCGCTACGACGAAAAGACGTTTGACAAGCACTTCACCCTCCGCCGCGGCGCGCAGACGCAGGAAAGCGTATTCATCGCGCCGTATCAGGACGACGAGCTTGAGAAAGTCGCCTACCCGAGCGTGCTCTTCGCAAGCCGCTATCTGCTCATGCCGCTGACGGAAAGCGGCGTGGTGGATGTGGTGATGGTGCCGCTTGAGGAAGACGCAGCGGATGGTTCTGCCGGGTAACAGATTTCCAGACACAGCAAAGCCCGCACGGGGGGATGAACCTCGTGCGGGCGATTTTTGTGGGGGGTATTGCTTTTCCCACCTTGGGCAGCTTGTTCTGTGTATAATGGTTTTAGTTGCTGCGTTCATCGCCTCTGCGGAGGCGACTATGTTACTTTCTGGCGCGCCAGAAAGTAACCAAAGAACGCCCAGAGGGGGCTGAAAAGGGAAAGAGCGGGGATTTCAGCCCCCTCTGGACTCCCCCCGCCGTAAAAGTTTCTTGAGGGAAAGAGCAGCTGTTGGCTGCCTAACAGGTCACACCTGCATGATGGCATAGGGGTGACAAACTCATATAACAGCGCCCTCCCCCTTCACGCACTGCGAAGAGGGAGGGCGCATTCATTTCCGGGAATCCCCTTACTCCTTCCCGCCGCCGACCGCAACGCCAGCAATGATGAACTTGCTGAGGAAGAGGTAGACGATGATGACGGGGAGAATCGAGAGGGCAATCATCATGTAGACCTGCCCCATGTCGAACTTCAGGAAGTCGGCGCTGCGGAGCTGAGCAATCAAAATCGGCAGCGTCTTTTTGTTCGCGGAGTTCAGAATCAGGGCGGGGGTGAAGTAGTTGTTCCACGCGCCGACGAAGGTGAAAATCGCCTGAACCGCCAAAGCGGGCTTAATCATCGGCAGAACGATGCGGTTGAACGTGCCGAACTCGCTGCTGCCGTCGATGCGGGCGGCTTCGATGACCTCCAGCGGCAGGCTCGCCTGCATGTACTGGTACATGAAGTAGAACACCGCGGGGCTGGCGATAGACGGCAGGAACAGCGGCAGGAGCGAATCCTTCAAGTTCATCTTGCCCATCAGCTGCACAAAGCCCAGCGCGGAAACCTGCGTCGGCATCGTCATAATCAGCAGGATGAAGGTAAGGGCGAGCGCGCGCCCCTTGAAGCGGTACGCGTGAATGCCGAACGCCGTCAGCGCGGAGAAGTAGCACGCAAAAATCGCCGTCATGGCGGAAACGATGAGCGAATTGCGCATACCGGAGATAATCGGGATGTTCGCGTTGTTTATCACCTGCGTGAAGTTATTGCACAGCGACGTCCACGAACCCGGCAGGAACGAGAAGCCCTTCTGGATATCCGCGTGCGGGCGGGTTGCGTTGATGATGAGGACGTAGAAGAAGAACAGGCACAGCGCACAGAGCAGAATCAGCACCGCATACGCCACGATGCGCCGCGCGGTCAGCACCGCATGGGCGCTGTGCTGGTCTTTTGTCTTGGGCTGCACTTTCATCGTTGCCTGACTCATGCCGCTTTGCCTCCCTTCACAGCCTTCGCCGCTTTCACGGGCTTGGGCTTGCGTTCATCATCGCCGCGCGTCGTGCGCATGATGACCACGCACAGCACCGCGCAGATAACAAACATGATGGCGGACACCGCGCCCGCACGGCCGTAGTTCTTCGACGTGCCGATGAAGTTGTTCAGATACATGACGACGGTCATGGAGGAGCGAACCGGGTCGCCCTTGCCGTTGGTCAAAATCTGCGGAACGTCGAACATCTGCAGGCCGCCAATGAGGGACGTGACGAGCGTGTAGACGAGGATGGGGCGAATCAGCGGCAGGGTAATCTTCCAGAACGTCTGATTCGGGGTCGCGCCGTCAATCTGCGCCGCCTCGAACATGGAGGGGCTGATGCCCATCATCGCCGCCATCAGGATGATGGTGGTGTTGCCGAACCACATCAGGAAGTTCATCAGCGCGACGAGCGAACGCGTGCCCCAGATATTCGAGAGGAAGCGGATGGGTTCGCCGCCGAGTGCCTGAATCATGTTGTTGACCGGGCCCTGATCAGCGAAGAGGGCGAAGAACAGCATGGCGAACGCGGACGCCATAATCAGGTTAGGCATGTAGATGACGGTCTTGAAGAAGCCTTGGCACTTCAGCTTCAGGCGGTTATCGGTGAACCACGCCGCCAGCAGAAGCGAGAAGACAATCTGCGGGATGAAGCCCATCAGCCACATGATGATGGTGTTGCCGAAGTATCTGGGCAGATCCTTGGAGAAAACGTACAAGTAGTTCGTCCAGCCGACGAATTTCGGGCCGACCTGAATCAGACCGCCCTGCTTGAAGAAATACTCAAAGAAGCTGTAATAAATCGTCGAGACGAGCGGATAGAGCTGGAACAGCGCAAACACGATGAAGAACGGCGCGATGAACACATAGCCCCATTTGGCATAGCTGACGGAGCGGACTTTCTTTTTTGCTCCCTGCATCCGGAATCACCAATCCTTCCTACGTTCGTTTGCCCCAATGATGACCTCTGGCATCCGGCAGGCGTGGGGATTTCGCTGCCAGAGGTCACCATTGGAACAGAATACAATTTTCTTCGTAAAGCAGGCAGGGACGGGCGCAATGCCCGCCCCTGCCGCTTGGTTTGTGATGCGAATTACTCCGCGTCCGGCCACTGGAAGTTCACCAGTTCCGGATACTTTTCGGAGATGATGCTCTCGAACTGCGCCTTGGCTTCGTCGATGGTGGCGTTGCCGTCGAAGTAGTTCTTGAACGCGCCCTGGAAGGATTCGTTCAGGCCCTGGTCATAAGCAGAGATGTTGCTCATGTCGATCTTCGGAGCCGCTTCCGCGAACAGCGCGATGTGGTTCTGGCCGCCGAGGAAGGCAGAGGAGTAGTTCTGCGCCAGCTCGTTCATAGCCGCCACGTTGTTGGTGTAATCCTGCGTGTCCTCGGTAATCTTCTTGGCGATCGCCGCGTCGCAGGTCAGCTTCTGCATAACGTCCTTGATGGTCGCCACGTTGTCGGTGCCAGCAGCCGCGCAAATCCAGGTGCCGCCCCAGTAGTAAGCCTGCGGGCCCTGGCAGACCGCGTAGTCGCCATAAGCGCCGTTGCCGACTTCTTCCTTGCCGCCGTTAGCGACGGAAGTTTCCAGAGAGTTGCCCAGCAGGGTGAAGTTGATGCCCCAAGTGGAGTAGAAGAAGCCGAAGACCTTGCCGGTCGGGCCCTGATCAGCCGCCCAAGTCGCGTCAAACAGGGAGGACTTGTGGTTGTAGCCCTTTTCGGTGTACGTCTTGGTCTGGTCAACCCACTTCATCAGGTTCGCGTCAACGACCACGGTTTCGCCGTCGTCAGCAACCCACGGAGCGGACACGTTGTTGGAGAAGGTGCGGTACGCATCGTCATAGCCGGAGAGCATGTAGTAGCCCTTCGCAGCCGCCTGCTCAGCGACAGCGTTGAACTTGTCCCAGTCAGCCAGCGCTTCCTGCACTGCATCGGGATCGTCGGTGCCCAGCACGTCCTTGGCGATGGAACGGCGATACGCGAACAGGCCGGGGGTCGCCTGCCAGGTGACAGCCTTCAGCTTGCCATCAGCGGAGGTGGCGATTTCCTGCGTGTACTTGTACTGGCCGCCCAGATCTTCGTCCGTCAGGCCGATGTCCGCCTTCACGTCCAGCGTGTAGGGGGAATCGACGTACTTCAAAGCGTAGTCAGCTTCGATCAGGAAGATGTCGATCTTGTCGTCAGCCGCGGCGGATTCCTGCGCGCGCAGGGCTTCGTCCAGCTTGTTCTGGTAGTTGTTGCCCTCGTTGGGGTTGATCGTCCACTTAACGATGGTGCCATCGTTCAGGGTGGTGGTGGACTTATCCTCAGCAATTTCCTTCACTTCGGGATAGTAGGCGTTGAAGCGGCTCTGGAATTCATCGTTCCAGCACCAGATGTTCAGCACCTTGCCCTCGGCGGTTTCCGCCGATGCCAGCGTGGCCGGAACGACCATCATCAGGCACAGAAGCAGAGCGACGAGCTTTTTCATAGGATTTTCCTCCTCTTTAATAGGCGGGTTGTGCCCGCTATATTTCCAGCGGCTTCCCTGCCGCGGGAATACGATGTGGGGTGATTTTTTCCGCCTCCTCTTGCGGAAAAAATCAGCTGTTGGCGGCGTCTGTCTTCACCGGGCAGATGCCCATGGATTCGCCCTCCAGCAGTTTAACCGGAATTGTTGCGGTTTCGCTGCCAGCGGTGCGCGGGTTCTCGATGCGGTCAATCAGGAATTCCGCCGCCTGTGCGCCGATGCGCTTGGTATCCTGCTCGATGGTGGTCAGCCGCGGCTGAAGCATCTGCGTCAGGCGGATGCCGTCGTATCCAGCCAGGGACAAATCCTCCGGCACGCGCAAGTTCAGCTGTTTTGCTGCCTGCAGCGCGCCCAGGGTCGAGTGGTCGTCCGGCAGCAGGATGCACGTCGGCGGGTCAGGGCGGTTCATCAGGTTCAGCACCGCCTGCATACTCGTGGCGGGGTTGTCATAGAGCGCCTCGACGACGAAGTCCGGGTTCACATTCAGCCCATGCTCCTGCATCGCGCGGTAGAAGCCGATGATGCGGTTCTCCGTGACGGAGGATTTTTCGCCGTGGACATACGCGATTTTGCGGTGTCCCTTCTGATAAGCGGCATCCACCAGCAGCTTAAGTCCGCCGATGTTGTCCGACAGCACGCACGAGCGGTTGTTGAAGCTGTGGTCAATGGTGACGACGGGCAGATTGCTGTCCACCAGCTCAATGACCTCCGGCGCGTAGAAATCGGCGCAGACGACGCACACGCCGTCTACATTGCGGTATCGGCAGTGCTCCAGATAGGTCATGCCCGTCCACCCGATGTGGTGGTTGATGAAGGTGATGTCATACCCGCGCTTCTCCCCCGCCGACTTGAACGCATCCAGCACGGAGGCGAAGAAGCTGTGCGTCAGACCCGTGCCGCGCTTTTCTTGGAACAGAACGCCCAAGTTGTAGGAGCGGTTGGTTTTGAGCGTGCGGGCGATGGCGTTGGGGTAATAGCCGATTTCACGCGCCGTGCGCTGCACGAGTTCGCGGGTTTCGAGGCTGATGTCCGCGTAGTTGTTGAACGCCTTGCTGACAGTGGAGATGGACAGGCCGCACTTTGCGGAAACATCCTTGATGGTCACGGCCATGGGCGCCCCTCCTTTCGTCTTTGCTGGAAGCGCCGAGGCGGGTTAGCGTTCTGCTTCCGGGACATGTGATGCTCACGAACCCGTTCGGCTTTTTGCTAAACCGGTTTCGTGATGGTTAGAGTATACACCACCCGCGCGAAAAAATCAAGTGTTTTCCTGTGTTTTTTTATAAAAATTTTTTCCGGATTCTCCATTCCTCGCGTTGTAAACGTTTTCATTCCTGTGTTTTCAAGGGTTTGCGGGATTTTTTGCGAAAACGTTTCGACTGATTCTCGAAATCGTTTCAGCAGGAAATTTCGGTCAAAAAACGACCATCCAGTCGAATTTGCTGGATGGTCGCAGGTGGGATTTTCGGTTTTTTTGATTTTGCCGGACGGTGCGCGGGCATTGCGGTCGAAAGCGCGCCGTCAGGCTGCACGCGCCCTGATTGCCAATGCGGATGCGCCCGTCCGCCAGCTGCTCATTCCACTTCTTCCAGCTTCCGCAGTGCCCGCTTCGTGTTCTCTCCCGCCCGAAGCTGCGCCCCGACCCGCCGCGCGTTCGCCGCGTATCGCTGGTAGTCCTCCTCCGGCATCGTGCGAATCAGCTCCGGCAGCTCGCGCAGGCTGTTCAGCGCCACGCCGACCTGCTCCCGCGCCACAAAATCCGCCGCCGCGGCGTTCTTCGCAACAATCACCGGCAGTCCGCCCGCGAGGTATGTTGACAGCTTGTGCGGGCTGTTCAGCAGGGCGTACGCGCCGTACAAGCCGGTCAGCCCGTCAAGGCTGTCGCCGTCCCACACGATGCCGAACGCGCCCGAAATCGTCTCCGGCAGCTTCTCCGGCGCAATTTCGCCGTGGTATTCGATGCGCGTTGAGCCGCTGCCTGCCCAGTTTGTTCCATATAATTGCCATTCCAGCGGAACTTTGCCAATATCTTTCAGGTATCCGCTCTTGTCCGCGGCGAGGTTGCCCGCAACCGCGACCATGCGGCTCTTCTCCCGCACGGGGATTTTTCCTTCCGACAGGCAGTCAAACGCTTCCATCAGAATCATCGGGCACGTCACGCCCACTGTCCGCAGGTAGCTTTCCATCCGCTGGCTGTGCACGATGAGCGCCTCGAACCCCGGCGGCAGCAGTTGGTCGCTCCCGCGCGCGGCGCTTCCCCCAATCCGCCGGAGCGAGTCGAGGTCGTGCACGAGCGCGGCGGTTTTCACGCCCTTCCAGCGCAGCAGGTGCAGCGCCAGCCGCGCCACGCCGTAGCCCTTGACCGGGAAATACGGGTACTGCACAAGCAGCAGGTCGCCCTGCCGCATCCGGCAGAACGCGCGAACCCAGTCGCCAAGCGTCTTTGCGCCGACTTGGATAGCTTGCCAGACGCTGCCATTTGCGCTGTCCGGCGCGTGGAGCACGAACGGCGCGTACCCCATTTCAGCGGCGATTTGCTCGATGTCCGCGCGCGCCTTGTTCAGCGCCGGCACGCCCGATGCGCTCGTTTTCGGGGTCATCAGGAAGCGCCGCTGAAACCGTTTTCTCTCCGTCAGGGCGATGAGCTTGTCCTCCAGCCGCTGCGCCGCGGTGCCTATGTCGTAGCCCGCGTCGGCGATGGTCTGCGCCTCGTCGCGGCGGATTTCGTGGCGTTCCAGCATGTTCAGCATATGTTCCGCCCAAATCGCCGGATCTTCTGCCGGAATAAACTCCACGTTTCGCGTCAGCTTCGTTTCCCTCGGCACGCTGGCGGATAACAGACACGGCAGCCCTGCCGCCTGCGCTTCCAAAGCCGCCATCCCGAAGCCCTCAAAGTGCGACGGCATGACGAACAGGTCGAACGCCTGCAACAAGCGGTTGACGTCATCTCGATTGCCAAGGAAGAGGACTTCCCGTTCGATGCCGAGGGTGACGGCCTTCGCCTCCAGCTCCGTCAAATCCGGGCCATCGCCGACGAGCACGAGCCGCGCTTTCTCCTCGCGCTCATGCAGGTGGCGGAAGGCGTCCAGCAAGAATGTTTGGTTTTTCTGGTACTGCAAGCGCCCAACATGACCAACTACGAGGCAATCTTCCAGCCCATACTGCTCGCGAACCTCGCGCCGAACCTGCTCCGAGAAGCGGAACATCTGCGCGTCGATGGCATTCGGGATGACCTCGCAGGGCAAATCCATGGCGGGGCACGCCCACTTCGCGCTCTCCATCGAGCACGCCCAAAGGACGTTGGCGTAGCGGCTGAGCGAATGGTGATTGACCCGATGGAGGAAGCCCTGCACATGTCCGATGACTGATTTATCCATATTCTGCGGATTATGGCAGTGCGCGATTCGCACCGGAATGCCCACCTCCGCGGCTTTTTTCAGCGGCGTCATGTCGTTGAACATGCACTCATTGTCCCAGATAATATCGTACTCGTGCCCATGTTCGCGGAAAAAGTCGTTGATTTCCCGATAATAGCGCATTATATCGCTGCTCCGCCGGGTAATTGTGTATATTTCCCCGATTTTTTCCGCTTCTTTTTGGCATGCAATCGGGCTAAAGCGGCACAAAAAGTCGAATTGAACGCGTTCGCGGTTCATTTTTCCACAATACGCCATCAAAAAATGCTCAATTCCGCCCGTCGTCGCCGTCCAGCCCACGACAAGCACCCGCAGTGGTTTCATCGTCATACTTCCTTTCATAAGCGAAGGAGACGCGAGGGGACGCTCTCCCCTTCGATCCCCTGCAAGGGCTTCGACCCTTGACCCATTCGCGCGATTTCGTGGCTACGTTTGCATACAGCTTCCGCGTGCTGATTTTGCACTGATTTACAATCTGCTGATGTCGATTGGCAAATACGCTGTCTACCATTTTCGCCATCATCGGCGTGCAAGCGCAGATGTGCCATGACTTTCCAACTGATGAAAGCGTCGCCGCAGCGACGGATAAGGTCGTCCTGCCCGCGATAACCCGCAAGTTACTGCTGATTTGCCTCTCGCCGGTCGCAGCACGTCCTGCCGTGAAAAATCTCAACCTATTATATTGCGCTTTCTGCCGATGCACACGCCTGCTGATTCTGCCTGCGCCGAATCAGAATCGCCCGCCTTGCCAGCGGATACAGCCCGCACCGCAGCATCAGCAGCACCGCCTGCGCCTTTGACCGCGGCAGCCACCGCACACGGCGCAAATCCGCGCGGAACGCTTCCCGGCACAAGCGGCGAATCGCCCCGCACTGGCGCAGCCCGTCGCGAAAGCCGCCCTCCTGCACCACCCCGTGCGTCAGCATCAGCAGCAGGTGCATCAAGCGGTACTGTGCCGCCGCATCCGGCATGTCCAAATAGTTTAATGTTGGCTGTGCCGCCGTGAGCGTTCGCAGATATTCGCGCACCACGTCTGCCGCGCTGTGCACCGCCGAATCCGCTCGCAAATGGTAGCAATAGGTGCTCACCTGCGCAAGCGAAACGGTTTTCGCGCTGCGCAGCACCCGCATCATCCACTCGCCATCCTCCCCAAGCCGCAGCGATTCGTTGAACCTCTCGTTACATATTTCCCGTCGCAGCAGCCAGCCGTGCGTGTGCAAATGCACGGTTGGATTTCGCAGCGCCAAGTCCAGCATATCACGCGAAGGGAGGGCTTGAACGGTGCATTCCGGCACATCAGGGGCTTCCGAACGGGTCACAAGACCCTGAATCGCTTGCGAATCCCCCGCAAGGGCGAGCAGATTGCCGATTGCGTCGGGCAGCAGCACATCATCCGCATCAAGAAAAGTCAGCCATTCCGACGCTGCCGCTTGTAACCCTGCGTTTCGGGCGGCAGACACCCCGCGGTTTTGCTGATGAATCACCGCGATGCGCGGATGGTGCGCCAGCTCGTCGCACAAGCGCGCTGTGCCGTCAGTGGAGCCGTCGTCCACAAGGAGGATTCGCACGTTCCCCTGCATGAGTGCAGACGTAACCGCAAGTTCAAGCGTATCAAGTGCATTGTACACAGGGATGATGATATCGACCATCGGATGGCTTCACCTCCCAAAACGCAAATTTGTAACCATTCGTTATTTCAGAAGCGCTTGTGGCTTCAGCCGCCGCGCCTGTGCATCCACCGCGCCCATCAGCAGGCAGAGCCAATACAGCATTGGCGAACCCGTCGATAGCATCGTGAAGCAGTCCACCAACTCGCAAACCAGCAGGTAAATTACCGGGAGGGGCAGCATCAGCACCCAAAGCGGCTGATTGCGCTTGGAAATCCGCGCTGTCTGCACGAGGAACATGGCAATCACGGTCAGCAGAATCATCAGGCCAGGAATCCCCCAGCTGACAAGCGTCTGTAAGTACAGATTGTGCGCATGTTGGAAGTATTTCGTGCCCGGGTCAGTGTACAAATTCATCATTCCTGCCGCCAGCGGCGCGCTTGTTCCCGTCAGCAGCAGCTCCGGCTGTGCTTTGAGCAGCCGAATTGCCCCCTTCCAAATCCCACAGCGTCCGTTGAATGCGTCCGTAGTGTCAATGCTGCGGTGGACGGGTGTGCTGTCCAATATAACTTCCTGTTCAGCGGCTGCTTCCGTCATCAGGTGTGCTGGGAACTCCAGCAGGTTCACGTTGTCCAGCGGGCCGGGCGCGACGGACGAGGCAAGCAGCGTCAACACCCCCGTCAACAGCCCATAGCAGAGGATAATCCCCGCTGCCATCAGCGCAGGAAGTATAAGCCTATGGTTTAATTTCGACGGCATATGCGCCTTCGCTCCGAGGAGCGTCCACACGCAGAAGCCCGCCGCGACGCCGAGCGCCACGAACGCCGTCCGGCAATCCGTCAGCGCGAGCGCGCCGCATTGTACCAGAATTGCCATCACGCAGGCAATTTTCGCCCGTTTCGTGCGGCTCAGCGCGAACAAAATCGCGGTCAAAAGCACGGTCATGCCCATCTTTGCGGCGGCGGTCGTAACGTAAGCGTTCAAATACAGGCGGTGGTCGCCGAGGTTCATGCCGATGTACCACGTCCCCTTCATGCTGAAAACGGCGTGACCGCTGATTGCTGCCCACAAGCCAATGGCTGCTTGACAAGTAATTGCAGTCGTCCAGACGGCTATCGTTCCCTTCAAAAACTGCCGAAAACGATTTTCGGTAAGGCAGCCCGGCAGCGGCGCAAGCACAAGGAACGCAATGATGCCCTCCTTGAGGTACTGCCACTCAGCCGCGAGAACATTTTCGCCGCGGATAGTGCTCATCAGCAGCATCCATCCAAGCCCCGCCGTCATCGTCCAGACAAGCGGGGAGCGCTTTTTCCAGCCCAAAATCAGCGAAAGAATGGCGGCAATGATACCAAAGTCGCCCAGATACGGCATAATGGTGAACGTCCATGAAAATTCTGTCATTCGCGCGAGGTTCCACCAGAGGTAGCCCGCCGCGACTGCCATATAACCCCAGCGGGCAATCCGCCGCCCCGTTTCCTGCTTCATGCGCCACCTCCGCGTTCATTTCAACCTATATTATAGCATTTTTTTGCTGCTTGCGCAAGTGGACGCATTTCTACTGAATTCATCACGAAAATAGCTATGATTTATATTCTAATTGGCGATTTTTTTCGAAACCATATGTTTCGTAGAACTCGCGTTTCAGCAGTAGAAAATCCTCCATGCGCCGCAATAGCACATACAGCAGCGCCCTATCCTCGAACTCGCCACGCGTTGCGGGAAGCGGCTGATGCTGCATCTCTGCCAGCAGGCCATGCAGTGCGGGCAACAACGATGTGCAGTCGTTTTCACGGTCATACTCGGCAAAAATGCGGCCAATCAGCGCCCGAACCTCGGCTTCCTGCGGCGGATGCCCCTGTACTTTTTGTGCGTCTTTCGTGACTTGCAGCAGGATTCTCCGCTGCTGGCGGCGCATGTTGATATAGTGAATCTCGCGCGTGGGCGCGTCTGTCAGGCTATTTTCGGCGTTTTTCGCGGCCCATTCATCCGCCTGCCGGAGCGTCTCACCCAGCAAAATCAAGGGGTTACGCGCATCCGCCGCTTCCGCAAGCGCACGCAGCGCCGTCCGCATCTGCTCATCCGCCTGACGAAGCAATGCGTCCAGGCGCCTTTCGTCCGGGTGCAGGTGCAGATTCGTCAGGATGCCGCAGGTTGTGCCGATGAGGAACAACAAACTTTCGTTGCCAACCTGCGTCCACGTCATGCCGCCCGTGCCCATAAAGTGGGAAATCAGCACGGAAATCATCGCCGTCGCGTACCCCCACGAGCAGGCATAGCACAGCGACGCGAAAACAAACAGGTAAATTCCGAAAGCAAGCAGACCATCGCCGAAGAGCGAGAAGCACACGAAGGCGATCAGCAGCGCCGCGGCGTACGCCATCAGCCGCCCCAGCGACACTTTCATTGTCTCGCGCTTCGTACCCATCAGGCTCAAAATCGCGATAATCCCCGCCGTCGCGCTAAACTGCAGGTGTATTGCGCTGGCGACGGCTATCGCGACCGCCGCACTTCCGGCCGCCTTCAATCCGGTCAGCAGAAGTCCGCGCGTTCGGTCATTGTGCGTTCTTTTCCACATAAACACTCCTCGACGGGAAGGCGAAAGACAGCCCTTCTTCCGCCATCAGATGCATAACCGCAAGGTTAATTCTGCCTTTGAGTGCACGGTAATCGCCGTAACCGGGGGTGTTGACCATCATGCGGACGTTGACGTTGATGGACGAATCCGCGAACTCCTCCAACACCGCCTGTACGCTCTGCCCATCGACGTCCGGATCTGAAACCAGAAGTTTCGTCAGGTCGCGGATGAACTGCTCCACCTGCGGCGCACTCGTGCGGTACTCCAAGCCAATCGTGAACGCCCACAGGCGCTGGGTGCGCGCGTTCGCATTTTGGATGTATTCGGCGCAAACCTTGCTGTTTTCGACGGTAATGAGCACTTGGTCGGGCGTTCGAATGCGGGTTGAACGCAGCGAAATGTCCTCGACGGTGCCCTCAACGTCGCCCAGCACGATGTAATCGCCGAGCGAAAACGGGTGCTCCGCAACGAGCGTAATCCCGGCAATCAGGCTGGAAAGCGTGGACTGCGCCGCGAGGGTGATGGCAATCCCAACGACGCCCGCGCCGGCAATCAGGCTTGTGACCGGTACGCCAAGGCCGTCCAAACCGACCAGAACCGCCATCACGACGACGACTGTTCGGCATCCGTTCTCGAAAAAGCGTGACAACGTTTCGTAGTTTTCCGGCTGATCAGGGTGCGGATGACGATGCAGCATTTGCCAAATAACCGGGATGGCTTCCCAAACGCCCCACGCCGCCATCGCCAGCACAAACGCCTGGTAGTACGGCATTGCGCGGGTGAGCACAGCACGGATTTCGGCGCTCCACGGGATGGTTAGCAGTGCCCAACCCGCGAGTGTGACGCGGACGAGCCATGCCGCCGGGCGCAGGAAGCAGCGGAGAAGATGCCCCACAGGCGCTGGAATGCGGTCGCTAATCCGCTTTTTTACAGGCGTCAGGACGCGCTTCAAGAGCGGAACGGCGAAAACGGCTGCCAGCAGAAGAAAACCTGCGAGTAAATAATGCTGGACTTCGGGTGTCATGGCGCGCGTCTCCTTTTAATAGGTAGAAATTACGCAGGAAAGGGGAAGCCATTGCGCTCCCCCTCCGTGCTTATTTGCTTTTTTTCTTGCCGATGGACATGATTTTCTCTTTCCACTGGCGCAGCAGTGACATCCGGTGTCCGCTCTCACGCGGGTCATCGGGAATCTCGTCGCCCGCAACAGATGCGGATACAGATTCTTCTACGTCCGTATACCCCTTCTGACGCAGGCCGTGCCGCGCCGCCGACCGCAGAATGCCGTAAATTGTGGCGAAAATGGGAACGCCAACGACCATACCGACCAAGCCGAAGAGATCACCGGCGACAACAATCGCGAAGAGAACCCAGAGCGCCGAGATGCCAATCGAATCGCCGAGAATCATCGGGCCGATGAAATTGCCGTCCAGCTGCTGGATAATCAGGATCAAAATCAGGAAAATCAACGCCTGCCACGGATCGAGGAAGAGCAGAATCACCGCGCCGGGAATCGCGCCGATGAACGGGCCGAACACGGGGATGATGTTCGTGATGCCGACAATGATGCTGATGAGCGTCGCGTACGACAAGCCTAGGATGTTCATGCTGACAAACGTCAGTACACCAATAATCGCGGAATCGAGGATTTTTCCGGCGAAAAAGCCGCCGAAATTGCGGTTTGCGTCGTGGCAAATCCGCAGGGTCGTCTCCGCGGCGCTCTTCGGCAGGAACGCGCGCGTCAGCACCCGCGCGTGGCGGAGCAGCTTATCCTTTTGCAGGAGGAGGTAGACACTGCTGGCAATCGCTGTAAAAACGGTCACGACACCCGACGCGACGCCGCCGACGTAGCTGATAATTTGCGGCACGCGGTTCGTAATCGCCTTGACAATCGTGCCAAGCAGGTCGCTCATGCTGGCGTTCAGGTTCTCCACCGCCGTAACCGCAAGGCTCAAATCCACGCCCGGCGTTTCCGCGTCAAGTTCCTTGAGCATATTCAGCAAATTTTGCGCATAGCCGTCGAAATTCTGGTAGAACATGACAACGCTGCCAACCATTTGCGGGATAATCAGCACCATCAGCAGCACAACGATTGCCAAGCCGACAATGTACGCCAGCAAGATGGCGAGTCCGCGGCACTTTTCGCGTCCGCGGAAGAGGTACTTCATCGCCGCTTTAACAATTGGGTTAAGGCAGTAGGCAATCACCACGCCGCCCGCGAACGGCGCAAGGATGCCCAGAATGCGGTTCACACCGTTCAGGAAGGACTGCGCGTTGAGCAGCGCCATGTAAAACGCAACCGCAATCAGCGTAATCCCCAGGTAATCGAGGTTGCTCTGCGGCTTTCGGCGCAGCCACTTGTTCTGGTCCATCAAAAATCCCCTCGCTCTCTACCTATTATAATAGTGCAGAAACGTCCCGCTGTCAATCGCTTCGACTGATTTTTAACGTTTTTTTCATTTTTCGGCCGTGAAAAAGGGTGCATTCCCGCGAATGCGCCCTTTTTGACAACTATTGATTTTGCGGATGATGCCTTCCACTGAAATTTAACTTTTCAGCAGAATTTGCTCCACTTCCGCCAGATTTTTTGCTGTATAAGTTGCTTGTTGGCAGCCCGCTCCTTTCCAATCAACAAAGATACTGTCGATTCCAGCGTTGACCGCCGCGGGGATATCCGCCGTCGCGCTATCGCCGACCATGACTGCTTCCGCCTTGTCCGTGCAGCCACATTCGGCAAGGGCAATTTCAATCAGGCGCGGATCGGGCTTGCTGACGCCTTTTTCGCTGCTGATGACAATGTTATCCAGCAGTGGCGTGAACACGCACCGGAAAAGTCGGTTGCGCTGGATAACGCTGTCACCATTGCTGACCAACACGATTTTCATCTGCCCATGCAGGCGGCGCAAAAACGCCTCCGCGCCGGACATGAGGTCAGCGTGCGTGCCGAGATAGTGGCTGTAACGCAGGGCAAGCCGGGGCGCACAGACGTTTTCGGCGGGGTATTCTGCCAGAAACTGGGCGAAACGGGTGATTTTAAGCGCCGTGTGGGTGGTTTCGCCGCGTTCGAGTGCCTTCCAGAGTGCGTCATTGATGGCGCTGTACCGTGCGCAGACGGCGTCGGTCGGTTCAATCCCGGCTTCGGTGAGTGCCTCGCGGAGGGCGGCGTGTTCGGCGGCGTGGAAGTCCATGAGGGTGTTGTCGTTGTCGATGAGCAGATAGCGATACTTCATAGCAGTCTTTTCCTAAACTTTTTGGTATTTTCGTGCGTTACTCGTCCCGCTCCGGCGTATAGGGCAAGTCGCGGTCGGCATTCTTTTCCTTCAGGTAGTCAATGACCCAAATCTTGCCGTCCGTGCGCATCCGGGTCAGCCCTTTATAACCCAAAAGGTACGAAATGTGCTTCTTGTCGCAGTAGTTGACGCTGCCTTTGATGACGTTCGCCGCGCCGTTGATGAAAATCAGCTGCGGGTTGATGGCTTCCAGGAAGTCATCGCGCAGGCGCACCTGCCCGTGGTGCGGGTACTTGAAGATATCCGCGTTCAGCCCGATTTCCGGCGGATTCGCCGCGAAATACTGCTGCGAGCGGTTCTCGTTGTCGCCCGCGAGGAGCATCCGGCGGTCGCCGTACTGCACCATCAGCATGGCGGACTGGTCGTTCACGCCCCAGGAGGACTTGCGGTACTGAATGACGGTCATCTTGACGCCGCCGTCCTCCCCCAGCGTGAAGGTGTCTCCGTTGCCAATCTGCTCGATGGGGATGTTGTTCGCTTTCATGAATTTAACCGCGCTCTTCATCCGCGCGTTGAAATCTTCCGGAAAGGTAATCAAGAACTTGGAAATCGGCGCGTATTCGTTGACGAACTGAAATCCGTCGATGTGGTCATCGTGCGGATGGCTGTTGTAGGCAATGTCGATGTGGTCGATACCGAGGGTATCGCAGGCGGTGTAGATGCGGTTGCGCATGGTTGCATTTTTGGTCGATGCTTCTATCATCATGACCATGCCGTCATAGCGCAGGAGGATGCAGTCGGAGGAGTAAACGCGAGGAAAAACGATTTCGAGAATCTTCGCGCCGTCCTCAAAGTGGTATTCAGCATCCGGATTTTCAACCAGATTGACAATGACAGGCGTTTCTGCCATCGCGAACGTCGGCAGGAGCATTGCCATCATCAGGAGTAGTAAAAGCAATTCCTGGATTTTTTTCATCGGAGAAGCCTTCCTTTCCTGTACTTCCCTTCCATTGTAGGCAATCGGGCGGGGTTTGTCAAGTCGCCGCGAGGATTATTACAAATCAACCGCCGGTTATTCCTCCATCGTGAGATTCTGCAGAATCCACACCTGCCCGTCGGTTTTCAGCAGCAAGCCGCATTCGTCCGTGTGGGCGGCGGGAATCGCCATGGCATCCAGCTGCGCAAGTGCATACGGCGCGCGGGTCGGTTTGGCGGTGATAATGGCGAGTTTGGGCGCAATAGCGGTCAGAAGCGCCTGATTCATGGCGGCATGGCCGTGGTGCGGGTACTTGAGGATATCCGCGTGCACATCGTCGCCGGAATCAAGCAGCGCCTGCTGACCCATGCTTTCGAGGTCGGCGAGCATCAGCATCCGGGCATCCCCCAACGTCACGAGGGCGAGGAGGGAGCGATTATTAACGGTCTTGCCGGTATTTTCCGGAAGAATCAGCGTGATTTGCGCGTGTCCGAGCGTCAGCATTTGCCCATCCGATGCATTTTCGATCGGCACGCCGCATTCCGCCATTACAGCGAGGGTATGCTGCATCTGCGCGTTTTCGTTCGCGGGGAACGACGTGAGGAAGCGCCCAATCGGCATCCGGCGGGCGATGGCCTCGAAGCCGGGCTGATGGTCGTGGTGTGGATGGGTGGCGACGACCCAATCCAGCCGCGTCACACCGAGGGCTTCCAGTGCGGTCTGGACGGCGGATTCCTCCGCGTATCCGCCCGCGTCAATCATCCCGGCGTGGCCGTCGCAGACGAGAATGGCGGCATCGGCGAAGGTCATCTGGGGAAAGGCGACGGTGAGGACGGAGGCGTCAGACGGAAAGCGGGCGTCGGCGTCGTGGGCGCGGAGGTCAAGGACAGGGACATCCGCGTGCGCAGCGGACGAGAAAATCAGGAGGATCAGGAGAATAGAAATTAACTTGCGGGTCACTTTTTGTCCTTCTTGAGCGCCTTGCGCTTCTCTTCGAGACGGTCAAGTTCCTGCTGGAGCTTCTCGCGTTTTTCGCGCATATTCGCCTGCAATTCGTCGTGCTTCGCCTTCAGGTGGGCAAGGTGCGCCTTATTGTAGAATTGCACCTCCGGGAAAGCGTGCAGCGGGTGGCGGAGCAGGAAGCCCTGCGCCATGAGCGCCTCGCGAACTGCCTTGGTGATGGCTTCGGTGTTGTCCGCGCGGACGGATTCTGCCGCGCCGCGAATCTTTGTCAGCACGCCCGCGGAAATCACGACGTCCGCAATCAGCAGCGCCGTCAGCGTGATGGTAATGGCATCCAGCCAGACGGGCGGGATTTTGGCGAACAGCCCAAACGCAAAGGGTTTCAGCACCTTGACGACGAACACGCCCATCACCCCGAACGCCAGCAGGTTGCTCGCGCACACGCGCCCGTTGATGTTGAAGCGCTTCTGGGAGTAGTCCCACCAGCGCGCGTGGAACAGTTTTTCCATCAGCCAGCTGGTGATATATTCCAGCGTGCCGCAGAGGACGAGGGCGAGCAGGAATGTCGACTCGACCTGCGTTGTCCACAGGGGCAGAAAGTACGCCATCAGCACAGCGCCCGTGCCGTAAATCGGGCACAGCGGGCCGAGCAGAAAGCCGCGGTTGATGAAGCGCCCGAACTGCACGAGCTTACAGGTGACCTCCATGCACCAGCCGAGGAAGGAGCAGGCGAAGAAGAGGAGGACATACATTTCAATTTCTATCCACAAGGCGGTGATTCCCCTTTCGATATGGGTTCATAAGTGAATCATAGCACAAGACGAGGGATTACGCAAGGGGGGAGACGAGGGGCTTTGCCCCTAACCCCAGCAGGGCGCTGCCCTGCACCTGCCAAAGGGTCTTCGACCCTCTGGACTCCCTTTTCGCGATTGAGTTGGTGACGTTTTCATACTGTTTGCGCGTGTTGATGCGGGGTTTCGCTCCTGCGGGAGCGACCAGAGGCTTTGCCTCTGGACTCCACAAGGGACTTCGTCCCTTGACCCTTTCGCGCGATTCGGTTGGGGACGTTTTCATACTGTTTGCGCGTGCTGATTGAGGGGAACGACCTCATCCGTCGCTGCGGATGGGGTCGGGTTCTGCTGCAATCAAGACAAAATCTCCCGGAAGGTCATCCCCTCCGGGAGAAAAATGCACCTTGGGTTAAATATCCTCGTCATCCGCCGGGGAATCCTTCTCATCCTCCCCGCCCAAATCCATGTCCAAATCGCTGCCGCTTGTGTCCTCTTCGGCACGGCGCAGCAGCTCCTGCACTGCCTTCGATTCCGCCGCGTCCGACGTGTCGAAGCCCTCGGCGCGCGCTTCGGCGGCATCCGCATCAGCAGCATTCACAGGCGCATCCGGCTCTTCGTCGCGCTCAGCGCGGGCAACGGCGATGACGTGGCTGCCTTCCTGCAGCTTCATCACGATAACGCCCTGCGTGTTGCGGCCGCAGACGCGGATGTCCTCGGCGCGGGTGCGGATGATTGTGCCGTCGTCGGTGATGAGCATCAGGTCTTCGTCCGGCTTGACCATCAGCAGCGCGGCGAGGTCGCCGGTCTTGTCGGTCAGCTTCGTGGCGATGATGCCCTTGCCATTGCGGCCCTGCTCGCGGTACTCGTCGGGGCTGGTGCGCTTGCCGTAGCCCAGCGTCGTAATCGCCAGCACGTCCGCGCCCTGCTCCAGCGGCACCATGTCGATGATGATATCGTCGTCATCCAGCCGCATGGACTTCACGCCCATCGACGCGCGACCCATCGGGCGGATGTGGCGCTCGCTGAAGCGGATTGCCATGCCCTTGCGGCTGCCCAGCAGAATTTCGTCGTCGCCGCTGGTCAAATCCACGCCAATCAGCTCGTCGCCTTCCTTCAAATTGATGGCAATCAAGCCGTTCTTGCGCAGATTCGCGAACTCGCTGTACGGCGTTTTCTTAATCATGCCGTCGCGCGTCGCCATCACGAGGTTGTGTTCGCCCGTCGCGCCCGGCACAGGCACCATGCACGTCACCTTTTCATCCGACGCAATCTGGATGAGGTTGATAATCGCCGTGCCGCGCGCGGTGCGTCCAGCTTCCGGAATCTGGTAGCACTTGAGCATGTACACGCGCCCCATGTTGGTGAAGAACATGATTTCGTCGTGCGTGGAGACGACGCGCATCTGCACGGCGAAGTCCTCTTCCTTCGTCGTCATGCCGGTCACGCCGCGTCCGCCGCGGTTCTGCGCGCGGTAGATGGATTTCGGCGTGCGCTTGACGTAGCCCTGCCGCGTCAGCGTGACGACCATGTCCTCCTCCTGAATCAGGTCTTCCACGTCGATTTCGCCGTCGATGGTAGTCAGCTCGGTGCGGCGCGGGTCAGCAAATTTATCGCGGATGGCGCTGATTTCGGTCTTGATAACCTCCATCAGCAGGTGTTCGTCCGCCAGAATCGCCTGGAAGCGGGCGATTTCCTTCTCTAAATCGTCGTATTCCTGCTGGAGGCGGTCGCGTTCCAGACCGGTCAGGCGCGCCAGACGCATGTCCAGAATCGCCTGCGCCTGCTTGTCGGAGAAGTCGAACCGCTCCATCAAGGTCGTTTTCGCGGTGTTGGGGTCTTTGCTGGCGCGGATGATGGACACAATCTCGTCGATGTGGTCAAGCGCCTTCAGCAGACCTTCCAAAATATGCGCGCGGGCAAGCGCCTTGTTGAGGTCGAAGCGCGTGCGGCGGGTGACAACGTCCTTTTGATGCTCCAGATAGTAGTACACCATGTCGCGCAGGGAGAGGATTTTCGGCTGCCCGTTGACCAGCGCGAGCATGTTCGCGCCGAACGTCTCCTGCATCGACGTGTGCTTGTAGAGCGTATTCAGGATAACCTGCGGGTAAACATCCTTCTTCAGCTCGATGACGATGCGCATCCCCTGCCGGTCGGACTCATCGCGGATATCGCTGATGCCCTCAATGCGCTTGTCGTGCACAAGTTCGGCAATCTTCTCCACCAGCTTCGCCTTGTTGACCTGATACGGGATTTCCGTCACGACGATGCGGCTGCGACCGTTGGGCATTTCCTCGATGTTGGTCTTTGCGCGCACCTCAATGCGCCCATGCCCCGTGTAGTAGGCTTCGCGGATGCCGCGTCTGCCGAGGATGATGCCGCCGGTCGGGAAGTCCGGGCCTTTGATGTGCTGCATCAGGTCGTCGATGGTGCAGTCCGGGTTGTCAATCATGCAGATAACGCCGTCGATGACCTCGCCGAGGTTATGCGGGGGGATGTTCGTCGCCATGCCGACGGCGATGCCGCTGGAACCGTTGACGAGCAGGTTCGGGAAGCGGCTGGGCAGCACGGCGGGCTGCATGAGCGTTTCGTCGAAGTTGGGGTAGAAATCGACCGTGTCCTTCTCGATGCCTTCGAGCAGGTAGGGGGTCAATTTCGTCATGCGGGCTTCGGTGTAACGCATGGCGGCAGCGCCGTCGCCATCCACCGAGCCGTAGTTGCCCTGCCCGTCCACGAGGGTATAGCGGATGTTGAAGGGCTGCGCGAGGCGCACCATGGCATCGTAGACGGAGGAATCGCCGTGCGGATGGAATTTGCCCAGCACGTCGCCGACAAGGCGCGCGGATTTGCGGTACGGCTTATCGGGCGTCATGCCGAGTTCTTCCATATCATAGAGGATGCGGCGGTGCACGGGCTTCAAGCCGTCGCGCACATCCGGCAGCGCGCGGTCGATGATGACCGCCATTGCGTAGGAGATGAACGACCGCTTCATCTCCTTTTCCAGATTCACCGGGATGAGTTTGTCCTGAATGCTGCTCATAATTTCTCTCCGAACTGTTCAGGTTTTCTGTCTGATAATTGCTTGTTGTATAATGCGCACGGGGAACCAGCCGCAGCGGGCGGAAGAGGTTCTCATTGCGCGGATGCGGTTACACATCCAAATCCTTCACCAAATCCGCGTTCTCCTCGATGAACTTCCGCCGCGGCTCAACCTGATCGCCCATCAGCAGCGTGAAGATTTCATCCGCCGCCATTGCGTCCTCCGGCGTAATCTGCATCATCGTGCGGGTTTCGGGGTTCATGGTCGTCTGCCACAGCTGCTCGGCGCTCATTTCGCCCAAGCCTTTGTAGCGCTGAATGTCCGGCTTCGGGTCGCGCCCGATTTCGTCCAGCAGTCTTTGGAGTTCGTCGTCATCATAGACGTACTTTTCCATTTTGCCCTTCGTCACCTTGTACAGCGGCGGCATGGCGGCGTACACATAGCCCTTTTCCACCAGCGGCCGCATGTAGCGGTAGAAGAACGTCAGCATCAAAATGCGGATGTGCGCGCCGTCCACGTCCGCGTCCGTCATGCACACAATGCGGTGATAGCGCAGCTTGCTTTCGTCGAACTCATCGCCGAAGCCGCAGCCGAACGCCGTCAGCATACTCTTAATTTCGTTGTTGCCCAGCGCCTTGTCCAGCCGGGTTTTTTCGACGTTGAGGATTTTGCCGCGCAGGGGCAGAATCGCCTGAAAATGGCGGTCGCGTCCTTCCTTGGCGCTGCCGCCTGCGGAGTCGCCCTCGACGAGGAAGATTTCGCACTTGCTGGGGTCGCGCTCGGAGCAGTCCGCCAATTTGCCCGGCAGGGATGCCGATTCCAGCACCGTCTTGCGGCGGGTGGCTTCACGGGCTTTGCGGGCTGCCTCTCGCGCGCGCTGGGCGCTCACGCAGCGGTCAAGGATCGTCCGCCCGACAGACGGGTTCTCCTCCAGATAGGTGGACAGCTCCTCTTTCACAAGGTCGTTGACCACGCCGCGAACCTGCCCGGAGCCCAGCTTCGATTTCGTCTGGCTCTCGAACTGCGGGTCTTCCATTTTGACGGACACAACCGCCGTCAGGCTTTCCTTCGCGTCCTCCGCCTTCAGGTTCGGCTCGTTGTCGCGCAGGAGCTTATACTTGCGGCCGTAGTCGTTGATGGCGCTCGTCAGGGCGGTGGTGAAGCCCGTGAGATGCGTGCCGCCGTCGGGGGTCGCGATGTTGTTGACGAAGGTGTAGATGTTTTCGGCATACGAGTCGTTGTACTGCATGGCGACTTCCACGAGGATGCCGTCCTTCACGCCCTCGGTATAAATCGGTTCAGGGAACAAAACTTCCTTGTTGTGATTCAGATACTTGACGAACTCGCGCAGGCCGCCTTCGTAGAGGAAATCCTCCGTCACGGGCGTTTCGCCGCGCTCGTCGGTGAAGGTGATGTGGATGCCCTTGTTCAGGAACGCCATCTCGCGCAGGCGCTTCTTCAGCACGTCAAAATCAAACGTGACGCCGCGCTCGAAGATGCCGTCGGGGTTGTCGTCGCTGATGACGTCGGGCAGGAAGCGAATCGTCGTGCCGGTGCGGTCGGTTTCGCCGATGACGCGCAGGTCGTAGAGGTACTTGCCGCGCGCGTACTCCTGCTGATAAATTTTCCCATCCTGATAGACCGTCACGGACAGCGACTTCGACAGCGCATTGACCACCGACGCGCCCACGCCGTGCAGGCCGCCGGACACCTTGTAGCCGCCGCCGCCGAACTTGCCGCCCGCGTGCAGCACCGTCAGGCAGACCTCGACCGCCGGACGGCCCATTTTCGGGTGGATGCCGACGGGGAAGCCGCGCCCGTCGTCGCGGACGGAGACCGAGCCGTCCTTGTGCAGCGTCACGTCGATGCGCTTGCAGTAGCCCGCCAGCGCCTCATCCACGGAGTTATCCACAATTTCGTACACCAGATGGTGCAGCCCGCGGCTGTCCGTCGATCCGATGTACATGCCGGGGCGCTTGCGAACCGCCTCCAAGCCCTCCAGCACCTGAATCTGCTCTTCGCCGTATTCGCTTTTGACCTGCGTCGCTTCTTCAATCTGCTGTTCGATTTCTTCTTCCGTCCGGTGTTCGAGTTCCTGGTCGTTCAACATGCTTGCACCTCACAAAAATCAATAAACGGCGGATGATTTTTCCCCACGCCGCGGAAAACCGTAAAATCAGGGGCATTTGCCCTTGCCCCGCCATCCGGGAGGGGGACACGCGCGTCGGGGTACTTCGCGTCAGCGGGCGCATAAGCCGCGTCTACGCGCGCCCCACCGCCGGATTCCCCCGCTGTTGACTCTTCCCCAACATATCTATTATAGCACTTTCCGCCCCAAAAGAAAAGGGTTTTCCTTCATTATTATTGTGTTTTGCTTCGGAAGGAGGGGAAATGTTGTTTTCGGTCAAAGCGGATGCGTTCGGTTCTGCCGCGAAACAGTTCAAGCAGCATGGGTGAGCGCTGCGAAGGTTTCCAAAGGGCGACCGCAGACGTTCGTCTGTTTTCATTGCCCTTTGGTCGCTCCCGCAGGAGCGAAATCCCCTGCGCAACAAAAAAGTACAGTTGGTTTTTACCCCAAATTCAAATGAAATCAAGCGAAATCAAATGAAATCAAATTTCCTTGACGAACATCCATTCCCTGTTCTACAATATCACTGTCGCAATAGCGGCGAATAAAATCCGAAAGGAATAACCCAAATGTGCAATGTAAACTACTTGATTGAAATCCGCCGTTTCAACACATTCGCCGCGCGAACCCGCCTTCCCGCCAGCGCCCAGCTGCTGTGGTACAAGCTGATTGAAATCATGAACCAGCACGCCCGCGGCGGCGACTGGTGCGACGGCTTCCTCCGCATCGACAACCCGTATCTGCTCGCCTACTTTCCCATGAGCGCCACCGCCCTCGCCGACGCTCGACGCACGCTCTGCGAAGCTGGGCTTTTGGAGTACATTCCCGGCGAAAAGAAGCGCACGCCGCCCGCGTACCGCCTGCATTACTTCTCCGTTTGCGACGGAAAAGGCACTGTTGAGCGTGACTATCCGCATGAAATCGGTGCTGACAGCGCAGCCGATTGCCCCGCTGATTGCCCCGAAATCCGTGACAATCCCCGTGACAATCCCGATTCTCCCACTGATGATCACGCTGATAATCACGCTGATTGCCCCGAAATCCGTGACGATCCTCGTGACAATCCGAATTACCCCAGCGTTTATCCAAGCGATTGCACAACCGATTGTTCAACCGATTGCCACGGAAATACGCCCGATTTCCACGACACTAATATAAACTATACAGAAACAGAAACGGAAACCGTAAACCCAACGGGG
>JABLTM010021587.1_pt1 | contig 27239 bp, 20 predicted proteins | sample 7160121 | NCBI WGS metagenome assembly JABLTM01 (sample SAMN14651224, study PRJNA627086) | human gut metagenome | isolation source: feces | host: Homo sapiens
GCACCTGCCTTACAAGCAGGGGGTCACAGGTTCGAGCCCTGTTGGTCCCACCATTTAAATAAAAACGCGGCCTGGTAGTTCAGTTGGTTAGAATGCCAGCCTGTCACGCTGGAGGTCGAGGGTTCGAGCCCCTTCCAGGTCGCCATAATTTGACTCATTAGCTCAGTCGGTAGAGCACTTGACTTTTAATCAAGGTGTCCGGAGTTCGAATCTCCGATGGGTCACCAATTTATATAAAAACCATGTGTAAATGATTATTTGCACATGGTTTTTTCGTGTTTTCTATATTACTATTTACTTTTTAGATGCATACTTGTACTATAAGATTGAAATGATATGTTAATGGGTAAAATAAGGTTATTATTCATTAGAAATTATAATATTATGGTATAATTTAATAATGTAAATTAGTGTTCGGAAGGAGTGAAGATATATGGATTTTGAACTTCAGTCAGATTTTAAACCTATGGGCGACCAACCAGAAGCTATAAAAGACATAGTTACATCTATAAATAATGATGAAAAATTTCAAACATTATTAGGGGTAACTGGTTCGGGTAAAACATTTACTATGGCAAATATAATAAGGGAAGTAAAAAAACCAACATTAATACTGGCTCATAATAAAACTTTAGCAGCTCAGCTATATAGTGAATTTAAAGAATTTTTCCCTAATAATGCAGTTGAATATTTTGTAAGTTACTATGATTATTATCAACCAGAAGCTTATGTGGCATCAAGTGATACATATATAGAAAAAGATGCAAGTATAAATGATGAAATAGATAAATTAAGACATTCAGCCACTGCATCCATATTAGAAAGAGATGATGTAATAGTAGTATCTTCAGTTTCATGTATATACGGTATTGGGGATCCAGATGATTATAAAAAACTTATGTTATCTCTTAGACCAGGAATGGAAATGGACAGAGATGAATTAATCAGAAAGCTCGTATCAATTCAATATGAAAGAAATGATATTAACTTTATTAGAGGAACTTTCAGAGTTAGAGGAGATATATTAGAGCTATTTCCTGCTAGTAATGATGAAAGAGCTATAAGAATAGAATTTTTTGGTGATGAAATAGACAGAATAGTAGAGATAGATTATGTTACAGGAAAAATTTTAGGGACTAGAAATTACGTAGCTATATTCCCTGCATCACATTACGTTACAACTCCAGAAAAAGTTGCTCATGCAGTTGAAGCAATAGAGAATGAATTATCACAAAGGGTTAAATATTTTAAAGAGCATGATAAGTTATTAGAAGCTCAAAGAATAGAACAAAGAACAAAATATGATATAGAAATGTTAAATGAGATAGGAACTTGTCAAGGGATAGAAAATTATTCTAGACATATAACTGGAAGAGAAGAAGGAGAAAAACCTTATACTTTAATGAATTTCTTCCCAGATGATTTTTTATTAATTGTTGATGAATCACATGTTACTATACCTCAAGTTAGAGGGATGTATGCAGGTGACAGATCAAGAAAGCAATCATTAATAGAAAATGGATTTAGATTACCTTCAGCTTATGACAATAGACCTTTAAATTTTGAGGAATTTGAAGAAAATATAAATCAAGTATTATTTGTTTCAGCAACACCAGGACCTTATGAAATTGAGCATTCTACAACTGTAACAGAGCAAATAATAAGACCTACAGGATTACTTGATCCAATAATAGAAGTTAGACCAATTGAAAATCAAATAGATAATTTAGTTGGAGAAATAAATCAAGTAATTGAAAAAGGTGAAAGAGTTTTAATCACCACATTGACTAAGAAAATGAGTGAGGATTTAACTAACTATTTAAAAGAAATAGGAATTAAGGTTAAATACTTGCATTCAGATATAGACACATTAGAGAGAACTGAGATAATTAGAGACTTAAGACTTGGTAAATTTGATGTATTAGTGGGTATAAACTTACTTAGAGAAGGTTTAGATATACCAGAAGTTTCATTGGTGGCTATTTTAGATGCAGATAAAGAAGGTTTCTTAAGATCTGAAACTTCTTTAATACAAACAGTTGGACGTGCAGCTAGAAACTCAGAAGGTAGAGTTATAATGTATGCTGATAAAATAACTCGTTCAATGGCAGCTACTATTGAAGAAACTAAAAGAAGAAGAGAAATACAAGATCAATATAATAAAGAACATAACATTATTCCAAAAACAATTAAAAAGAGTGTTAGAGATAGTATTGAAACACTTAAACCAGCAGATGATGAAGTTGTATTTGGAATTTGTGAGAGTGAAGATGAATACGATGTTCAAAATAATATAGAAGCTTTACAAAAAGAAATAATGGAAGCTGCTCAAAATTTACAGTTTGAGAGAGCTGCTCAATTGAGAGATAAGATAAAAGAGTTGGAAGAAAGGATAAAAAATTAATGGAAGATAAAATCGTTATAAGAGGTGCAAAAGAGCATAACCTTAAAAATGTTAGCTTAGAACTTCCAAGAAATAAATTTATAGTTTTCACAGGGCTATCAGGTTCTGGAAAATCTTCCTTAGCATTTGACACAATTTATGCAGAAGGACAAAGAAGATATGTTGAAAGTTTATCATCATATGCAAGACAGTTTTTAGGACAAATGGAAAAACCTAATGTTGAATATATAGAAGGGTTATCACCAGCTATATCAATAGATCAAAAAACAACATCGAGAAATCCTCGTTCTACAGTTGGTACAGTAACAGAAATTTATGATTATTTAAGACTTCTATTTGCAAGAGTAGGAGATGTTCACTGTCCAATATGTAATAAACCAATATCACAAATGACTATACAAGAGATAGTTGATAAAATTTTAGAATTTCCAGAAAGAACTAAACTACAAATTTTATCTCCTGTGGTTAGAGGACAAAAAGGAACACATAAAAAATTAATTGATAGTATTGCTAAAGATGGTTTCGTAAGAATTAGAGTAGATGGAGAAAATCATGAAGTTACAGATGAAATAGAATTAAATAAAAATCAAAAACATAATATAGAAGTTGTGGTAGATAGAATAGTAGTAAAGGACGGAATAGAAGCTAGACTTGCTGACTCCATAGAAACAGCAGTTAAACTATCTGATGGGCTTGTAATTGCTCAAATAATAGATGGAGAAGAAACTTTATTCTCTACAAAATTTGCCTGTCCAGAACATGGAATAGGTATAGAAGAGCTATCTCCAAGAATGTTTTCATTTAATGCTCCATTTGGTGCTTGTGATGTGTGTAATGGTTTAGGAGAAAGTAGAGAAGTTGACCCAGAACTTGTTATACCAAATAAAGAATTAAGTATTAAGCAAGGAGCCATCGCTGCCTGGGGGAATGTAAGTACTAGTGATGACACATATTATAGTAAAATGGTACAAAGTTTAGCTGCACACTTTAATGTATCTTTAGACACTCCATTTAAAGATTTACCAGAAGATTTCGTTCAAGAATTACTTTATGGTGAAAATAATATAATGGTTGAATTTGTATTTGATTCTAAATTTGGAGGAAGAAGAGAATATAAAGCACCATTTGAAGGAGTTATAGTAAATCTAGAGAGAAGATACAGAGAAACTAATTCAGAGTATTCTAGAGAAAAAATCGAAGAATATATGGCAGAAATACCTTGTCCAAGATGCAAAGGTAACAGACTTAAAAAAGAAGTTTTATCTGTTTTAATAGGTGGAAAAAATATAATTGAAGTAACAGATTTATCAGTAAAAGACTTATTAAATTTTGTTGATAATTTAGAATTAAGTGAAAAAAATAAATTTATAGCACATGAAATATTAAAAGAAATAAAAGAAAGAGCATCTTTCTTAAGAGATGTTGGATTAGAATACTTAACATTATCTAGAAAGGCAGGTACATTATCAGGAGGAGAAGCTCAAAGAATTAGACTTGCTACTCAAATAGGTTCTGCTTTAGTTGGTGTTTTATATGTACTTGATGAACCAAGTATAGGTCTTCATCAAAGGGATAATGAAAAATTAATAGGAACCCTTAGACATTTAACTGACATAGGAAATACTTTAATAGTTGTTGAACATGATGAAGATACTATGAGAGAAGCTGACTATGTGGTTGATATTGGACCAGGTGCAGGAGTACATGGAGGACAAATAGTAGCTCAAGGTACTTTAGATGAAATTTTAGAAAATCCAAAATCTATGACAGGTTTATATTTAAGTGGTAAAAAAGTAATTGAAATTCCAGAGCACACAAGAGAAGGTAATGGAAACTTTATAGAAATTAAGGGTGCTAAAGAAAATAACTTAAAAAATATAAATGCTAAAATACCTCTTGGAAAATTTGTATGTATAACAGGAGTTTCTGGTTCAGGAAAAAGTTCATTAATTAACTCTATACTTTATAAAGGTGTAGCAAGTAAAGTTAATAGATTAAGACAAAGACCAGGAAAACATAAAGAGATATTAGGATTAGAAAATATAGATAAAGTAATAAATATAGATCAAAGCCCAATAGGAAGAACGCCAAGATCAAATCCGGCAACTTACACAGGAGTATTTGATCAAATAAGAGATTTATTTGCTACAACTAACGAAGCTAAAGCTAGAGGATACAAAAAAGGAAGATTTAGTTTCAATGTTAAAGGCGGTAGATGTGAAGCTTGTAAAGGTGATGGTATAATAAAAATAGAAATGCATTTCTTACCTGATGTATATGTGCCTTGTGAAGTATGTAAAGGTGAGAGATATAATAGAGAAACACTTCAAGTTAAGTACAAAGATAAAAGTATAGCAGATGTACTTGATATGAATGTGGAAGAAGCATTAGAATTCTTTGAAAATATACCATCAATAAAAAGAAAATTAGAGACATTAATGGATGTGGGACTTTCTTATATTAAACTTGGTCAACCTTCTACTCAATTATCAGGAGGAGAAGCTCAAAGAATTAAATTAGCAACAGAATTAAGCAAAAGACCAACAGGAAAAACTTTATATATCCTTGATGAACCTACAACAGGACTTCATATGGCAGATGTTGATAAGTTAATTCAAGTTTTACAAAGACTTGCTGACACTGGAAATACAATAGTTGTTATAGAGCATAATTTAGATGTTATAAAAACTTGTGATTATATTATCGACTTAGGACCAGAAGGTGGAGATAAAGGTGGTAAAATAATTGCAAAAGGAACACCAAGAGAAGTATCTCAAGTGGAAGATTCATATACAGGGCAATTCCTAAAAAAATATTTTGAATAAAAAATATAATATCAAATTAAATATAAACTTCTAACTTATATAAGTTAGAAGTTTTATTATAGGGAAAGATATAAATGAAATTTTAGATAAGAAGCTAATTTTGGAGGATCAAAAGTGTTTGATATAAAAGAGCAATTAAAAAAACTACCAGGGGAACCTGGAGTTTATTTAATGAAAGATGAAAATGATAAAATAATTTATGTTGGAAAGGCTATTTCCTTAAAAAATAGGGTAAGACAATACTTTCAATCATCTAAAAATCATTCTTCCAAAGTAAAATCAATGGTTAAAAATATAAAATCATTTGAGTATATAATTACAGATTCAGAATTGGAAGCATTGATTTTAGAATGTAATTTAATAAAAAAATACAGACCTAAATACAACGTTTTATTAAGAGATGACAAAACATATCCTTATATAAAAGTTACGGTAAATGAAGATTATCCAAGGGTTTTAAAAGTTAGAAGAGTTCTTAAAGATAAAGCAAAATATTTTGGACCATATACAAATGTGGAAGCTGTAAATGATACATTAGATGTGATTAGAAATATTTATCCCATAAGAACTTGCAATATAGATATTGATAGAGCTATTAAAAACAAGATGAGACCTTGTTTAAATTATCATATAAAAAGGTGTATTGGACCTTGTACAGGTCATATTTCTAAAGTAGAATACGACAAAATGATAGAAGAAATACTATTATTTTTATCTGGAAAAGAAGAAAAATTAATAGAAATTTTAAAAGAAAAAATGAATAAATGTTCCATGGAATTTAATTTTGAAGAGGCTGCTATTTATAGAGATAAAATATTAAATCTTCAAGAAATGATGCAAAAACAAAAAATTGATGTATCTACAGATAATGTAAATCAAGATATAATTGCCATGGCTTATAATGATGAAGAAGCCTGTGTGCAATCATTCTTTATTAGACATGGTAAAGTTGTTGGAAGAGAACATTTTATTTTGGAAGGCACTAAGGATTCAAGTAAAGAAGCTATACTTTCATCTTTTGTAAAGCAATTTTATATGAAGGCGGAATATATACCAAAAGAAATTATTATAGAAAGTGAAATAGAAGACCAAGTAGTTTTAGAAGAATGGCTATCTAATATAAAAGGTCAAAAAGTTTTTATTAGAATACCTCAAAAAGGCGATAAAAAAAGTTTGATAGCCATGGTGAAAAAAAATGCTATGGAGTACTTAGAGAAATTCTCAAGTTTAAATAAAAGAAAATATGAAAAAAGTGAAGGCGCTTTAATAGAATTAGCTGAAGTGATAGGATTAGAAGAAGCTCCAAGGAGAATAGAATCATATGATATATCTAATATACAAGGAGTTGACTCTATAGGAGCTATGGTTGTTTTCACCAATGGATTAAAAGATAAAAAAGAATACAGAAGGTATAAAATAAAAACTGTTGAAGGTCCAAATGATTATGATTCCATGGCAGAAATTTTAGAAAGAAGATTGCAAAAAGGTGATTTTCCTGATTTAATTTTATTAGATGGAGGAAAGGGTCAAGTTAGTGCTGTACAAAAAGTTTTTGATAAATATAATATAGATATACCTCTTTGGGGAATGTACAAAGATGATAGACATAGAACAAAGGGATTAATATGTGCTACAAAAGAAATTGAACTTGATAGAACATCAAATTTATATAGATTTGTGGCAAGTATTCAAGAAGAAGTCCATAACTATGCCATAAGCTATCATAGAAGTTTGAGAAATAAATCTTTAACAAAATCAACTTTAGATGATATTCCTGGTGTGGGGGAAAAAAGAAAAAAAGCATTATTATCTCATTTCAAAAATATTGAAGAAATAAAAAATGCTTCAATAGAAGAATTATCAGAAATTGATGGATTAAATAAAAGAGTGGCACAAAATATTTATGATTATTTTAGAAAGGGAGAGTAAATAATTGATAGAGACAGTAAAAGACAGAGTATCCATATCTCAATTGATGAGAGATTTAAATTTAGAAGTAGTTTATATGCCAGAGAAAGAAGAATATTTTGTAGAATCTGAAGATGTGAATAGAACAGGTTTACCTTTAGCTGGATATTTTGAATATTTTCCTTATGAAAGAATTCAAATAATAGGTAAAACAGAGTATACTTATTTTCAAAATATAAGCAAAAAAGAAAGAGAAGAAGTATTAGATAAATTTTTCTCATATGAGATTCCTGTTTTAATAGTAACTAGAGGATTAGAAGTAGATAAAGATATAATAAAAAAGGCTAAAAAATATCAAAGAATAGTTTTAAGTAGTAAAAGTAATACGACTAGATTTATAAATAGATTATCTAATTATTTAGATAGTAAGTTAGCACCTCATGTGACAATACATGGAGTTTTAGTTGATGTATATGGAATAGGAGTATTAATAAAAGGAGAAAGTAGTATAGGAAAATCAGAAACTGCTTTGGAATTAATACAAAAAGGTCATAGATTAGTTGCAGATGATGCTGTTGAAATAAGAAAAGTTGATGAAAGTAGATTAGTAGGTCAAGCACCAGAATTACTTAAACATTATATGGAAATAAGGGGGATAGGAATAATCGATGTTAAAAGTTTATATGGTGTTGGTGCCATAAAAAATCAAAAGGCGATAGACTTAGTAATTGAACTTGAAAATTGGAACCAAAAAAAATATTACGATAGACTGGGACTAGACAGGGAGTATGAAGAAATACTTGGAAAAGAAATTGAAAAGTTAGTAATACCTGTTAAGCCGGGAAGAAATACATCTATGATAATAGAAGTTGCTGCTATGAACTTTAGACAAAAGGGAATGGGAATAGATGCAGCTAAGGAATTTACAGAAAAGCTATCACAGGCTATTGATAAATAATAATTAAAATAAAAAGGGAGCTATGATATTTTTATAAATTCATAACTCCCTAATTTATTTAATTTAAATTAATCAAATTTTATTTTAAGCTTCTACTTCAGCGAATATATTGCTTTTATCAGAGTATTTAGTGTGAAGCAAATCATGAGCTTTATGTCCTCCTCTTTCACCTAAGAATTCATCATATAACTTGATGATATCTGGATTATGGTGAGAAAGACGATCTTTTTTATGAGCGTCTATTTCATATAAAGCTTTAGCTCTAGCTTTAACTATATCATAGTCACCATGGTTATAAGGTTGACCTCCACCAGCAACACATCCACCAGGACAAGCCATTATTTCTATTAAATGATATTTAGAATTTCCTTGTCTTAACTCATCCATTAATTTTCTTGCATTTCCTAAACTACTTGTGGCAGCTACATTTACAGTATGACCTGCAATTTCTAGAGAGGCTTCTTTTATACCAGTCATTCCTCTGACTTCTTTGAAATCTAAAGAAGGAGCTTCTTCTTTAGTTATATCATGATAAGCAGTTCTAAGGGCAGCTTCTAAGACACCACCAGTAGCACCAAATATGTCAGCAGCACCAGTAGAATAACCAAGAGGGCTATCAAATTCAGCTTCTTCTAGATTATCTAACTCGATACCAGCTTCTTTAATCATTCTAGCTAATTCTCTAGTAGTTAAAGATATGTCAGTATCTAAGTAACCATCTCTACCTAACTCTTCTCTTGATACTTCATATTTTTTAGCAACACAAGGCATTATAGACATAACTATTACTTCATCAGGTTTTTTATTTAAAACTTTTTCAGCAAAATAATGTCTAGCTATTGGAGAGAACATGCTTTGAGGAGATTTACAAGTAGATAAATGTTGTAATAAGTCGGGATATTCATGTTCCATAAAGTTTACCCAAGCTGGACAACAACTAGTTAATATAGGTAAATTTTTGCCTTTAACGAATCTATTTACGAACTCATTAGCTTCTTCCATAATAGTTAAGTCAGCAGCGAAGTTAGTATCAAATACATAATCAAAACCTAAAGCTTTTAGAGCAGCAACCATTTTACCAGTAGATATAGAACCAGGTTCTAGTCCAAAAGATTCGCCTAAAGCGACTCTTACAGCAGGAGCAGTTTGAACTATAACTGGTTTTTCTTTTTGAGCTAGAGCAGTCCAAGCTTCACGAGTATTATCTTTTTCAACTAAAGCACCTGTTGGACATACACTTATACATTGACCACAATATGTACAGTTAGTATTTGCTAAATCAGCACCAAAGAATGTTGAAACTTCAGTATTAAATCCACGATTAACACCAGATAAAACTTTAACAGTTTGAACTTCGCTACACATAGTTTCACATCTTCGACATAGTATACATTTAGAATTATCTTTTACTATAGATTTTGTTGATATATCATAAGTACCAGTAGATTGTTCACCATCACTAAATCTTACTTTTCTAATTCCTAATTCAGCAGCAATTTCTTGTAATTCACAATCTTTATTTCTTACACAAGATAAACAATCTTTAGGATGGTCAGATAACATTAATTCAACAACATTTCTTCTAAATTTTAATGCTTCTGGAGAATTAGTATTTACAACCATACCTTCTTTTACTAAAGTACCACAAGCAGGAACTAATTTTCTTCCTGCACTAACCATACATACACGACAAGATGCACAGTGATTATCAAATTTTATATCATCCATATGTAAGTGACATAGACTTGGTATTTTAATATTTACTTGTTTAGCAGCTTCTAATATCATTGTATCAGCAGGTACTGAAACAGCCTTACCATTTATAGTTAAATTGACTAAACTCATTAATAAACCCTCCTTATTGTAATTATCTTTTGACAATTGCACCCTTTTTACATTTTTCTATACAAGTACCACATTTTAGACATTTAGTAGTATCAATTACATGTTTTTCTTTTTTATTACCAGTGATTGCATCAGCAGGGCAATTTTTCTTACATAAACCACAGCCTATACAGTCATCAGTAATTACAAAGTCTAGCATAGCACTACATTTTCCGGCTGGACATTTGTGATCTCTAACATGGGCTATATATTCATCATAGAAACAATCCATAGTACTTAAAACTGGGTTAGGAGCACATTTACCTAAACCACATAAGGCCGTATTTTTAACTGTTAATGCTAAATCTTTTAAATCAACTAAATCTTCTTCGCATCCTTTTCCTTCACAAATTTTAGTTAATAATTCATATAATCTCTTAGTACCTATACGACAAGGAGTACATTTACCACAAGATTCATCAACAGATAAATCCAAGAAGAATTTTGCTATATCAACCATACAGTCTGTATCTTCAAGAACAAGCATACCACCTGAACCCATCATAGACCCTATATCAGACAATGATTTATAATCTATAGGAGTATCTAAATCTTTTGGAGATATACATCCACCAGATGGTCCACCAGTTTGAACAGCTTTGAATTCTCTTCCATTAGGTATGCCACCACCTATTTCATAAACAATTTCTCTAAGGGTAGTACCCATAGGAACTTCAACTAATCCAACATTATTGACTTTTCCACCTAATGCGAAAACCTTAGTACCTTTAGAATCCTCAGTACCATAAGAAGCAAACCAATCGGCACCTTTATTTATAATTGCAGGAACATTACCGAAAGTTTCAACATTGTTTAAGCAAGTTGGAGCATTCCATAAACCATGCTTAGAAGAAGAGAAAGTCTTCATTCTAGGTTCACCACGTTTACCTTCTATAGAATGTATAAGAGCAGTACCTTCACCACAAACGAAGGCACCAGCACCGTATTTTAATTCAATTGTGAAGTCAAATCCAGTACCTAATATATTTTTACCTAAAATACCTATTTCTTCAGCTTGTGAAATAGCTATTTTTAATCTATCTATTGCAAGAGGATATTCAGCTCTTATATAAATATATCCTTTATTTGCACCAACTGCATAACCAGCTATGGCCATTGCTTCTAAAACACTATTAGGATCACCTTCAAGTAAAGATCTATCCATGAAAGCACCAGGGTCACCTTCATCAGCATTACAAACTACAAATTTTTCACCATTAATAGCAGGATTTTTAGCACATGATTCCCATTTAACACCAGTAGGGAAACCAGCTCCACCCCTACCTCTAAGACCAGAAGCTTTCATTTCATCAATAACTTGTTGAGGTGTCATTTCTGTTAAACATTTACCTAAAGCTAAGTATCCATCATTAGCTAAATACTCAGTTATATCTTCTGGATTTATATGACCACAGTTTCTTAAGGCTATACGTAATTGTTTTTTATAAAATGACATGTCTTCATGCTTTTTAACTTTTTTATGATTTAAAGTAGGCTCTTCAAACAGTAATCTTTCAACAACCACATTATTTTTTATATGGCTTTCAACTATTTCATGAGCATCTTCTGGACTAACATGAACATAGAAAACGTTATCAGGATATACTTTTACAATTGGACCCATTGCACAAAATCCAATAGATCCTGTTAAATGAACTTGTACAGAATCATTAAGACCAGCTTTATTTATTTCTGATTTTAAATTTTCTATTATTTCTAAACTGTTTGAAGAAGTACAACCAGTACCACCACAAACTAGAATATCTCTTTTATCAGGTATTTCTTGAGTATGATTTTCTCTCAAATAAAGAATAGGTTTAAAACCTTGCACTGCAGATTTTAGTTCTGAAACTGAATTTAACTTTTTCATGAAAATTTATCCCCCTAACAGTTTAATTCTACTTCTCTGTACTCATCTAATATATTAGTAACTTGATCTGGAGTACATAATCCATATACTTTTCCATCTACTACTACAACTGGAGCAAGGCCACATGCACCAACACATCTCAATCCATCCAATGTAAACTTAAGATCGCTAGTAGTTTCACCTGCTTTAATATTTAATTCTTTTTCAAATTCAGCCATTATTTTGTCTGAACCTTTAACAAAGCATACAGTACCTAAACAAACACTTATTTTGTGTTCGCCAACAGGATTAGTAGAGAAGTAAGAATAAAAACTTACAACACCATATACTTTTGAATAAGGAACACCTAATTTATCAGCAATATGCAGCTGAACTTCTTTTGGAAGATATCCAAATATTCCCTGAGCTTCCTTAAGTACATATATTAATGAACTTTCATCAGCAACAGGAAGATTTTGAATTAAAGTATCTAATTCATCAAATAATTTTTGGTTTTGTGAAATAAAACTACACATAATAAAATCCCCCTTAGTATAATTGAAAATATTAATATAGTATAAATCTAGATATGAAGTAGCATTTAAAATCTAGATTATATTAAAATAAATTAATAAAAATATACATGAAAATACTTGAGATGTTAGTGTTTAAAGTATTACATACAGTGTTTAATGTATCCAATAAATAAACTAGTGGGTATAAAAATTTAAGATATTATAATAATTGATTAGTTTAAAATTATGATAGTAATAAAAAATACTTTTACTTAATTATAGTATGAAAAACAAGAAAAAAGCAAATATATACATATATTTAAAAGATAAAGTCAAAAAACCACTCTATTTAGAGTGGTTAATGTATAAAATTTATATTTAAAAATAATACTAATAACTTATACAGTAGGAACAGTAGAGAAGTTTTTATAAAAACTTACAACACCATAAACTTCTACAGGTGCCATATTTAATTTTTTAGCAATATGACTTTGAACTTCCTGAGGTAAGTATCCAAAAATATTTTGAGCTTCAAAAAGAATATCCATTAAAGAACTTGGATTTGCAGGAAGAGTACTTATGACATTATCTAACCTATCAAATAATTGTTGTTTTTCATCGAAAAAATTATTCATAAAAATTTCCTCCCTCATAATTTAAAATATATATTATTAATATGAATTAACTATGAGATTAAACATTTGTAGCTTTATCAAATACATCACTTCGATCATAGTATTGAGTATGAAGTAGTTTATGAGCTATATGTCCGCCTTTTTCACCTAAGAATTCATCGTATAACTTGATGATATCAGGGTTATGATGAGAAAGACGATCTACTTTATGAGCATCTATTTCATATAAAGCTTTTGCTCTAGCTTTAACTATATCATAGTCACCATGGTTATAAGGTTGACCAGCTCCAGCAACACATCCACCAGGACAGGCCATAATTTCTATTACATGATATTTAGAATTTCCCTCTCTTAATTCATCCATTAATTTTCGAGCATTTCCAAGACTGCTTGCAGCTGCTACATTTACAGTATGGCCGGCAATTTCTAGAGATGCTTCTTTTATACCATCCATACCTCTGACAACTTTAAAGTCTAGAGAAGGAGCTTCTTCCTTAGTAATATCATGATAAGCAGTTCTAAGAGCAGCTTCAAGAACTCCACCTGTTGCACCAAAGATATCGGCAGCACCAGTAGAATATCCAAGTGGGCTATCAAATTCAGCTTCATCTATATTAGCTAAATCTATACCTGCTTCTTTAATCATTCTAGCCAATTCTCTAGTAGTTAAAGATATATCAGTATCTAGATATCCATTTTCACCTAATTCTTCTCTTGAAACTTCAAATTTTTTAGCAACACAAGGCATTATAGACATAACAATAACTTCATCATATTTTTTATTTAAAACTTTTTCAGCAAAATAATGTCTAGCTATAGGAGAGAACATGCTTTGAGGAGATTTACAAGTAGATAAATAAGGTAATAAGTCAGGATATTCATATTCCATAAAATTAATCCAAGCAGGGCAACAACTTGTTAATATAGGAAGTTTTTCACCCTTAACAAATCTATTTACAAACTCGTTAGCTTCTTCCATGATAGTTAAGTCAGCTGCAAAGTTAGTATCAAATACATAGTCAAATCCTAAGGCTTTTAGAGCAGCAACCATTTTACCTGTAGAAATAGAACCTGGATCTAATCCAAATTCTTCACCTAAACCAACCCTTACAGCAGGAGCAGTTTGAACCATAACAGGTTTTTCCTTTTGACCTAAAGCAGCCCAAGCTTCACGAGTATTATCTTTTTCAACCAAAGCACCTGTTGGACAGACACTTATACATTGACCACAAAAAGTACAGTTAGTATCAATTAAATCATCACAAAAGAAAGTAGAAACTTGAGTACCAAAACCGCGATTTATTTCTGAAAGAACGCCGACAGTTTGAACTTCATTACACATAGTTTCACATCTTCTACATAAAATGCACTTAGAGTGATCTTTTATAATAGATTTAGTTGAAGTATCTATTGGAGCAGAGGATTGCTCACCATCACTAAATCTTACTTTTCTAATTCCAAGTTCAGCAGCTATATCTTGTAATTCACAGTTTCCGCTTTTTACACAAGATAAACAATCTTTTGGATGATCAGATAATAATAATTCAACAATATCTTTTCTATATTTTAAAGCTTCTGGAGAATTAGTATTTACAACCATACCTTCTTTAACTAAAGTACCACAGGCAGGAACTAATTTTTTGCCAGCACTAACCATGCATACACGGCAAGATGCACAATTATTATCAAAATTTATATCATCTATACGTAAATGACATAGGCTAGGTATTTTTATATTTACTTGTTTTGCAGCTTCTAATATTTTTGTATCAGAAGGTACTGAAACAACTTTGCCATTTATAGTTAAATTAACTAAACTCATTAATAAACCCCCTTAGTGTAATTATCTTTTAATAATTGCGCCTTTCTTACATTTTTCTATACAAGTACCACATTTAATACATTTAGTAGTATCAATTACATGTTTTTCTTTCTTTTCACCACTAACTGCACCAACTGGACAATTCTTAGCACATAGTCCACAACCGATACAATCGTCAGTTATAACAAAATCTAATAAAGTACTACATTTTCCTGCTGGACATTTATGATCTTTAACATGTGCTAGATACTCATCATAGAAATATTCTAATGTACTTAAAACTGGGTTAGGAGCACATTTACCAAGACCACATAAGGCAGTATTTTTAACTGATAGGGCTAAATCTTTTAAATCAATTAAATCTTGTTCGCATCCTTTTCCTTCACAGATTTTAGATAATATTTCGTATAATCTCTTGGTACCTATACGACAAGCTGTACATTTACCACAAGATTCATCGACAGAGAAGTCTAAGAAAAATCTTGCAATATCAACCATACAATCTGTATCATCAAGAACAAGCATACCACCAGAACCCATCATAGAGCCAATAGATGATAAAGATTTATAATCTATAGGAGTATCAAGGTTTTTAGCTGATATACATCCACCAGATGGTCCACCAGTTTGAACAGCTTTAAATTTTTTATTATTTAGTATACCGCCACCTATTTCAAATACAATTTCTCTAAGAGTAGTACCCATAGGAACTTCAACTAATCCTACATTGTTAACTTTTCCACCAAGGGCGAAAACTTTAGTACCTTTAGAATCTTCAGTACCAAAAGAAGTAAACCAGTCAGAACCATTAGTTATTATAGCTGGAACATTACCAAATGTTTCAACATTATTTAAGCAAGTTGGAGCATTCCATAGACCATGCTTAGAAGAAGAGAAAGTCTTCATTCTAGGTTCACCACGTTTACCTTCAATAGAATGCATTAATGCAGTACCTTCACCACAAACGAAAGCACCAGCACCATATTTTAATTCAAGTTTGAAGTTAAATCCGCTACCCATGATATTTTCACCCAACAAACCAGCTTCTTCAGCTGCAGCTATGGCTATTTTTAATCTTTCTATAACACGAGGATATTCAGCTCTTATGTATATATAGCCTATGTCAGAACCAATAGCATATCCGCATATTGCCATAGCTTCTAGTACATTATGAGGGTCGCCTTCAAGCAATGATCTATCCATAAAAGCACCAGGATCACCTTCATCAGCATTACAAACTACGAACTTTTTACCATTAACAGGAGGATTTTTAGCAGCAGCTTCCCACTTAACACCAGTAGGGAAACCAGCACCACCTCTACCTCTAAGTCCAGAGGCTTTCATTTCTTCAACAACTTGTTCAGGAGTCATTTCATTTAAAGCTTTTCCAAGAGCTAAGTATCCACCATTAGCAATATATTCCTCAAGGCGTTCTGGATGAATTAATCCAAGATTTCTTAGCGCAATTTTATTTTGTTTTTTATAGAAAGATATATCTTTTTCATTGTTGACTCTTATATTATCTAAAGCAGGTTCTTCATATAATAATCTTTCAACAACAATATTATTTTTTATATGGCTTTCAACTATTTCTTTAGCATCATCTTCAGTAAGATGAACATAGAAAATATTATCAGGGTAAACTTTTATAATAGGTCCTATGGCGCAGAAACCAAAACAACCAGTAAGTTGAACTTTTACAGAATCTTCAAGATTAGCTTTTTTTATTTCATCTTGTAAAGCTTCTAAAACTTTTATACTACCAGAAGAAGCACAGCCAGTATCACCACAAACTAATATTTCTCTTTTTTCAGGAATAACATTGATACCATCTTTTTTTCTTAAGTCAAGAAGTGGTTTATATTTTTCAACAGTAGCCTTTAATTCGTCGTATGAATTAATTCTTTTCATATATTTACCCCCTAACAGTTAACTTCTAATTCTCTGTATTCATTCAATATATCAGTTATATCATCTGGACTAACACGACTATATACTTTACCATCAATAACAACAACAGGAGCAAGTCCACAGGCACCTACGCATCTTAGACATTCAATAGAGAACTTAAGGTCTTTTGTAGTTTCACCATTTTTTATTTCTAATTGTTTTTCTAGCTCAGCTAGTACATTTTTTGAACCTTTAACAAAGCAAGCAGTACCTAGGCACACGCTTATTTTGTGTTCACCAACAGGATTAGTAGAGAAGTAAGAATAGAAGCTTACAACACCATAAACTTTAGCAGGAGTAATTTTTAATCTTTTTGCAATATGAAGTTGAACTTCTCTAGGAAGGTATCCAAAAATACCTTGTGCTTCTTTAAGGGTAAAAATTAATGCGCTTTCATCAATTTCAGGAAGAACATCAATTACCCTATCTAATTCATCAAATAGTTTTTGATTTTTTGAAATAAAATTGCACACGTTAAAATCCCCCTTTTATTTAGTTTTAATAATTTGAAAAATAGATAATAATAAATGTATAAAATCAAATGAATATTAGATTATATGTATTTGACTAGTAAAATATTTACCTTTTATTAAAAAAATAAAATATCAATACAAGGCTATAGAATTAGATATTTTTTGAAAGATAAGAAGATATATAAGTATATTTTTACATTTAAAATTTAAATTTCAAGATTACTAATATTGGAATTATAACCAGGTATTATTAGCATCTAAAAAGAATAATATTGCTACTTATCATATATGTATATGTAGTTGATATGATAATTAAAAACAACATTAATAATAAGAAAAGTATTATTTATATAATAGAAATGAGTAAGATTAATTAATAAGAATAGAGTTAATAATTTACATAAATTAAAAATATATAATTATTAAAATTATCTTCTTTTTTTATCGTATCATAATTAATATGAATAAGTCTATGGATAAATGATTCAAATATATGTAAAATAATTCTATTAAAGAATGATATAAAAAAAGACAGATGTTGAAACATCTATCCTTTAAGATTTATAATTTAAACTATTAAAATTATGCTTGGTTTATAGAACCGAATAGTTCCATTTTTTCTTTAACACAAGTTTTGATAGCTTCAAAACCTGGAGCTAATAATTTACGAGGGTCAAATCCTTTACCTTGTAAATCTTTACCTTCTTCTATGTATTTACGAGTAGCTTCAGCAAATACTAATTGACATTCTGTATTAACATTTATTTTAGCAACACCTAAAGATATAGCTTCTTTTATCATATCTTCTGGTATACCAGTACCACCATGTAATACTAAAGGCATATCTCCTGTAGCATCGTTTATTTTTCCTAATGCTTCAAAGTTTAAACCAGCCCAGTTTTCAGGATATTGACCATGTATATTACCTATACCAGCAGCTAAGAAATCTATTCCTAACTCAGCTATAGCTTTACATTCTTGAGGGTCAGCTATTTCACCAGCACCTACAACACCGTCTTCTTCTCCACCTATAGAACCAACTTCAGCTTCTATAGATATACCTTTTGAATGAGCTAGTTCAACTAATTCTTTAGTTTTAGCAACATTTTCTTCAAATGGATAATGAGACCCATCGAACATTACTGAAGAGAATCCAGCTTCTATAGTTTTTAAAACTCCTTCATAAGAACCATGATCTAAGTGTAGAGCAACTGGAACTGTTATGTTTAATCCTTTTATTAAACCATTAACCATTCCTACTACTGTATCATATCCACCCATATATTTTCCAGCACCTTCAGATACTCCTAAAATAACTGGTGAATTATTTTCTTGTGCAGTTAATAATATTGCTTTTGTCCATTCTAAGTTATTTATATTGAATTGACCTACTGCGTATTTTCCTTCTCTTGCTTTAACTAGCATTTCTTTTGCAGAAACTAACATGTTTAAACCTCCAAATTTTAACTAAGTTTAAAACTTATAAAACTTACCCATCATCTATATTATATAACCAAATTAAAAAAGAGTATATAGTTAAATTTATAATAAGCAAAAATTAAAAATATAATATATAATAGAGATTATATGATGAAAAATAAATTTTAATCAAAATAAAAATACTTCTCAAAAGGTGGTAAAATATAATGGCGAAAAAATTAAGAATTGATAAAATTCTTTCTAATTTGGGATATGGAAGTAGAGCTGAATTAAAAGTGTACTGCAAAAAGGGAATGGTAAAAGTAAATGATAAAGTTATATCAAATCCTGGTACACAAGTTGATACTGATGTGGATAAAATAGAGTTCAATAATGAAGTAGTAAATTATAGAGAATTTGTTTATATAATGATGAACAAACCTGATGGATATTTATCAGCAACTTTTGATAAAAGAGATCCAATTGTCTTAGATTTAATAGATTCATCTTATTTAGCTTTTGAACCATTTCCAGTAGGAAGACTAGATAAAGATACAGAAGGTCTTTTGGTTTTAACTAATGACGGACAACTTGCTCATAGAGTATTATCTCCTAAAAAACACGTACCGAAGACTTATTATGCTAAAATAGAAGGAAGAGTTACAGAAGAAGATATAAAGGCTTTTGAAGCCGGTGTTACATTGGATGATGGATATGAAACTATGCCAGCACAATTAAAAATACTTGAAAGTGGAGAACAATCAGAAATAGAGCTTACTATACATGAAGGAAAATTCCACCAAGTAAAAAGAATGTTTGAGAGTGTAGGCAAAAAAGTAGTATACTTGAAAAGACTGTCTATGGGTAAATTAATGCTAGATGAAAATTTAGGTCTAGGTGAATATAGAGAATTAACTGATGAAGAAGTTAAATTAATAGAAGAAAGATAAAATAGCGGAGGAAATTATAGTGAAAAGAAAAGACATAATTGAATTTGAAATAGGTTCTATGGAGTTTGGAGGAGAATCTTCAACTTTAATAGGCAAAAGAAAAGTAAAAATGAAAGGTGGAATAATTGGTCAAAAAGTTAAAGCTATTGTAAAAAAAGCAAGAAGTGAAAAAGCTGAAGTAAAACTACTTGAAGTTGTGGAAAACTCACCAATTGAAACAGAAGAAACATGTGCTCATTTTGGACAATGTGGAGGATGTTCTATATTATCAGTTCCTTATGAAAAACAATTAGAAATAAAATCTGAACAAGTTTTAAAATTATTTGAAGAACAAGATATAAGAGGGTTTGAGTTCTTAGGAATAGAAGGAAGTCCAGATGAAAGAGTATACAGAAATAAAATGGAGTATACTTTTGGTGATGAAGTAAAAGGTGGACCTCTTACTTTAGGAATGCACAAAAAAGGTAGACATTTAGACATAATAACTGTTGATGATTGTAGATTGGTAGATGAAGACTTTATAAAAGTATTAACTTCTACAGTTGAATATTTTGGACAAAAAGAACTTCCTTACTACAGAATAAATTCTCATCAAGGTTTCTTAAGAAACTTAGTTGTTAGAAAAGGTGTTAACACAAATCAATTAATGGTTAACATAGTAACTACTACTCAAATTGATTTTGATATGACTGAGTACAAAGATATGATATTAAATCTTGGAACAAAAGCAGAAGTAGTAAGTATATTACACACTATAAATGATGGTCTTGCTGATGCAGTTAACTGTGATGAGTTAAGAGTTTTACATGGAAGAGATTATATAGAAGAAGTTGTTTTAGGTCTTAGATTTAAAATATCTCCATTCTCATTCTTCCAAACAAATACTAACGGTGCTGAAAAACTTTACACTATAGCTAGAGAATTTGTGGGCGATCACGAAGGGAAAGTATTATTCGATTTATATAGTGGTACAGGAACTATAGGACAAGTTATGGCAAGTGCTGCTAAACAAGTTTATGGTATAGAATTAATAGAAGAAGCTGTTGTTGCTGCTAATCAAAATGCTAAATTAAATGGACTTGATAATTGTGAATTTATAGCAGGTGATGTTGCTAAAGTTGTTAAAAACTTAGAAGCTAAACCTGATTTAATAGTTGTTGACCCACCAAGACCAGGTGTTCACAAAGATGCAATAAGAGATATATCTGGATTTGGTGCAAATGAAATAGTTTATATTTCATGTAATCCAAGAACTTTAGTTTTAGATTTAAAAGGATTTGAAGCTTACGGATACAAAGTTGAAAAAGTTAAGTTAATGGATATGTTCCCAAATACACCTCACTGTGAGACTGTAGTAAAATTAAAAAAATAATTATTCAAAGAGATTAAGTAGAGATGCTTAGTCTCTTTTTTTTTGTGAAATATGGCAATTGCATAATATATGTTTTTTAGCAAAAAATAATTTACAAATAATTAATAAAAGGAGAGAATTATGCCGAAAAAGAGGTATTTTGTATTAGTATCTCATTGTTTATTAAATCCAGCTACAAGAGTTCACATACTAGGCAGAAGATTTCATGTTGCAAAATTAGTATGTGAATATTTTTTAAGTAAAAATATAGCTATAATACAATTACCATGTCCAGAATTTACAGCAATGGGATATTGGAGAAATCCACAAGGAAGACAACAATATGATAATGTATTTTTTAAAGAATACTGTAGAGAACAATTAAGTATATATGTGGATATGGTTTGTGAGTTGAAAAATAATAACAACACACCACTATGTTATATAGGTATACAAGGTAGTCCAAACTGTAGCATTTATTGGGGAAAACATAAGACTAATAAATATCATACAGAATCAATAGTAGAAGATATTTCTAAGAAAAAGGAAAAAGCAATTTATGGAGTTATGACAACAGTACTAGATAATATGTTGAAAGAAAATAATATTCATATACCTTATTTTGAAGCTCCAGTGAAAGAAAGCTTAGATTCAGAATTAGTGAAAAAATTCTTTAATGATTTAGATAATTTATTAAATATACCAGAGGATTGTAGATTTAAGATAAATCTGGATTTATATAAAAATAAGAAGGAGTGATATAAATGACATTGCAAAATGTACATGGTGACCCCATATTTACGAAAATAAATAAACATAAAAAACAGTATGAATATCTTACTAAGGACATAGATACTGAAGTAATAATTGTGGGTGGTGGTGTTACAGGTTCAATTGTGGGATATTATTTTTCAAAAAATAATATCCCAGCTGTCATATTGGAAAAGGAAAGAATAGCTCATGGAAGTACAAGTATTACAACATCTTTTTTACAATATGAATTAGATAGTAATGCAAAAGAATTGGAAGAATACACATGCATTGATAATGTAATTATATCATATAAATTAGGTCTTAAAGCATTGGATGAATTAGATGAATTTATAAAAGAGTATGTCAATAAGTGTAAGGATGAAAGAAAAGATACTTTATTATATATATCTAAAAAATATGAAGTTGGAGAAATGAAGGAAGAATATGAAATAAGTGTAAATAAATTAAAAAATATTTATATGGACAAAAAAGAATATTTAGAATCCCTTCTTAGTAAAATATTACCTCATGATGTAGTAAAAGAGCAGGGAACAGGATATGTTGTTGATTGTTTGAAAAGTAGTTTTAAAGTAATAAAAGAAAGTAATTCTTATGAAGAAACTATAAAAAAAGCTATAGCGCTGGGCAATGATACAGATACAACAGCAGCAGTTGCTGGAGGTATAGCAGGTGCTTTATATGGTTTTGAAAATATACCTAAGAAATGGTTTGAAAATTTAAGGGGAAAAGATGAAGTTTATGAATTGATAAACAAAATAGATTTTAAAAGTGAAAAATTAAGTGAGAGAGTTGAAATAATAAATGAAGATATAAAACAATAGCATTTCCAGCATAATTACAGGAGTATATGGTTATCCTTATGAAAAAGCTTGTGTAGTAGCGTGCAAAGCTGTTGGAGATATGTTGATAAAATACCCAAAAGACAAAATTGAAAAGATTTATTTTGTATGTTTCAATAAAAAAATTTACGATAAATATGATGAGTCAATATTTATGTTTGATTAAATAATTTTTATATAATAAAAAATAAGTAAAATTAATAGATTTATATTTAATGATATAATTATAAATAAAAACAAAGGGAGAAGAGTATATGGCAGTAAAACTAATTGCAGCAGATATGGACGGAACATTATTAGATAGCAATAAAAATTTATCACCAGACTTATTTGATTTGATAAAAAAATTAAAAGAAAAAGATGTTAAGTTTGCTATAGCCAGTGGGAGACAGTATTTTAATTTATTAGATAATTTTAAGGATGTAAAAGAAGACTTAGTATATATTAGTGATAATGGTTCAATTGTTTATGATAACAATGGAAAATCAATTTATACTGATGAAATTAATAAATATGAATTGAAAAAAGCTTTAAATGATGTAAGAAAAGGCAAAGATATTTATCCAATTTTATGCGGAGTAAAATCAGCATATATAGAAAATAATGATGAGATTTTTTTAGAAAATGCAAAAATGTATTATGAAAAATTAGAAAATGTAGATGATTTAATGGATGTAATAGAAAAGGATAAAATTTGTAAATTGGCAGTTTTTGATGCGACAAATGCAGAAGAAAATGCCTATGAAATTTTAAAAAAATACAATGGAGAGTTACTTGTATGTTTATCTGGGCATAATTGGGTAGATTTAATGAACATAGGCGTAAACAAAGGTGAAGCTATTAAAATAATTCAAGAAAATTATAATATTTCTTTTGATGAAACTATGGCATTTGGAGATTATTTAAATGATTTTGAAATGATGCAAAATTGTAAATATAGTTATGCAATGGAAAATGCTCACCCTAAACTTAAAGAAATCTGTAATTATAGGGCTAAGTCCAATGATGAAGATGGTGTAGTTGATGCTATAAAAAAACATTTTGAATTATAGTTAAAGGGGAAATTATTAATGGAAAAATATAAAGAAATAGATAATTCATTAATAGAAGAAGCAATTAAAATTAGAAGACATTTACATCAATATCCAGAAATAAGTGAAAAGGAATATGAAACTAGTAATTACATTAAAAGTTATTTAGATAAAATAGGAATAGAAAGTAAAATAATAGGAGAAACTGGTGTAGTTGCAACTTTAATTAATAACTTAAATTATCCAACTATAGCTCTTAGGGCAGAAATAGATGTCCTTCTAATCTAAGAAAAAAATTCATTTGAATATAAATCTAAAAATAAAGGAGTAATGCATGCATGCGGTCATGATGGAATTACTGCCGTAGTTCTTAGATTGGCAAATTTATTAAAAGTAAATCAATCAAAATTAAATTGAAATATTAAATTTATAAACTATAAGAATTTTTCTTATAGTTTTTTTGTGGGATATATCTTGTAGTTTTGAGAAATATTGACATAATAATGAAATTTAAGTATATTAGTTATTGCTAATATACTTGGATTTCATTATGGTTATAATAACTAAAAAGAAAGGAAGTTTCATAGTGGAGGTAAAAGCAAAAGAACTAGCAAATAAGTTAAAAGTTTTAGCAAATGAGAACAGATTGTTGATTTTATATTATTTATTGGAAGAACCAATGACAGTTGGTGAATTAAATAAAAAATTAAATAATATAACTCAATCAGGATTATCTCAACACTTATTATTATTGAAAGAAAATAATATATTAGATAGTAGAAAAGATGGACTTAATATAACTTATTTTGTAAAAGATAAAAAAATACAACATGTATTAAACGTATTAAAAGAGAACTATAGCAAAGAGTTCTAATAAAATAACTCTTCTATAAAAATAAAACAGACGGATAGGTGATAAATATGATTACAGGAGACAATGCATTATTTTTATTGCTACAGATGTTTTCTAGTGGTGTGGCTGGATATATTACTAATAAATATGCAGTAAACATGATATTCAAAGAATATACACCGTTGAAAATAGGTGGAGCAGTTAAGAAAAATAAAGAAAAATTCATAGAAGAAGTAAGTGATTTAGTTGAAAGAGATATAATCAATTCTGAGACAATAAGAAATAAAGTCTTAGGAGAGGATTTCCAAAATGCTATAAAAAATACAAGTAAAGATTTCTTCCAAGAATCATTATATGAAGTATTTAAAAATGAAAAGATAGAAGATATACCTGGATATTTTGAAACTTTATCAAAGGGCGAAGAATTTTTAAAGAATAATTTAAAAGAAGTGTTGCCTAAATTAATAGATAATTTATGTGAACATACTAAAGTTGAAGATTTATTAAGTGATAAACAAATATCTTTTATAGTTGACTATGTTTACAATGAAATAATAAACAACCTTAATTCTAGCGAAGAAATTAAATTTTTAGTTAGTGATTTATTTGAAGAAGAAGGAAATATATATTTAAATCAATTAATTGATAAAGAAAGTGGAGAAAAAGTAACAAGAATTATTAGTTGCGAGATAATGAATTCTATTGATGAAGTTTTAGATAATAAAAAAGAAATTAAAAGTATTATAGATAAATCTTTATCATTAATAGACATAAAATCATTACTAAAAAATCTTCAAAATAAAATGGGTTCAAAGACGCTAGATGAAATTTTAAATGAAGAACAATTTTATAAATTAAGTTTACTTATATATGAAAAGTTAGATGAGTTAATAAAATCTGACTCTGGAAAAGAACATGTTGAAAGTCTAGTTAAAGAAGCTTTCGTATCAGTAAAAGATATAGAACTTACTTTATTTGAAGTTTTACCAATTCACTTTGGAAGAACATCAGGAGAATATTTAACTGAATTAATCAAAAAAATAATTCCTTATTTATCATCATGGATAAAAGAAAATAAAGAAAAAATCGAAGAAATGATAGATGGTTCTATCATAGAGAGTATAGATAATATTGAGGATGATTTAAGAAAATCTATGATTTTAAAAGTTAAGGACTCAATGTTAACTGATTTTTCTTCAAAAAATCAAATAGTAGATAAAATAGTAGACCTCTTAGAAAACTACGATTTAAATGAAGAAAATTCTTATGGACTATATTCTAAGATAATTAAATTATTAGTGGAAACTAAAATAAAAGATTTATTTGATTTATTAGAAAAAAATAATTTAATAAATGAAGAAAAAATAGTAAATCTAATCTTAGAAAAATGGAATGAAGATGGAAAAGAACTATCTAAAATTATAATAAAAAGAGAAAGTTCTAAGACATTACAAAAATTAATAGATCAAGACTTAAATAAATTATTTAATAAAAAAATTAAGCCACAACTTTATAATATTGCTTATAATAATAAATCAAAAATAATATCTTATTTAGATAAAACTATATTTAATTTGGTTCACGATAAAATTGAAACTATGTTAAATAGCAAAGTAAAAGATTTATTTAGTGAAAATCAAGTAAAAATATTCTCAAATAGATTACCAGGTAAAGTTTCAGGATTTTTAAATAAAAATAATTCTCTTTACAAAAAGAACATAAGTAAAATAATAAAAAATAGTATTAATAATATAAATTTAAAAGAAATGATAAAAAATAATGAAGATAAAATAGTTGATGCTATAAGTGAAATGACAGTAGAGTTTACTAAAAATTCATTAGAAAAATATAAATCTTATGAAGTTGAAAAAATTATTGATAATATAAATAAAAAAGAAGAGATTTACGAAGAAGTAAGTGAAAAATTATATGATGGTATAAAAAATAATTTACCAGCTTTAGTAGATGGAAGAGTTAAAAAATTAATATATGATAACTTAATTAAGTTAGACGAAGAGGAAATATGCAATATAGCTCAAAGTTTTATGGGCAAACAATTAAAACCATTATCTATGTTTGGTGCATTTTTAGGAACAATAGTAGGATTAATATTTGGATTAACTATGAAAAATGTTAACGGAGCCTATGGATTCTATAATAATACTACTAATACCCTAATTGCATGTGGATTAATGGGGATAGTAGGTATTATGACTAATGTTATTGCACTTTGGATGATATTCTGTCCATATGAGCAAAATAAATTTATTGCTAGAATACCTTTATTTAGAATTTTTTCCATAGGATATATTCCATCTCATAAAAATAGTTTTGCCTCAGGAATGGCACATTTTATAGATGAAGAATTATTAAGTGGAAATAGAGTAGTGAATTCTTTTAAATCACAAAGGGTAAATTTAAAAAATCATATTTTAGCAAATATAAAAAACAGTAACTACATGGTATTTTTAGATTTTATTAAGACTAAACAAAGTGATATAAGTAAAAAAACTTATAGTATTATAGTAAAATCATTAAAAAAACATAATAATAAAATTTGCAATAAGTTAAGTGATAAATGTTTACAATTAGAAAATGAAAAATTAATATCATTGGACTTTATTAATAATAAAGTTCAAGCATCTTTAAATAATGTAAATAAACTTGAAGATAAAATGATAAATTATTTTGAAAGTAAATTAAAAAATAATAAATCATTGGAAGAGGTATTGCCTAAGGAAGTTGTAAATATTGTAAACAGTAAAATTGAAAGTGATATTAATAATTTTATAAATAAAA
>JABLTM010070993.1_pt1 | contig 27123 bp, 22 predicted proteins | sample 7160121 | NCBI WGS metagenome assembly JABLTM01 (sample SAMN14651224, study PRJNA627086) | human gut metagenome | isolation source: feces | host: Homo sapiens
GCACTTCAGAACAGACTTGAGCATACTATCAACAATCTTGATACAACATCAGAGAATACATCAGCAGCAGAGTCTCGTATCCGTGATACTGATATGGCTGATGAGATGGTACAGTACAGCAAGAACAATATTCTTGCACAGGCTGGACAGTCAATGCTTGCTCAGGCTAATCAGCAGACACAGGGAGTTCTTTCACTTCTCGGTTAATAATTTATTTTACTACTATAAGCAGAAGAGTCGGTGCTTGCACCGGCTCTTTTTGTCTTTAAAGAAAAAGGGGTACATTAATGAAATTTGACAAGAGTTTTTTTGAAGCGGAAGTAAGAGATGGATTTTATGTAACATCAGAGATGAAGCAGGTGTGGGCTGCACAGCTGGAAGTCCTTAATGATGTAGATAAGGCATGTAGAGAGAATGGAATACAATATTTTGCAGAATGGGGAACACTGTTAGGTGCAGTCAGACATCATGGGTTCATACCATGGGATGATGATATGGATATATGCATGAAAAGACCTGATTATAATAGGTTTTTGGAGATAGCAGAAAAAATAATGCCATCTAATTATAAAATATATAACCTGAAGTCTCATAATAATGATGGAAACATGGTATCAAGGATTATTAATACAGACCAGATTTCATATGATGCCGAGAAATTAAAAAAATATCATGGTGTACCGTATGTTATAGGACTTGATATATTTCCTTTGGATTATATATCAGATAATAAAGAGGATGATGAGCTTCAGAGCAATGTGATTGTTATGATAAGCTCAATCATGAATGTGATAAAAAGCATTCAGGATAATAATGTTCAGTTAGATGAAGAAAATTTAACGCAGATTAATATGCAGCTTAGTCAGGTAGAGAATATATGTGGAGTTACTATAAACAGAGAGGATGATATAGTACAACAGCTCAATATACTTATTGACAGAATGTGTGGAATATACAGAGAGAATGAGGCAGAATATATAACAATAATGCTTTTATGGGTAGGAGGCAAAAACTATCGATTTCCGAAAAAGTATTATGATAAAGCAATAAGAATACCTTTTGAGAATACTACAATTCCTGTTCCGTATGCGTATGATTCTATTTTAAAAAAGAAATATGGTGATTATATGAAGCTTGTCCATACATGGGATTCACATGACTATCCATTCTTTGAGAGTCAGAAAAAAATTATTGAAAATGCAGGAGTAGATATTAACAAATATACAGACGATTATAGAAACTATAATCAGTTTAAGAATAAGATAGAAGAAATAAGAATAGATAAAGAGAAGAAAGATTATAAAGATAAGAAAATGGTAGTATTTATGCCATTTAAAGCAAAATACTGGAATATGATGGCGGGATTATGGAAAGAGTATGAAAGAAGCGGAGAATATACTCTTATTGCCATACCTGCTCCATATTATTATAAAAATATTGATGGAACAGTTGAAAAATTTAATGATGATAAGCAGTATCCGGAATATGTTAAGATTGTATCACCAGAGAATTTTGATTTTGATAATGAATATGTAGAAAAAATTATAATTCAGAATCCATATGATTCTTATAATGCAACAACAACTGTGTATCCACAATTTTATGCAAAGAAGCTGGCAATGTGCACTAAAGAATTGATATACATACCTTATTTTGAAACAGAAGAAATTAATCCATCGGATATGAGAGCTTATGTAAGTATGGATTCATATGTAACAATGCCTGGAGTTGTATATTCAGATAAAGTTATTGTCCAGTCTGAAGGTATTAAGGCATTATATGTAAAAAAATTATCTGAATATTTTGGTGAAGAGACAAGGGATATATGGAACACTAAAATTATTGGAAATGGAAAGCATTATATTGAGATGGAAAATTCCGATTCAAAGTATGATGATATACCGGAGAAATGGAAGGGTTATATAAAAAAATCGGATGGTTCTTATAAAAAAGTAATATTGTATTTTATATGTACAAATGATGTCCTTGAAAATGGACACAGAGTATTTGATAAAATAAAAAGGTCTATGGATACATTTTTAGAATATGAGGATAGTGTGGTTCCATTGATGATGTTTGAATCAAACATTGATGAAATATTACAAATGGAAAATCCAGAACTGCTTGAAGATTATAATGAAATTAAAATGAATTTTACTCAATATATTGTTAATGAAAATGAATTGGATAAGGCCATGAATTTGTGTGATGCATTTTATGGAGATGCAGGATCAGAGGCGCAATTATGTAGAAATTCAGGTAAGCCAGTTATGATTCAGAATGTAGAAATTTAGAACATACGATAATAAGGAGTGACTAGCTGCGTAATGTTAGAAAAATATTTTGAAGATGAAGTCAGGGATGGCTTCTATGTTCCATCAATGATTAAACGCTCATGGGCTGTGGCATTAGATGTGCTTTCAGAAGTTGACAGGATATGCCGGAAATATGATATTAAGTATTACGCAGAGTGGGGAACTTTATTGGGAGCAGTAAGACACGCAGGATTCGTACCGTGGGATGATGATCTTGATATTGCTATGCCAAGAAATGACTATATTAAATTCTGTCAGGTTGCGAAGCAGGAATTAAAAAATGGATATGAAATATTTAATTTTAAAAATCATGATAATTTTCATCATTTTCTTGCAAGAGTAACCTGTACCAGCAGGATATGTTTTGAGGATAAGTATTTAAAAGAACATCATGGATTTCCTTATATTGCAGGATTGGATATATTTGTACATGATAATGTTTCAAGGGATAGAAAAAATCAGGAACATTGTGAGAAAATAGCAGAATATATAATAACAGTGGCTGATAATATTGCGGATGGCAGTATGAATAGTGAGCAGGAGAAAGATGCTTTAAAAAGAATCAGTCAGTTATGTAACTGTGATGTATTTGCATATCAAAATAAAGAGGAAGAAAGAATACAATTATATACTCTGGCAGAAAATATATTTGCTGCATTTAAAGATGATGATTGTGATGAAATGACACAGATGATGCCTTGCAGCATGTATGGAAACCATATGAGAATTCCTAAAAAATATTATGATGAGGTAGTCAGAATTCCATTTGAGAATACGACGATTCCAGTACCGATAGGCTTTGATGCTATGCTTAGCAAGAGATATGGAGACTATATGAAATTGGTAAGAAATACTGGCGGTCATAATTATCCGTTTTATGAATCTCAGAAAAAGCAGTTAGAAGTACTGATGGATTTTAAATTGCCACAGTATACATTTGATGGAAAGAAAGCTGTAAGAAATGATGATGTGGCAAATACAGGATATAAAAAAATAATTACTGATGTGATGCATAGTGTAAAAGAAGAAATTGAAAAAATCGGACATCACATTAACAACGGGGAATTCTGGACTGATAATCAGGCGGAAGATATTATTAAAGAAGTTCAGGAAAAACTTGCTGATATTCAGCAGGCTTTGATTGAAACTGGCAATCTTATAGAACAGATAAAAGGCGAAAATACGGAAAGTGTCAAATGTATTGAAAAATTTTGTGACACATTATATATGGTTTATCAGGGAAATACATATGACATAACAGGTGAACTTGATAATTTGAATTCTGTTATAGAAAATGAAATAATAACGCGGAAAGAAATAGTTATTATGCCATATAGAGCTGCTGACTGGAGTTATGTAAAAAATATATGGGAACAGGCAGAAAAGAATCCAGAGACAGATGTGATAGTAGCTGTATTGCCATATTATTATAAGGCATATGACGGCAGCATAAAGGAATATGTCAATGAACTTAATGATTTTCCCGAAGAGATAAATGCGATAGATATATGCAATTATAATTTAAAACTTCATCATCCTGATATGATATATATACAGAATCCATTTGATAATGAAAATAAAGCAGTCAGCGTTTATAAAGAATACTATTCTGATATTTTAAAGAAGAATACTGATAAACTGGTATATGTCCAGTCATTTCAACTCGAAGAATTCAGCAGTAATGATGAGAGGGCATATAAGAATATGTCGTCTTACTGTACGGTTCCGGGAGTGGTAAATGCTGATGAGGTATATGTACAGTCTGATAATATGCGAGAAATATATATTAAAAAGCTGACTGAATTCGCAGGAGATAACACAGAAGATATATGGCGCAAGAAAATATGTGTTAAGCCGGAATGGATGAATGACAAGAAAGAAACAATCAGCCATGTAGGCGGTAAAAAGAGAATATTGTTTTATACATCTATAAGTGGCATTATGCAGAATCAGGATGAGGCGGTGGAGAAAATTGAACGGGTTCTGAAAACATTTAAACAATATTCAGAAGAAATAGAAGTTATATGGTGTGTTCAAAAACTGGTTGATGCAGTACTCCCAAGTCTTAACAGAAAGTTATATGAATGTTTAAATAATATAAGAAATAATTATATGCTTGAAAAAATCGGACATGTATATAATGATAAAGATAAGAAATTGCTTTGTTCGTGCGATGCATATTATGGAGATACATCACCGGTTGTACAGGAGTACAGGAATGACGGGAAGCCAGTTATGATAATGGATTATATGGTTTAATGTTAATGTGATAGCAGACAACATGAGGAAAAGTGCTTTGATTTTAATATTAATGTATAAATATGAGACTAGTGATTAAGTTATGTCATATGCTGCCAATATATATAATGAATTAGATATTTAATGCAAGTAAGGAGGCGGAGCATATGCGGGTAATCAGTTTCATATAACAGGAAAATACAAGTCTAAGAGCACAGAAAGATTATCATCTGGATACAGGATTAACAGAGCAGCGGATGATGTTGCCGGTTTGTCAATATCTGAAATGATGAGGTGGCAGATCAGGGGATTTGATAAAGGGAAACAGAATATACAGGATGGAATGTCTCTTATTGATACAGCAGATGGAGCGTTGCAGGAAACACACAGTGTTTTACAGAGGGTAAGGGAGCTTACTATACAGGCTTATAATGATACTTACACTAGAGAGGACAGGGATGCTATTCAGACAGAGATAGATAACTGCCTGAAGGAAGTGGACCGGATAGCTAATGACACGATGTTTAATACCAAGCAGATTCTTAAGGGCAATCCGGAAAGTATTATACAGGTTACTGGAGCAGAAGTAATTGATGTTAAAACAATGGGAACTGCAACGGTTGATCTTCCTAGCTGGATGGTAGGAAAAGTGGATACCAAGATGGAAGTACACCCATCATATAAACAGGCACAGGATACATCCAGTGTAATGATGAAATATGATGGAATTAATGACTCGTCCAAGGAGTATTATGGTCCTGCAAATGCGGCAGGAATAGATGGCTATACATATATGGGAGGCTGGACTTAGAATATAAGTTATAATGCTTCTGCAAAAATAGATTTTTCAGGACTTGCACAAAAGGATAGTGCAACAGATTTATATCAGGCATTATAGGAACTTATTAGATGCAAATTGGCTTATCCATGTGGTACATGTTCAACAGAGACTAATGGAATCTTTTTTTCTGCAAATGAAGATTCATTTACAACATTGGGCTATGAACAGGTTGCAATAAGTGAGAATATAAAGAATCTTAATCTCTCAACTACAGAATTTACATATAACAGAAAAACTTATAATGGTTATTTTGAAGCTGTTCAGGAAGTGCTTGATAAATATGGTTCTAACTATGATAATGATGCCAACAATGATATAGCAGGTGAAAATACAGAAGTAAAAGCACTTGCAGAAAGTATTGCTAAAGACTTAAGGGATAAGGCAGCGGATAAATTAGGCGAAAGTATGAAGAATCATTTTGACAGAGTTGTGAATGGCGATGATGACTATTCTCTTATTGTATATGATTACAGAGATAATGATAAAATTTCAAATAAAACAGCAGCCGATGCAGAGGTCAAAACAAGTGCAAAAATAAAATACGAGATGGCAGCTAAGATGCTTAAGCCGGGTACTACAGCTATAGTGAAGAGTCCTTTAAAAATAATATGCGGAGCTCTTGGTTCAAGCAATATAGATATTAATCTTGAGAGCTTGTCATTAGATTCTCTTGTATTATCATCGTATAAGATCAACAGATATCATGATAAGGTCCAATACAGTAACAGCTATAAGCAGAAGATGCAGGCTTGGGAAGACATTGCGACAGAGGTTACCAGTACATACACGGAGCCGCAGAGAGTCATAGATACTGTGACTCCGGATGTATATGGTTATAGGTATAATGGCAATGGAGAGAAAGAAAAATTCTTGATTTCAGCTGGCTCAGTTACATTTAAGGAAGAAATGAGATCGTATACGGTTACAACGAAGGTAAATAATAATCCTAAACCTCAGGCTGATCCTGGGGATATAACAATCCAGAGTGTGTATGATCCGGATTCGGTGAATTTGGTGGATTCTGATATAGATAAAGTATCGAGAGCCAGATCTTCAATGGGAGCCATAAGAAACCGTCTTGAGCATGCTTACAATAATAATGCTAATACAGTAGAAAATACACAGGCAGCAGAATCGAGATTAAGAGATACAGATATGGCACAGGAAATGATGGATTACTCTAAAAATAATATTCTTGAGCAGGCTGGTATATCGATGCTTACTCAGGCAAACCAGAATTTTCAGGGAATATTGGGGCTGCTTCAGGGGTAATGAAAAGTGTTGGCGAGATAAAGTGATGCATAATAATACATAGATGTGGGTGGATTTGTAGCAAAATCGTATTTTCATGTAGATTATGTATTAATGATTTTAAATGAAATTCCGATATAAAATACATATAGTTGTATTCTATTGACATGGAAGTCGTAAAAGTAAATCAATATGATTTTAAAATTCTGTGTACTAGCAATACACGGAATTTTTTATTAGTATAAGGATGTGATATGGACGGTGAAAAAAATACTTTTATTGTGGTATACAATAAATGAAAATTTTGGCGATGTATTAATTTATAATACAATAAAAGATTACTTAGAGAAAAATAATTGCATATGTGATTATATTGATGTGGGTAGACCATGTATTGAAATTGTACAGAAAGCAAATTATTATGATTTTTTATTGTTTGCTGGAGGGGGAATAATAGAAAGATATGTTCCAAATGTAATCAGATATTTCAAAGAGGATTATGAAGTACTTAAAGTACCATACGGAATTATAGGGCTCAGCATTGGAAAGTTTAATTATAGTGAATATAGTGAAACAATTAGATTTTGGATAGAAAAATCTGAATTTTTTTATACAAGAGATGAATATTCGGCTATGATACTTAATAAAATAGGCGGATCGGACAAAGTTAAAAATGGTGTGGATATAGTTTGGGCTAATGAAAGTATATGGAAAATGACTCATAAACAATCAAATGAAGTAGGAATAAATGTTAGGGATGTACCGTATGTTGATATTTATCCTGATATAGATTGGAGGGAAATTAAGAAAATAGTTAATGAAAATAATATTAGTATTCAAATTCCAGATGAATCAGGGCAAGAAATAGCAGGGTTGGCTAAATATGATTATAATATTAATGAGGTTATAAAACAGATTTCAAGATGTGGAATTATAGTTGCTATGAGATATCATGTTATTTTAGTGGCGGCTATTTTAGGAGTACCTAGTATTCCAATTGCATATTGTAATAAGGTACATGAATTAAGTTTGCAATTGAAATTAAACGAATATGAAGTAGATGTGGCACATGTTTCTAATGTAAATGATTATATAAAGAGAATGCAGAATGAATATGATTCAGTTAAGAAGAAAATTGCTGATAATTCGTTATTAATGCGTGAGAATGCGCAGGTAATATTAAAAAATGTAGTTGAAATAATTAATGGCTAAGGAGATAAATAAAAATGATAAAAGATACTGTTATGTTTAGGTTTGTTCCTACAATGAGATGTAATTTTAGATGTGAATATTGCTTTGAAGATAATTCTTTAAAGAAAAATTCGGCAACAATGTTTGATGAACATCATGTAGACGAATGGATAAGTGCAATAAAAAAATTTGAAAATTATAATATTGAATTATATTTATGGGGAGGAGAACCATTTTGTATAAATGAGACATTTGAATTTATTAGAAAAGTGGTTAAACTAGAAAATATAATTTCTGGATTTAGAATTGATACAAATGTTTTTTATGCTGATAAGATTTCCCAATTATGTCCTAGTAATAAGGTTAAGCTAAACTGTTCATATCATATGCAGTACCATACATTGGAGCAGGAATTCAATAAAGTAAAAAAATTAAAAGAATTAGATATGATAGGAATGGTAAATTTTGTTGCTAGTCCGTATAATCTAAAACATCTTAAAGAAGATTACGGAATGACAGTTAATGACTTGATTGATAAATTTGCAGAGATAGATGTATTTGTTAATGTTGCCGGAGACTTTGCATATGCAAATAATCGTAAATATGAAAGATATGAGGAATACAGAAATTTTATTTTACAGTTTATTTCTCCTGAAGAGTGGGATTGGTTGAGAAATAAATATAGAGAGGAACGTTTATGTACAGCAGGTCAGAAAATGTTTACTGTTGAATTTAATGGAGATTTTACAAGTTGTATATCTGAAAAAAAATACGGAAATATTTTTGACGGAATTTTAATTCCAGATAAGGATGTATCAATTTGTTCTAAACCTTGTCCAAGTTTAGTTGCATATCCTTTTAGATGTGATAATAATTTTCCAACAGTTAATAGTCTATTAGAATATGTGAATAGAAATAAAGATTATAGAGAAAAAAATAAAGAAGATTATATTAATTTTGAATTTTAAAATTATGGAGAGATTTCATATGAAAAATATACCGATTCATTTTGAAGCATGTGCTTCTGTTGGAGAGAAGCTTTGGATTTCGGAAAAAAATTATAATGCATTATATAAAATGAATATAAAGAATGGAAATATAAAATATTGTGGAGAATTCCCTAATGAAAATCCATTAAAAAAAAGACTACATTATGGAAATGCAATAGAAATAGATTCGAAACTTTATTTTGTACCTTTAGAATCATCATATATACATATATATGATATTAAATCTGATGAATTCAGTTCTGTTAAAATAGCGGATAAAGCAGCAGGTTTTTCAGCCGGATTTAACTATGAAAATAGTTGCATTTATTTTATTTCAACCCGTAATACAAATATTACTAAATATAATATAAAAGATAATACAATAGAAAATGCATATCTCGGAGACACATCAGAAAAAATCGGTTATGCACATGGCAGTGTGTCATATAAAGAAAATTTGTATATGATACCTAAATATACATGCGTTTTAAAAGTGTTTGATATGAAAAATATGAAAATGAGCGAATGCAATTTGGCAAATTTGGGGGAATCTATTGAAATAATTGGAATAGAAGATTACTTGATGTTTTTAATTAACACACAAACAAAAAAAGTTTATGTATTTAATATAGAAAGCAAAAGCGTTTCTGAAAAAAATATAGTATATAATTACAGCTTGAACTCATGGCATAATAATGAAATTATTGTGGCAAATAATTATAATGAAGATATTGTTAATATATATAACATGCGGGATGATTGTATTATTCCCATAATGGTTGAAAATAAAAAAATGGATGTTGATCCATTTATTATTAGCACTGCATTTACATATAAAAATGATATTCTTTTTGTAAATAAGCAAGATAATAGTATATATTCATCAGTATATGGATGCAAAAAATACGATTTGTGCATTAATGAGAAGGAAATTGATAATATAAAAGAAAAAATGTCAAAATCAAAAATCGATATTCATCAGGGGATTATGAGAGAACAAAGGGTTTTTGGTATCAAAGGTTTTATTGATAATATAGTAGGATGATGTAAGTTTTAGAAATGAATGTTGTTTATTTTTGTAAAATGTGAGGTTATTACATGAAGGTAATGTCAATATTTGGAACAAGACCCGAAGCCATAAAAATGTGTCCGGTTATAAAAGAACTTGAGAGTAGAGAAAAAATAAAAAGTGTTGTATGTTTAACAGGACAACATAAAGAGATGCTTCAGCCTGTTATGAAATTGTTTGAAATAAAAGAAGATTATAATCTTCGGATAATGACAGAAAATCAATCGTTATCTAGTATTACATGTAAAATTTTGGATATGCTGGAAGAACTATTAAATAAAGAAAAACCAGATATGATACTTGTTCATGGCGATACCACGAGTGCTTATGCAGCAGCATTATCAGCATTTTATCATAATATTCCTGTAGGTCATGTGGAAGCAGGACTTAGAACATATAATATGCATTCTCCTTTTCCGGAAGAATTTAATAGACAATCAATTGATTTGGTATCTGATATATTGTTTGCTCCAACTCAATATGCTAAAGATATGTTGCTATCAGAGAAAAAAGGTGAAAATAAAATATTTGTTACAGGGAATACGGTAATTGATGCTTTAAAGACAACTGTTTGTAAAAGCTATAATATTACGGAATGTTGCGAAGATGATAAATTGATTTTACTTACTGCACATAGACGTGAAAATATAGGGGAACCAATGAAAAATATATTTTCAGCAGTAAACAAGATAACAGAGGATTATCCAGAAATTAAGGTGATTTATCCAGTTCATAAAAATCCAAAGATTAGAGAGATTGCAAATCAATTTTTTGCTAATAATAGCAGGGTGAAAATGATCGAACCAATGGATGTTTACGACTTTCATAATGTCATGAACAAAAGTTATTTGATTTTAACAGATAGTGGTGGAATTCAAGAAGAAGCAACATCTCTTGGAAAACCAGTTCTCATATTGAGAGATACTACAGAAAGACCAGAAGGAGTTGCAGCGGGAACATTAAAAATTGTCGGAACCCAGACTGAGAATATATATTTAGAAACAAAGAGATTATTAACAGATAAGGATGAATATAACAGAATGAGCAAATCTGTAAATCCATATGGAGATGGAAACGCATCAAAAACAATTGTTGATATAATCGAAAGATATTTTGAGGGGAAGCTATAATGCCAAAAGTGTCCGTTATTTTACCTACATACAATGGAGAAAAATATATAAGAGAAGCTATTGATAGTATTATAAATCAAACTTTTACAGATTGGGAATTAATTGTTGTTAATGATTGTTCTACGGATAGTACGATTACAATTATAAATGAATATGAAAGAAAAGATTCACGTATAAAAGTAATAAACAATCCATATAATCAAAAATTACCCAAGTCACTTAATATAGGATTTTCTAGTGCAGAGGGAGAATATTTAACTTGGACATCAGATGATAATATTTTTCTTCCAAGTGCATTAGATGAAATGAATAGTTTTTTGGATCAGAATCCTAATAAGATAATGGTTCGAGCAAGATATACAATTATCGATGAAAATGGAAATTATCTTTATGAGCCAGATGGATATGATTCTGAGACGGTTTTTGTAAATAATTGCATTGGCGCATGTTTTTTATATAGAAGGGATGTATTAAGCAAAGTTGGAGAATATAATGTCGAAAAATACCTGGTAGAAGATTATGATTACTGGTTAAGGATATTATTTGAATATAAAGAAATAGGAAGTCTTGATGCAGTTATATATAAATACAGAATACACTGTAGTAGTTTGACTGCGACGAGAAAAAAAGAAATACATAATAAACTTTTGAAGTTGAGAATGGAGTATATTAATCACATAATTGAAAATTTAGAAAATAGAAAAGATTTATTATGTGAAATTTACTATGAATTTAAGCAAGCCAATATGCTTAGTGAAAATTTGAATATGATATTTCATGATTTTATTCCTGAATTAAATTTTGATTGTGAAGTTATTGAAAATAGATCTTCCATTGTATATGGTGCAGGTTTGTATGGAGAAAAAGCATACAAAAAATATGCAGAAATAATATCTTATTTTGCAGACAAGAACAAATATGGTTCTTTGATTCATAATAAAGCTATTATTTCGTTAACAGAACTTCAAAAAATTTATAATGATTATCAAATATTAGTTGCTGCAAGTCCACATAATGTATATTCATTTTTATGTACCCTGAATCAGATTAATATTAGGAAGTGTACAGTGCTGATATTTGATAACGAATAAATAGTAAGGGTGAGAATTTTGGATAAGAAAAAAGTTGTTTTGTATGGCACTGGAAATTTATATAATAAATATTACGATAAGTTTTATGATCTAGAAATTGTTGCAGTCCTTGATAGTGATAACAATAAAATTGGAAAATGTATTAATGGTTATATAGTAAATTCACCTTTGTATTTAAATGAGATTAAATATGATTTTATAATATTGTTAATTGTTGATTATAACAAAGTAATGTATAATTTGATAAATATTGGAATAGATAGGGAAAATATCAAAACTATAGATGATTATAGATTTTTTGAAAAATATCGTGAGATTATTGATGCCAGAGATAATACAGAAAAAAAAGAAATATTAATGGTATCGCATGAAATGAATTACCGTGGAGCACCACTAATGTTATTAAATCTCGCGGATGTTCTTGTTGAATCGGGATTTTGTGTTGATATTGTGTGTGATTCAAAAGGCGATTTATATGAGACATTATTAAAAAAAAAGTATGGATTATTATATTTTACGGACTTCAATTTTGGAGAAAAAGAAATAGAAAAATATTTTGGTGAATATAAGTTGATAATTGTTAATACATTAGCATTATGGAGAATAATTACGAGATTGGAATGTATTAATAAAAAAATAATATGGTGGTTACATGAAGAAGAAAGTGCATATGAAATTTTAAAACCAGATTTTAGTAAAATAAAAATATATAATAATTTGAAAATTTATGGCGTTGGAGCAAAAGCAATTGATGCATTTAAAAAGTTTTGCCCACAAGATATAACGATAGATTCTTTTAGATGGGGAATAGAAAATAAGTACAGTGACACAAAATTTGATTATAGTAATGGTAAATTGGTCTTTGCTATAATAGGCCCAGATTCTTATATTAAAGGACAAGATTTTTTGATAGACACTTTAAAGAATTGTTCGCGAGATATCTTGAATAATATTGAGATTCTATTGATTGGCGATATTTCAGAATCTAAAAAAGAAATATATGAAAAAGTTCCAGCGGTAAAATGCTTAGGTATTATGACTCATACTGAACTTATGGATATGTATGAAAGGATAGGTGTAATATTAAGTGTTTCAAGAAATGATACATTTCCAGTAGTTTTAATTGAAGCAATGATGAGAAGAAGAGTGTGCATGATGTCTGATGTTGTTGGAACAGCGGAATTTATTTCTAATTATAGAAATGGAATTATTTTTAAGTCAGAGAATTCAAATGATTTAATAAGTTCAATTGAGTGGTGCCTTAATAATAGGAGGAAATTAAACGATATTGCTTATGCTGGATATGAAACATATCAGAAATACTTTTCAAAAGATATTTTTAAACTAAATGCTTGCAGTATAGTTGAAAAATATATTAATAAATGATGGAGCAAATATGGATAAAATAGTTTTATTTGGTGCAGGACAAAAAGGAAGGCAGCTTCTTGGCTTATATGGTGATAATGTAGTAGCTATTATTGATAACGATGTTAATAAACAAGGGACAACAATAACTGAAGGTACTAATACAGTACCTGTTATTAGTATAAAAAAATATATAGAAGAATACAAAGATGTTCCTGTTATACTTGCTGTTTTAAAATGCAAAGAAATCATAAAGGAATTGGAAAAGGAAGGAATAACAAATTATAAAGTGGAAGATTCCTTGTTTAAAACAGATGATGTTTATCAGGATGATACTATAAGTCATGATAATTGGATTGAATTTTTAAGTGAAAAATTTAATAAAAAAGGAATGCGTGTTTTGGAGGTTGGCTCAAGAATAGTAACAGGTGCATGTAATAGAAGCAAATTTGATAAGGCTGAGTATGTGGGATTTGATTATTATTCTGGACCTAATGTTGATGTTGTAGGAGATGCACATAAATTAAGTGAATATTTTAATGAAAAATTCGACTTGATTTTTTGTGCTTCTGTTTTTGAACATTTGGCAATGCCGTGGAAGGTGTCTATCGAAATGATAAAGTTACTTAAGCTGGGTGGATATGTATTCATTGAAACCCATTACTGTTATGCGAGTCATGAAAGACCATGGCATTTTTTTCAATTTTCAGAAAATGCTTTGGACGTTCTTTTTCCAGAAAAGATGGGAATGTTGTGTGAAAAAAAGGGGTGTAGCAATTTAATTGCAGGAAGGTTTACAGAATATTCTTCTGATTATTTAAAGGATACTTATATTAATGGCATGTATTGCCATTCTGAGTACTATGGAAAGAAGATAAAAGAAATAGATAAGTTATCTTGGGATGATATATTATTAGAAGATGTGTCAAAAGGAACAAAATATCCGTGTCCAAATAGATAACAAGTGTGAAGTGAGAGAAAATATATGTACAGAAGTGCAATTTATGTGGTGTATGATAAAGATAATATTATAGACAGATATGTAGGCTATTTTCTTAATCAATTGAAATCTTGCGTTGATGAAATATATGTTGTCGTTAACAGCAAGGAGATAATCAGGGGTATGGAAAATTTTGAAGCTGCTACAAAGGTTTATTATAGAGAAAATGAAGGATATGATGTAGGGGCTTTTAAAGATGCAATTGTTAATTTTATTGGAATTGAAAAGATAAGAACCTACGATGAGGTGTTATTGATAAATGATTCTTTTTTTGGACCTTTTGTAAGTTTTAAAGATATATTTATTATGATAAATAAAACACAATGTGATTTCTGGGGAGCATCAAAACATAGCAGGTATATAGAAAAATCTTATGAAATTGAAGAACATTTGCAGAGTTTTTTTATTGGTATAAGAAATAGGATGCTGAATACAAAAGAGTTTTATCAATATTGGTTAGATATGCCATTAATTAATAACTATTCTGATGCAATAAGATTTCATGAATTGAGGTTTACAAATTATTTCAAACAGAGAGGATATACATATTCTTGTTTGATGGATGTAGAGGCTAATGACAATGTTAATCCAATGTATAATTATTGCCAATATGCATATATTCAACAGGAATTAGTATTAAAGAGAAATTTCCCATTTTTAAAAAAGAGACCTATAGAAATAGAGTATAAAGATATGCAGACGCAAGAAAATTGGAGCAAGGTTCTTGACTATGTGGATAATAATACTGCATATGATGTGGATATGATTTATGAAAATTTAATTAGATTATATAATCATGCTGATTTGTTCGAAAAATTAAATTTACAATATGTTTTGCAAACAAGGGGAGAAAAAGAAATATCTTTAAAAAATGCAATTGTTGTAATTTGTGGAAATGTTAAATTGATATCGAATGAGATAGATGAATATATTCAACGTATAAAAGATGAGATTAAGGTTATATTTATTACGGAATCAAAAGAAGGCTGTGAAGAATTAAAAAATCAAATAAGAGAATATGAATATGTTTGCTTGATTAATTGCGATATTATTTTGGAGAATAATACTTTTAGTTGTGTTAATAAATCAGCACTTTATGGCGTTTTAGAGAATCTTATAAAATCTAACTCGTATATTTCAAATGTTATGGGAATATTTAAACGAAATAAAAAAATAGGGGCGTTGACAATTCCAGAACTAATACATGCAGACTTTCTAGGTAAAGCATGGAAGAGATGGGTGCAAATACGTCAAAAAATATCATATATTTTAGATTCCAAGCAAATTCATTGTATTTTTTCTATGGATAAAATGCCAATAGTCAATTCTGATAACTTGTGGGTTAGGAGGGAATTGTTAGAGCAAGCTATAGAGTATAATGATAATAAAATAAAAAATGTAGGGTATTTATTAGGTTATGTTGCCCAGAGCAAAGGAATGTTATCAGGTGTGTGTGAAACAGCAGAATATGCGGGAATGAATCAAATAAATCAACAGGGATATTTAAATGCATTAGTAAAACAAATGTATAGGCAGGGAAATGATATTGATAGCTTTTTGGATATGCAGAAGTCAATTACAAGGGATAAGATTGATAATTTTGTAAAAAAATATAAAAAAATATTGATTTATGGAACAGGGAAGAAAGCAAGAGAATATGAAGATCTTTTATGTATTGACTATGAATATGTGATATCAGATGGAATGACAAAAACTAATAAAGGGGAATTATATCTGTCCCAGGTTGTTCCTGACAATGATATGGGAATTATCGTATGTTTGAATGAATCAAATCAGAGAAAAGTAATTCCGTTATTAGAAAAAAGAAATATTAATTACATGTGTATTTAACAAAATGGAGACCAGCTATGAACAAACGCTTAACAATTTATATGACATACAATAAAAATGGAATAATTGATAATTATATTGTTTATATGTTAAAGCAGTTAGTCAATGTTTCTTCAGATATAATTGTTGTGAGTAATAAAAAGCTTAAGCAACGAGAAAAAGAAAAAATTGCATTTGTATCTGAATACATAGAGCGCGGTAATGAAAAGTTTGATGTAGGGGCATATTCACAAGTTATTAAGGAATTGTATGATAAAAGACAGATTTATGAATATGATGAACTTGTATTAATTAATGATTCTGTATTTGGACCTTTTTTTGATTTAAATGATATGTTTAGTGCTATGGATAGAAGAAAGGGACTGGATTTTTGGGGAATTACCAAAAGAGGCAGATCTGATTTTGATGGTGGAGCTGGAGTTTATCCAGAACATATTCAAAGCTATTTTTATGCTTTTAGAAAAAGTATTATTTCACAGGATGCATTTAAGGAATACTGGCAGCAAGTAGTTGATGAAATTTCAGATTTTAGAAGTGCAATACTTAATTATGAATTTAAATTGACAGAACATTTTGAAAAACTAGGTTTCAAATGGGATACATATTGTGATTGTAATGATTATATTGGAAACAATATAAATAGGAATTTTAGTCCATATCATTATTCTACCTATGAATTGATTAAGGATAAAAGATGCCCTTTTTTAAAGCGAAAACTTTTTACGGGTGATTTTGTAAATAAAGAATACACAGATGCAACTGATTTAAAAAATGCATATAATTTCATTAAGGACAATACAGATTACGATTTGAATTTGATATGGGATTATGTTTTAAGAGAATATGAATTATCTTCAATCATGAATGCAATGCAGATGGTTGAGATAATAGACAAACCAATACAAGAGGAAAATGAATCCAAAGATAAAGCAGAGTTGTTCTTTTTTATAAAGAGGGATGATGAAAGACTATCATATATAGAACAAAAGGCTAATGAAAATGTTTTAAACAACATTAACGATGAAAGATATCTAGGTAGTATCAAATCGTTGTTTAATAATGATTCCAGATTAGGGGTTCTCATACCGCCGATGAAAACATTTGGAAAGGTGAGTTTAAGTCTTAGTCATAGTTGGATTAATTTAAATGTTTTCGAAAAAATGAAGGATAAATTAGAAATAACAGTTCCTTATTTATTGGATAAAGCTCCTGTTTATCAAATAAATGGATTAGTGTGCAGGAAAGAACTATTATCAAACGATGTTATTAAATTACTGGAATTGGATAAAACAGGTACAATTTTACAGATGATTCCGCTAATAGCACAGGAAAAAGGCTATTACACAAAACAGGTGATTACTAAAGATTATGTTGCCACACAGATTTATAATCTTACAGGGATGTTAAGCGTGTTAGGAGAAAAGATTTCTGATAATGCTAGAAATTATTCTGTCAGAGAAATGACTGACCAGTTGATGGAAGAAAAAATAAAATATTTTTTAGTTTCGGCTAAAAAAGTGTACATATATGGGGCAGGAGAGCTAGCTTGCCGCGTTGTAGAAATTGCAAAAAAATATTGCAATTTACGGGGGATTCTTGTCAGCGACAAGAGAAGTAATCTTTCGAATATTTACGGAATTCAGGTTATGCAGTATTCAGAATTAAAATATAAGGATATTGATGTAATTGTTGCTGTAGGAAAGAAAAATAATAGAAATATAGAGAGAATATTAAAAGATGATAATATAAAGAATATTCTTTATGTGGATTAAACAGCAGGATATGGATAAGTTATGGGTAAAATAATAGTGTTTGGAACGGGGAAATATGGTAAAGAAGCATATGATTTTTTTGGAGACGATAATGTTTTATGTTTTGCAGACAATAATGCGGCATTAACAGGGAAATATCTGTATGAGAAGGAAATTATTTTGCCTAGTGATATACAATCTCATTATAAGGAGTGCTTAATTATTCTTGCGGCTAGGGAAGAATTATGCATTGAAATGGAATATCAGTTGATGAAGATGGGAATTGAAAATTCATTGAATTTTATTTTTGTCAGAGACTATATTCTAAGTGGTCGGATAGATTTTAACGAATTTATTGATAGATGCCTTGATGATGCATATATTTATAAGCTTAAGTATATGCAAGAATTAAGGAAAGAAAAGCAGTGCTTGGAGAAAATAGAATTTTTTCAGCAGATTGCAGATATAAGACATTTAAAGCCAGCAAGGGGAAAGTTAAGAAAAAGACAGAAAGAAAGCTTGGATTTATTAATAAAGGTTGATAAACATGCTAGGAGTATAGGGCTTAATGTTATTCTTGAAGGGGGAAATCTTTTAGGAGCAATTCGTAATGGGGGATTTATTCCATGGGATGATGACATAGATGTTATTATGTTACGGAATGAATATAATCAGTTTATTCAATATTTATATCAGAATGGGTTACTTTTGATTCCGGATGCATCACCTGGGGACTACAAAAAAATTAATTTACAGATAAGAAACTTAATAAAAGCAAATGAGAGCAACATAGCATTTTTATTAAATGGTATGTTTTTGGTTGGTTATTCAATTAGTACTAGTGGAGAGCTCATTAATGTTGACATATTTCCAATGGATTATTATAAAGAAGATTGTAGTTATAAAGAACTTTTAGATTATATAGCAAATATCGAAATGGAAATGATAAAAGAAAAGAATATAAAATCTTACATAAGATTTAATTCCAAACTAGAGAAAAACAATCCATATACAAGTAAGGAACCTACTCAAAGAATTGGATATGGAATTGAAACATTTTTTTGTTTAAAATCATGTGATAATTTTTATAACTCTAATGATATTTTTCCATTAGTAGAGATAATGTTTGAAGATAGAAGGTTTAAAGCACCTTTTAATAGTGATTCATATCTATTAAATTTATACGGTGATATTTATCAGTGGCCATATGATGTTGCTGAATCACCTCATTCAATAGGAAGACATTTTCAGGTGTTTAATTCTGAATATAATGCATTTTATATAGCATCAATCAGTGATGCTATCGAGTTTGTTAATAATGTGGTGCTATCTTATAATAATAAACCAATAGTTGAAAAGTATAAAGTTAAAGTTTGGAATGAGTATATCTCAATAATAGATTATTTAGATGAAAATAATGTTGATTACATAGTATACGCATAAAGAAGGGAGTGACTATGGTCCTTAAGTTTGATTCATTTGATGAAATTAGAGAATATGTGAATAAAAAGGAGACTCCTGTTGTTATATATGGAGCGGGGATGATAGGTCAGATTATTATGCCTTATATTGTTGTTGAGTATGGCATTGTAGATAAACTTTTGTTTTATGTAGACGGAGATTCAAAAAAACAAAACGAAACTATCCATATTGGAAATAGGAATATTGAAATTAAGTCGCTGGATGTTCTTTCAGATATTCCTAAGGATGCTGTGATTCTTATAACAACTAGTAACTATACAGGGGTTATTAGTATGCTTAACACAATTGAAGAGTTAAGAGAGAATATAGTTGCTATTATTCCGGTTATCTTGGCATTGAATGCAGAACAAATGCCAGATAGCAGTATGATCACAGAATCAAAGAAATTTAATATCCCGAAAAAAATTCACTATTGTTGGTTTTCCAGAAACCCAATGCCTGACTATTTAAAAAAATGCATTGAATCGTGGAAAAGATTCTGCCCAGACTATGAAATTATCAGATGGGATGAGGATAATTATGATGTTGAGAAGAATCTATATATGAAGCAGGCATATGATGCTGAAAAATGGGGGTTCGTTCCTGATATAGCAAGATTGGATATTCTCTATAATTATGGAGGATTATACATAGATACTGATGTAGAGGTTATCAGAAATCTTGATGATCTGCTTAAATACGAGGCATTTGCTGGTGTTGAGAAGTGGGGAAATATTAATATGGGTGGCTGCAGTGGAGCAGTTCCTCATCATCCAGTGATTAAGGAAATGTTAGATTTTAGGAAGAACGAACCATTTGTTATGCAAGATGGGGGTTTTAATCTGACAACATGTGGTTATTATGAGACAATGCCATTAATTAAAAAGGGTTTTAAACCTAATAATACAGTTCAGAATATAGCTGGTATGACTATTTTTTCTTCAGACTATTTTCATCCATATGATTATATGAGTGGCGAAACATGTATTACAAAGAATACCTACTCAATTCATCATTTTAATGGAGGATGGCTTGATGAGAAACATCGAAAAGATAGGGAAAAGACAAAGAAAGAATATCAATGTATTATAAATAGTATTAAAAGGTTGAGTAGAAATGTATAAATATAGGATTGTATAATTATTGACAAAACCAGTAAAAAGTAGTAAAACAAATTAAAACCAGTAAAAAGTAGTAAAACAAATTAAAACCAGTAAAATTTATGGAGGTTTTCATGGATAATCCATATTCTATGGTATTTGGGAAAGAGCCGGAGCTATTTGTTTCAAGAGCAGCTCAGGAAAATAAGGTGATTAATGATTTTAGTGGTGATAATCCTACTTATCAGACATATCTTCTGACAGGAGTGAGAGGTTCTGGAAAAACTGTTATGATGACAGAAATCGCCAATAAATTACGCAAATCTGATGAGTGGATTATAGTAGAACTTAATCCGGACAGAGATTTGCTTAACGGACTTGCGGCGAATCTCTCAAGTAATAATAAGTTGGCAGCTATATTTAAGGAGGCAAGAATTAACCTGTCCTTTTGGGGATTTGGTGTTGAGATTAGTGGGGTTGCACCTATTACAGATATAGAAGTAGCCTTGCATGAAATGATAGCTAATCTTAAGAAACATAATAAGAAAATACTGATAGCAATAGATGAAGTGACAAATAATGAGAATATAAGAGTATTTGCCAGCGCATTTCAGATTATGGTCAGGAAAGACCTGCCGGTGTTTTTATTGATGGTCGGATTATATGAGAATATTAATGCAATTCAGGATGAGAAGAATCTGACATTTCTATACAGAGCACCAAAGCTGGAGATGAAGTCGTTAAATATAGGTGCTGTAGCACAGAAATATGCTGATACTTTTGATATTGATTCAGATGGTGCAGTTGAAATGGCTAAACTTACAAAAGGATATCCATTTGCATTTCAGGTATTAGGTTATCTTACATGGAATAATAATGGAGATTATAAAGGTGTATTAGCTGAGTATCGTCAGTATCTTGAAGAATATGTATATGAGAAGATATGGTCTGAATTGTCTTCAAAAGATAAAGAAATTGCATTTGCGATTGCTCAGTGTGAAACAGGAAAGATTAAGGATATAAGAGAATTGCTCCATATTGATACTAATCAGTTTAATCCATACAGAAAGCGCTTGATAAAGAAGGGGATTGTAGATGGCAGTGAATACGGATTCGTAAGATTTACGTTGCCGTTTTTTGAACAATTTGTGATAGAGAATTACTATGACTAGTTGTATAGATACAGGAAGGGATAATATGTACACAGAATTAACAGCATCTATGATGTGCGCCAATTTTGGCAATTTAGAGAAAGAAGTTAAAGAACTGGAAGCAGCGGGAATCGATTCGTTCCATATTGATATCATGGATGGACGATATGTGCCTAATTTTGCAATGTCACTTAATGATATGCGGTATATTCGCTCTGCAACGGACAAGCCATTAGATGTTCATCTTATGATTGAACATCCTAATACTCATATTAATCTGTTTCTTAATTCACTTAGGGAAGGGGATACTGTGTATATTCATCCGGAAGCTGAATATCATCCTTCAACTACTCTACAGAAGATAATTGATGCAGGACTTATTCCGGGAATAGCAATTAATCCGGGAACAAGTATTGAAACTGTTATGGAGATGCTTCAGATTGTTGATAAGGTACTTGTCATGTCAGTTAATCCGGGAAATGCAGGACAGATGTATCTTCCTTATGTCGGTAAGAAGATAGAAAGACTTCTTAAGATTCGTGAAGAAATGCATTTTGAAGTGTACTGGGATGGCGCATGTGGTGCAGATAAAATATCTACATTTGCACCGATGGGAGTAAAAGGCTTTGTTCTTGGAACAACTCTGCTTTTTGGTAAAGGCAGACCATATGCTGATATATTAAAGGAGATAAGGGGATTATGATTCTTGATAATAATGTCTACGATATGTCAGAAAATATGATAATTGAATATGCTAATAAGTTAGCAGATGCAATAGAATGTAATCAGCTTCTTGAAGAGTATAATTCAGGACAATTAACATATGAATATCTTATTGCAATGTTTTTGGCAACACAGGCAATGGAAAATGGAGACAAGCTATATAATTATTGCTACGATGCAGTTATTGCATGTGGAAAAAGAAATATAGATTTTAAATTAAAACAAAACGAAAAAATTAAAGTGGCTTTTTTGCCTATATCAGCGGCAGAATGGCCGGCAGAATACATATATAGAAAGTTAGAAGAGGATACAAGATTTGAACCGGTGGTAATACCGGTTCCGTTGATTGGAAGACCTAAAAAGGAACGCGGTAAGGTATATACGCAGACATATGACTTTTTTGCTAATGGTAATTACAATGTAAAGAAAGTGTATGATGCCGAAACAGAAGAAATTATTGGCTGGGAAGATATTGGAGGTATGCCGGATATTGTTGTGCATGTTACGCCATGGTATCTTAATATAGCTAAGGATTATCAGGTTGGACAATATCCGTTGCATGTACTTAATGTGTATATTTCATATGGGGTGACTCTGGGAAATTCGATTGATGGTACATATGCAGAAAAATGTCTGTATAACAAAGAATTTGTTAATATAATGTGGAAAGTTTATACTGAGACCAATACGAACTATGAGTGTTATAAGAAATATCAGGTGTTAAAAGCTAAGAATGTAATTAATAGTGGATATATTAAGATGGATTATTTTGTTGAAAAACATCAGTATTCTGACGATTATATCAGGAAAATGTGGCCGTTTCCGTCTGGTTCGGATATAAAAAGCTATAAAAGAGTTCTTATTACACCACATTTTTCGGTTGGAAATACTAATATATTATCGTTTTCAACATTTGACAAGAATATGTATTTCTATATATATCTGGCAAAGAAGTATAAGGATAATGTGTCATTTATATTTAAACCACATCCAAATCTGCGCAATGGACTTATCGAAAATGGATATATGAAATCAGTTGATGAGTATGAAACATATCTGGATGAGTTTAGAAAGCTGCCTAATGCATCTGTATGTGAAGAAGGGGATTATCTTGCACTCTTCGATACATCTGATGGTATTATAAATGATTCTATATCGTTTATTGGTGAGTATTTGTATGTTGATAAACCTATGCTGTTTCTTGAACGACCAGAACAGTGTTTTGATGAATTAGGAAGGGCACTTGTCAAGGCTCATTATAAAGCTTGTGGAGAAGATTACATGGGAATTGATAATTTTGTCAATGATGTTGTGATTAATGAAAATGATTATATGAAACAGCAAAGGGAAGAAATATTTTCAGAGGAACTGGATTATTATTCAAAAAATGGAATTAGAGCATCTGAATATGTGTATAAAGACATTGTGGATGGTGTTTTCAGGCTGTAAAGGAGTAATATGAATATAGCATTAGTTCTTGCCGGTGGAACGGGTACAAGACTTGGAGCAGATATTCCAAAGCAGTATATTGAAGTGCGTGGAAAGATGATAATTGATTATTGTCTTGAGACAATGGAACATTCGAATGATATTGCTGAAGTGTGGATAGTTGCAGATGAAATGTGGCGTGAACACATTAAGAAAGTTGATAAGTTTAAAGGATATGCGTGTCCCGGTAGAAACAGGCAGTTGTCTATATATAATGGACTGAAAGCAATTGAAGAGTCATTAACTGGTGAAGAGAAGGAAGTTAATGTTCTTATTCATGATGCTGCAAGACCATTTCTTACGGAAAAACTTATAAGTGAGTGCGTTAAGGCGATTGAAGGACATGATGGAGTACTCCCGGTTCTTCCTATGAAAGATACAGTTTATTATAGTGAAGACGGAAAAGTTATTTCATCACTTATTAATCGTGATAAGTTATATGCAGGACAGGCTCCGGAGTTATTCAGGCTGCAGCCTTATATTCAGGCAAATGAAGCTTTGCTGCCAGATAAGATTCTTTTGGTTAATGGTTCTACAGAGCCGGCAATTATGGCAGGGATGGATATTGTTATGATTCCGGGAGACGAGAATAATTATAAGATAACTACGAAGACAGATATGAAGCGGTTCACAGAAATGATGTAGATTTATTTTTTCAGGAGAAAAATGATGAAAGCACAAGTGTTATATGACATTGGTGATTTAAGATATGAGGATATAGAGAAACCACAGCTTAAAGAGGGCTGGGTAATGGTTAAGGTTATGGCAGCAGGCGTATGTGGTTCGGATATTCCAAGAATATATAATACAGGAGCACATGTTCATCCTATTGTTCCTGGACATGAATTTTCAGGTGAAGTAGTAGAAACATTTGATAAGAACTCCCGATGGAATGGAAAAAGAGTCGGAGTATTTCCTTTGATTCCATGTGGAAAATGTTCAAGCTGTAAAAAGAAAATGTATGAGATGTGCAGTAATTATAACTATCTTGGTTCAAGATGTGATGGCGGTTTTGCAGAATATGCTGCTGTACCAGAGTGGAATCTTATAGAGCTTCCAGATAATGTGACATACAGGCAGGCTGCAATGATGGAACCAATGGCAGTTGCAGTACACGCAATGAGAAGATTTAGTATATCGAAGGATTCAACAGTGTGTGTTATTGGACTTGGTACGATAGGATTGCTTCTTACAATGTTTCTTAAATCAGAAGGCATAGAAAATGTATATGTATTTGGAAATAAAGATGTGCAAAGGGACTATGCAAGGAAATTGGGCATTGATGATGAATGTTATAATGCCAAACATATAAGTGCAGATTATGTATTTGAGTGTGTTGGAAAGAATGAAACTGTCAATCAGGCAATAGAATTAGCAGCACCAGCTGGACATATTACTATGGTTGGAAATCCTTATTCTGATATGGAGATTTCTAAAGATTTATATTGGAAAATATTAAGAAAGCAATTAAAAATAAGCGGAACATGGAATTCATCATATACAGGAGATGTTAATGATGACTGGCATTTTGTGCTTAATAAGCTTGAAAAAGCGGAAATTGATCCAGAAAGATTTATAACGCATGAATATTCTATAGACGGTATACAGACGGGAATGGAAATTATGCGGGATAAGTCAGAAGATTATGTGAAAGTTATATGTATTAATGAAGAGGACTTTTAATGATAAGAGTTGATATATTATCTCCAGTGGGTGGGAAAGTCGGGGGAATAGAGAATGTTATTAAGTTATGGACAAAGAATCTGTCGCAGCCAGATTATGTCGTAAGAGTAATACATATGTCGCCGGGAACTAAATACCTTGATGGTTATGAGTACGCATATGCATTCTGTGATAAGGAAGATGAAGATTTTAATGAAAAGCTTAAAAGATTTGTAAAAAATTATGCAGGGTTTATTAATGAATACGGCGCACCAGATGTATGTATAGCTACAAACTGGCCGGTTATGTGTGTTGTTGCAGAAACTGTAAGAAGAATATTAAAATCTGATTATAAAATTATTTCATGGGTGCATAGTAGCATTGCAGAATATAAGAAAGCAGGTCTTGGTGGGATTGATGAAATGCTATGTGCGGATGCACATTTATGTATAAGCAGGAATAATGAACGGCATTTACTGGAATATGTGGAAAGAACGAAAGTATATTATGTTGGAAACCCGGTTATTATGCAGTCATTTATTGAAAAAACACATGGTGAAAAGCAATTGTGTTATGTGGGCAGATTACAGGAAATAAAGCGGGTTGATATTATTTTAGAAGCTTTATACAGAGCACATAATAAGTGGAATTTAAGAATTATTGGAGATGGGGAATCTGCACAGGATCTTAAGGAAATAACCAGGTATCTGAAATTACAGGACAGAGTTGAATATACAGGATGGAAAGAAAATCCGTGGGAATATTGCAGGGATGCATGTGCATTAGTTGCTGCATCAGAATATGAAGGATTTATGCTTACAGGGGCGGAAGCAATGTCTATGGGATTGACGGTTATATCAACACCTGTTGAAGGGTTAATAGATTATCTTATACCGGGAAAGAATGGCTATCTGTTTGAAAAAAATAATGCTGAAGAGCTTGCACAGGTTCTTGATTATTTATATGATGGGAAATTGCCAATGTGTGATAGAAAAGCATGCAGAGAGTCCGTTGATAAATACAGCGAGAATAATTATATAAAAAAAATTAAAAAAAATTTAGAAGAGTGGTTAAGTATTTGAAATGCTGTCCGATAAATAATACATAAGTGATAAACAGATAAGAATAATAAATAATGTTTATTATCTGATATAAAAATGGAGTTATACATATCAAGGAGGAATTAATTATGGTAGTACAGCATAACCTTTCAGCAATGAACACAAACAGACAGATGGGAATAGTTACAGATGCCCTTCAGAAGTCAACAGAGAAGTTATCATCAGGATATAAGATTAACAGAGCAGCAGATGATGCAGCTGGTCTTTCAATTTCAGAAAAGATGAGAGCACAGATTAGAGGTCTTGATAAGGCATCTGATAATGCACAGGATGGTATCTCTCTTATCCAGGTAGCTGAAGGTGCTCTTAATGAGACACATTCAATTCTTCAGAGA